>Ga0255119_1000504_pt1 | contig 11226 bp, 9 predicted proteins | sample Law_Atlam_RepC_8_2_FD_188578 | JGI IMG/M metagenome (GOLD analysis project Ga0255119, IMG submission 188578) | Freshwater microbial communities from St. Lawrence River, New York, United States - Law_Atlam_RepC_8h | ecosystem: Environmental > Aquatic > Freshwater > River | place: USA: New York... | reverse complement strand
CACTCAGAGGGACCATGCGCACTGTGCGCGGCACAAATGTTTCAGCACCTGTGTGTACCCACACCATGTCCTGGTTGCTCGTGTTTTTGACCACTGCTGAGGTGGGCACAGCAAAGCCTTTGACAACTTCTTTGGTTTGCAGGATCACCTTGACGGGCTGGTTAACAGCTAAATGCAGCACGCCTTTACCTGGCTTGGTGCGAAACAATAGTGGAATGGCACCTTCACGCAGCGTGCGACCAGCACCTGCAAATTGAAGCGCCACGATGCCCTGGGTGCTGGTAATAGATGCTGAGGCGATGTTGCCCACCAAAGCGGCATCAAACGCGCTGGCCTCCACGCTCAAGCGGTTGGGGTCAACAATTTCAAATAACACCTCGCGTGCATCCACGACTTGGCCAGCGACCACATGGGTAGAAGCAATCACCCCAGACACCGGTGCTACCAGAGCTTCAAGAGCTACCAAGCTCGCGCCGATGGCTGCAGATCGTTGCTGCAAACTGCTGACATCTGATTTTGCAGCTTCAATATCCTTGGCTGGCACGGTGCCCTCAAGCTGCTCCAGCCTGGCCAGGCGCTTTTTTGCCAGGTCCAAGTTGCTTTGAAGCTCCGTGCTTTGTGACTGCTGGTTGGCACGGTCAATCGCGCTGGTTGATGCGCGCACCACGGCCAGCAACTCCCCTTTGCGCACGGCTTGTCCTAAGGTTGGCAGACCGCGCGGGCCTGCTTCAATGCGTCCGGCTTGGGTGGGCTGCACTTTGCCACCTGCATTGGCGTCTGCCACCACACGGCCAGTCAGTTCAACTGCTTTCGGCAGAGAGGCTTCTTCGACTGCGACAGTGCGTATACCTAGTTGCCGCTGCGACAGTTTGGGTAAAAACACGCCGCCATCTGCCTGGCGTTTGGGTGCGTTTCCACTGGCTGCGGGTACTGATTCTTCGCCGTGGTCGTGTCCTGGCCCTGCTATTGCAACAAAAGAGGCTGTAGCGCCAATTATCAAGGCGCAAGCAGCTAATAAAAACGTAGCATTTGACGCAAAGGTGGCCGCGCGCCTGCGCCTTCGCATTGCAACAAAGACAATAGCAGCAAGCAGCAGCGCACCGCCAGCATAGGCTGCCCAGCGCAACCAAGGTTTGGCGTTTTCATCATGCGCGTGGTCATCAATAGGGCCGTCAATTTTCAAGTCACCTGCCAGCAGGTCAGCGTCTTTGCCAGCAATTATCGTAAAGCTGACTGACAAGTCGCCCGGCTTGGTAAACACATCGTTTTTAAAGATGTAGCTGCCATCGGCTTGCGCCGCAGCAATGCCTTTGATATTGCCAATTTCAACTTCGATCTTTGCGTCGGTCACCGGCTCGTTGGTAGTGAAACGGTCCAGGTAAATTTTCATCTCGTTGCCTTCAACCATGCCAACCAGTTCAAACAGGTCAGAGTGACTTGTCAAGCGTGGTGCGGCGGTGCCGGTTGCGGCCGCGGGCGCATCACCGTGGTCGTGGCCATCGCCAGCCCACGCATAGCTAAAAAAAGTGGTCAAAACGACGGCGAGAGCTACCATCAAAACAGCTATTTGCGCCAGTATTGATTGGGCTATGGGTCTATTTGACATATAAAAAAAGCTAAAAATAAAATTTTGGGCGTTCATGGAAACACTCCGTGGGCTTGGTTCAGGTTTGCGATGGCGCGCTGCACATCAATGGTCGCGCGTGCCAGTGACAAGCTAGCTTCAAATTGTTCGTTGTCGGCGCGCAGACGGGTAGGCAAGTCGCTGTCGCCCAGCCGCCATGATTTAGTGATCAGCGTCTGCACCTCGGTGCTCAGACGAACTCGTTCGCTTGCCGCGATTTGAGCGTTACGCGCAGCGAGCAACTCAGCATTGGCCGCAGCAACTTCAGCCAGCAGTTGACGCTGAACTGAATCAAGGTTTGCTTGGGACGCGTCTAGTTCTGCACGGGCTGCAGCTTGGCGCGGTGCGTTTCGGTTGTCGCCTCCTAGTGGAATTCGCAAGGCAATGCGTAGTGTGGTTTCATTGGAAGTAGCAAAACTACCGCGTTCGCGCGCAATGCCTATGCCCACAGACATAGGGTCACGCTTGTCGGTGTTTACCAAAGAAAGTTTGGCTTGTGCACCGCTTAACTGCGCTTGCGACTGGCGAAGTGCTGGGTGGTCTGCTGATACGGACGCAGAGATGACATCAATGGTGGCAATGGGGGCAAGTTTTTCTTCAAGCGGTGCAACAGTTGCCAGCCCCGTTAGGCTACGCCAATGGCTTTGTAACCGCGCCAATTGGCCCTCTGCCTGCGCCATTGCCGCTTGCGCCTGCTGAACCAGCACTTGCGTTTGCAGGGCGTCAACCCGCGCGTTTTCACCCGCCTTCACGCGGCGCATCAAATCTTGCGTCAAAGCATTTGCTTCCAAAAGCTTGCGCTTGTTCAAGTCCAGCTCAACTTGGGCTGTGGCTGCGCTGGCGGCAAGTGCCCGCAGCTCGCCAGCCAGCTTGAGTTTGGACAACGCAAACTGGCCGTCAAAACCCAACCGCTGGGCAGCAACATCGGCCTGGGTGGCAGCACGAACACCGCGGTTCCAAAGCGGCAACTCAATTTCAGCTTCAAGTTCACGAAAGCCATCATTTTTATTGAGCCTGTCAGTGCGTTGCGCTAGGGCAGCAACAGGCTCACCAGATATCCAGCTGCCGGCGGCCTTTTCTTTGGCGGCCAGCTCGCTGCGACGGTTGTCCAAGGAGCGTGACTGGCTACTGATTTCCCAGGCAGCGTCAAGCGCTTGCCTGAGCGTCGGCGGCTGGTTGGCGATTTGGGCCAGCGCACTTGAGGCCAGACAAGCAAGTCCAAGCGTAGTAAATATCGCGCTACGAGAATACGCAGAATTTTTAGAATGAGAAAAATTAAACAAACAAGGTCTCCGAAGTCAATCAAACTTCAGTGAACCTTTACGCATTGCGCGCAGCGGTAGATTGCTGGCGCGTTAGCTCAAAAGGCTCACCACGGCGGGCGTGGTGTAAGACCATTTGGGGCGCTCAATGTTCGCGGTAATGGCGCTGCTTGCGCTGCTTAAGTGGAATCTTGGTGCGGTATTTAACCGGTCAGTAATAAATCTAGTGCCGTGGGGTGTTAGCAAATAAGTAGCATGGCATTTTTCACAGTGGGCTTGGCTGCAGCAGTCGTTGCAGTCGGCGTCCTGCGTGGTGGGTGCCTGTATGGCCACTTCAGACATTGTTTTGTGGTCGTGCTGATCTTGGGAGACTAGGTCATGCGCGTGGGGCGCTAAATGCTCTGCATCTGTAGTGGCATACGCGTTTGCCCCGCCAGACATTAATGACAGCCAAAAGATTAAGAAGTACAAAACCAAGTTTTTCATGAGAACAACTTTACCAGCAATCAATGGCGATCAAAGGACAACTTCAAAAACCCCGCGAATTTTTTGATTCATATCGTATTTGGGTACACCTTAGGGTTCAACGGGCGTTCAACGGGCGTTCAACGGATGTTAAAAGCTTGTTAAGCCATCGATGAACAAGACTTACGAGAGAATCCAGTAAGTAATTTGCATAGTAATTAAGTAAGCTCTAGGAAATGGTGGGTATCCTTTGCACAAGGTTCGCGCGCGCGATGCGTGCCAGAAAGTATTTTTTTATAAGCATTAAATTCAAACAACCCACCCTATTCCATATTAAATTTTTTTACCACTTTTGCTTCGCTATGACGAGTCAAACCTTTGGAAATTAGTGCATGGAATGGTGTATTACATTGTTCCCGTATTACGGGTCACGTTCACTAAAAATTACCCCCTCTAACGACCTGTAGCACGGGCTTGAACTGACTTCTTCTGCCCTGTACTGCGGGTCTTTGTAGTCCTGCTCTACGGGCTGCATCTGAGATTTTTTTTGAGCTTTTTTTAGTGCGCTAGGTTGATCCCTTTTTTTAAATTCAAAAGGCTTGTCCCAAGCCCCTAGCTCGTATTGACTAGGTACGATGTCAAGACCTATAAAGTTTGATATTCGATGCCAAGTTAAGGCAAACCAAGAAGCACCACCAAATGTGGATTTCCCGTCGCGTCGAACTGGTAAGCCTCCTTGCCGGGTAAGGACTATGAGATTCCGTGATATCAATTCGTCTCTTCCCTTGGCAATTTGATCTTTGGAATTAAAGCCCTGTTGACGTAGGTAAACGTATGACAAATGAAGTCTTCCATTATTTGATCCGTTGTGTTGATCAGCTAACTCGATGAGTAATGCTCGGGCTAGGTTAGAACACGACCTATAGGCTTTAGACCTTTTAACAACACGCGGAATCGCAAGAATCTGACCAGTGAATGTTTCTGGGACGATTTTCTTCCTACTCATAATTGATCACCTCAAGTTAGTGCAAGAGGGATTAGGATTTAGCAGGACGACCGCGAGATGTCTTTCTCAAAGCTACATTCGGCCACTTTGCGGCTTTAATTAGTGTGTTGCGTCTTTCCTCAAGCCACAAGTCGATCTCGTCTTCGAACCAGACTGCACAACGTGGAGTTAGAAGAAAGTGGCTGGGGAAATCCCCCTTCCTTTCAAGATAGTAGAGGCTAGTACGGCAGAGGCCAGTTTTAGCAAGAACAGCAATGCGACGAATCGTACGACGAGTGTGAACTGATTTCATGAATCGATCTCCGTTGAAGGTATATGAACGAGATCGATGCTAGATAACAATACCATCCAAAGATATTTGGATATATTCGAATATCACCTATTACTGATCTACCGCCAATCGGAGTACCAGTCAATAATTGTTTCTGGTTTCACTTCAAATCCACACTCGCGAAGAATGTCTGCTGTTCTTTCAAATGCAGACATTTTCTTTCTTGTAGCGCTTCGGGTTTTTGGCAAACCTTCTCTCTCAACTACCAGATCAACGATGAGCGCTGCATTTTTCTTCAAAGAAATTGGGTATCCCTTTTTTCCCTTACTACGTAATGGCTGGGGTACTGACGTCAGCTGATCCAGCAATTCACCAAGAATACGATGTCGTACTCCCTCAGAGACGCCAATACGTATCAAGGCTGCCCTCACCTCCCGTGTCATCCGCTCAAGACTTACTCCACCAACTTGGTATTCCTGCAACCAAATCCCCAAGGCAACAATTTCTGCCTTATTGATTCGATTCTCTTCCTTATCCCTGTGGCGTTTTTGCTCTGGGGTAAGTGGTGAAGTGAGTAGAGTTTCATTCATAGATCAATTCCGTCATCATCGTGTGCTGCAACGTCAATCCTAGCCTTGGTTTTTGCAACGACTTCTCTTGCGCTCTCACCCTTGCACCAAACATCGATCATGTCTGCCCAACCTTGCATTAGCGCCCTTCTAGGCCCCGGTAATTTTGCGTGGTTGTAGGCAGCGGCAACCTGATCTTTCTTTACATGAGCCAAGCAAGCCTCAATCAATGCCTCCGGAAAAAGGGCATCGTTCAGACGCGTTGAAAAAGTTCGGCGCAAGTCATGTACCGAAAATCCCTCAAACTCATCTAAATCTTCACCTCGCCTATGCTTTATTTGCTTAACGGCCGCGTCGATCGTTCGATTCAAAGTTGCGTTACTAATCGGCTCATCAAACTCGTAACGACCTGGGTGAAAGTGAGTTGCAGCAGGAAAACATGCTTTTAACGTCGTCAGAATATCTAATGCCTGTTCCGAGAGAAACACCCTATGTTCTCGACCTGTCTTCATTCGAACCCCAGGAATTACCCACACAGATCGCTCCCAATTCACCTCTTTCCAGGTTGCACCAATAAAATCAGACTTCCTAACTCCTGTAAGAAGCATGAATTTCACTGCTAAACGTAGCGTTGGGGCAGTTGCTGTCTCTTGCAAAGCCTCAAAAAATTCCTTAATTTCATAACGGGTTAGGTTCCGTTCTCTAGCTTTGAAGGTAGCTATTGTTTTTCGTTGAATCGAATCTACTGGATTCGTTACATCAACACCTTGTCCAATAGCGTACCTGTAGACCAAGAGGACTAATTCTCGGGCGTGAACAGCTGGGCCAGGGCCACGTTCCTCTTTAGCCTTTCTGAAAATTTCTGCCAACATCAGGGGCCTAATTTCCTGCAATCGATACTTGGATAGCTGAGACTCAAGAATTCGTCTGTAAATTGATTTTCGAAGTTCAAGCGTTGAGTCAGCCAACATTTCATCCCCACTTTTCGGATCAGACTTGAATTTGAAATATTGCTCTACCCAACCGCCAAAGGAATCAGCCTTTTCTTTCTGGGTACGCTTTTCGGCTTTTACCTTAGAAGGCGACAAACCAGCTTGAACCATCCGCCGAGCGCGATCATGCAAAGCTCGAGCGTCAGCCAGTGAAACCACTCTACCGAAGTCCATACTGAGAAGCTCACCCTGTGAACAACTTGGAGTGCCTTCCTCATATCGGCCAATCGTCAGCGTCTCTCGCTTTCCATCGAGCCGGTAATCAAATCTAAACGACTTGCTTCCTGTTGCAGAAACTGCAACATACAAGCCCAAAGCATCGGAGACCTTATAGGCCTTTTCCCGAGGTTTGAGTATTTTCAACTGGCTATCAGTAAGCATCTTTGGCATCCTTATCTTGCTGCCTTGATACCGTCAGAACACCTGACGGTACAACCTCGGGCAGTTTCGAGACACCGAAAATTTACCGACTGAAATACCGTTTCGCAAATAAACCGCTTGATGAATGCTGATGAACGCTTAGGACACCTAACTCATTGATGCAGTTAATAAATTTCGGTTTTGCAGTACGTCGTTGAACGATGCAAAACGATATTAGGTCATTCCCACTCTATGGTCGCAGGCGGCTTGCTGCTCACATCCATCACCACCCGGTTGATGCCACGCACTTCATTGATGATGCGCCCGGATACTTTTTTGAGCAGGCCATAAGGCAACTCTGCCCAATCAGCGGTCATGAAGTCGCTGGTGATGACGGCTCGCAGCGCCACCACGTAGTCGTAGGTGCGACCGTCGCCCATGACGCCAACAGACTTCACCGGCAGGAAAACGGTGAAGGCCTGGCTGGTGGCTTCGTACCAATTGCGCGGCGCTTGCGTACCGCCAAAAGCTACTGCTGATGCGTCACCTGTGAATGGTGTGTTGCGCAATTCTTCAATGAAGATGGCGTCTGCACGGCGCAGCAAATCTGCATATTCAGATTTCACTTCGCCAAGTATGCGCACGCCCAAACCCGGTCCTGGGAACGGATGGCGGTACACCATGTCGTAAGGCAGGCCCAGCGCCACGCCGAGTTCACGCACTTCGTCTTTGAACAAATCGCGCAACGGCTCTAAGAGCTTCAAACCGAGTTGCTCGGGCAGTCCGCCGACGTTGTGGTGGCTTTTGATGGTCACCGCTTTTTTGCTTTTCGCGCCGCCGCTCTCAATCACATCCGGGTAAATCGTGCCTTGCGCCAAAAATGTCGCGCCCTTGTGACCGCCATCACCGGCTTTGAGTTTGGCGGCTTGCTCTTTGAACACAGTAACAAATTCAGCGCCAATGATTTTGCGTTTGGCTTCCGGGTCGCTGACGCCAGCCAATTTGCCCAAAAATAATTCGCTGGCATCCACACGAATGACGCGAGCATTCAGTTGCCCGGCGAACATCTGCATGACCGCATCGCCTTCGTTCAAACGCAGCAAACCGTGATCCACAAACACGCAAGTGAGTTGGTCACCAATAGCACGGTGTATCAAGGCTGCCGCGACCGACGAATCCACACCGCCTGACAATCCCAAAATCACTTCTTCATCGCCGACTTGTTGACGGATACGCGCCACGGCCTCTTCCACATAACCGGTCATCACCCAATCGGAGCGTGCTTGACAAATCTGATGGACAAAGCGATGCAGCATGGCTTTGCCTTGCACCGTGTGTGTCACTTCGGGGTGGAATTGCACGCCGTAAAAATGCCTCTCTTCGTCAGCCATGCCCGCAATCGGACAACTGTCGGTGCTGGCCATCAGCTTGAAGCCGGGTGGTAAGTCTGTCACTTTGTCGCCATGGCTCATCCACACTTTGAGCATGCCGTGGCCATCAGCCGTGGTGAAGTCTGCGATGTCTTTCAACAAACCGGTGTGGCCGCGCGCGCGCACTTCGGCGTAACCAAATTCACGTTGATGCCCGCTTTCCACTTTGCCACCCAATTGCTGCGCCATGGTTTGCATGCCGTAACAAATGCCCAGCACAGGTATCCCCAACTCGAACACCAAGGACGGCGCGCTATCGGTGTCGTCTTCGTACACGCTGGCGTGGCTGCCGGACAAAATAATGCCTTTGAGCATGCCGTCAGAGGCGTAATCACGCAGCCATTCGTTGCTGACATCGCAAGGATGGACTTCGCAATACACATGCGCTTCGCGCACACGCCGTGCAATCAGTTGCGTGACTTGCGAGCCGAAATCGAGAATCAAAATTTTGTGGTGCGCCATAAAGCTGCTTATTCGCTGACAGTGATCGCTAGGGGTAACAAATTAATCTGCGCGGTAATTCGGCGCTTCTTTGGTGATTTGCACATCGTGCACATGGCTTTCGCGCATGCCAGCTGCGGATATCTCAACAAACTCGGCACGCTCGCGCATTTCTTCGATGGAGACACAACCGCAATACCCCATGGCAGCACGCACGCCACCGGCCATTTGGTACACGATGCTGACCATGGAGCCTTTGTAAGGCACGCGACCCTCAATACCTTCAGGCACCAATTTGTCAGCGTTCGGATTGCCAGTGGTGGCTTCTTGGAAATAACGGTCGGCACTGCCCTGCTGCATGGCACCTATGCTGCCCATGCCGCGATAGCTTTTGTAGCTGCGGCCCTGGTACAAAATAATTTCGCCGGGCGCTTCTTCGGTGCCCGCAAACATACCGCCCATCATGATGCTGGAGGCACCGGCGGCGATGGCCTTGGCTATGTCGCCGCTGTAGCGTATGCCTCCATCGGCAATCAAAGGAACACCAGTGCCATTGAGCGCGGTAGCGACATTGTCGATGGCGGTGATTTGCGGCACACCGACACCGGCAACGATGCGCGTGGTGCAAATCGAACCTGGCCCAATGCCCACCTTGACTGCATCCGCACCGGCTTCTGCCAATGCCAAGGCCGCCGCACCGGTGGCGATATTGCCACCGACCACATCAATGTCGGGATAGTGTTGCTTGACCCAGCGAACCCGTTCGATCACGCCGTGGCTGTGACCGTGCGCCGTGTCCACCACGATGGCATCCACACCGGCTTTGACCAATGCTTCTACGCGTTCTTCGGTGCCCGGGCCCACGCCCACCGCAGCCCCGACGCGCAATCGCCCCGAACTGTCGCGCGCAGCATTCGGGAAACTGGTTTGCTTGGTGATGTCTTTGACGGTGATCAGGCCTTTGAGTTCAAACGCATCGTTGATCACCAGCAGGCGTTCTAACTTGTGTTTGTTCAACAAAGCCTTGGCCTGTTCGGGCGTGGTGCCTTCACTCACGGTGATGAGCCGTTCGCGCGGCGTCATGATGTCTTTGATTGGCAAGTCGTAACGCGACTCGAAACGCAAATCGCGGTTGGTGACGATGCCAACCACCTTGCCCGCGTCGCATACCGGAAAACCTGAAATACCCAACTCATCCGACAAGGCCATGACTTGGCGTACCGTGTGGAGCGGCGTGATGATGACCGGATCGAGCACCACGCCGCTCTCGTAACGTTTGACTTTGGCCACTTCGGCGGCCTGCTCAAGGGCAGTCAGGTTTTTATGAACGATGCCCATGCCACCCTCTTGCGCTATGGCGATGGCGAGTCTGGCTTCGGTGACCGTGTCCATGGCGGCAGAAACCAGGGGCAGGTTCAGCGAAATGCGGCGTGAGAACTGGGTGGAAAGGCGGGTGTCCTTGGGCAGGACTTGGGAGTATGCGGGGACCAGCAACACATCGTCGAAGGTCAGCGCTTTGCCGAGGAGGCGCATAAGGTAGATCTCCAAAAAATAGATTCTACCGACCCACCGGCCGGGTGTTGCACAAACCCTCAGCAGCCGGAAAATGAATATAAAAGCATCGTTATGTGTGGCTAATAACCGGCTTTGGCGCCTGCACGTCGCTTGGCAAACAAGCCCGCAGCTTTTGCACCTTGGCGTTGAAATCGCTCGCGTCTGGCGACTTTGGGATCGACCCGCAAAGGGCGCAGGATTTCCAGTCGATCGCCATCTTGCAAAACATGCAGGGCTTCAACCGGTTTGCCCCATACCGCCGTATGCCATTGTTGCGCTGGCTGCGCAGCAAAATCCGCTGACTGCGCTGACAAAAAAGCCATGGCCTGATCGACGGTGGCACCGGTGTCAGCCTGCCAGACAAGCGCATGCACCTGACGCTGGGAGGGAGACCAAATAATGTCGATATTCACCGCTGATAAACCGCTTCAGCACGTTTGACAAAAGCATCCACCAAGGTCGAAGCGATTTTGTCGAACACCGGGCCCACAAGAGCGCCGAATACTGAATCAAAGCTGTAGGACAACTTCAACTCGACCCGACAGGCCTGTTCTTCTCCGAGCGGAATGAAATCCCACACCCCGCTCAAATGCTTGAACGGACCGTCAATCAATTCGAGTTGGACTTGTCTACCGTCAATATGGGTGTTTTGTGTGGTGAAGCTTTTGTGCAAACCGCTAAACGCCATGCCGATGCGTGCGGTCATGCCGCTGTCGGTTTGGGTGAGTATTTCAGCCTTGTCGCACCAAGGAAGAAACTGGGGATAGGTCGGCACATCGACAATCAAATCGAACATTTCACGGGCACTGAACCAGATCAATACAGACTTCTCAATGGTTTTCATAGAATGCAGTTCATGCCACACTGGCGTTGCGGGCAATTGTAAAGAACCCGTCTTGTTTATTTTCCTCTCTTATGGCCAGCAAAACAGCACCCCAAACCCGGATCGCGGACAACAAAAAAGCCGCCTTCAATTATTTTTTTGAAGAACGCCTTGAGGCGGGCATGGTGCTGGAAGGCTGGGAAGTGAAGGCTGCGCGCGAGGGAAAAGTCCAACTGACGGACGGCTATGTGGTGATTCGCAACGGCGAGATGTATGTGATTGGTTGCCAAATCAACCCATTGAAAACCGCCTCAACGCATGTCAACCCTGACGCTGTACGCTCACGAAAATTGCTGCTGCACAAAGAAGAAATACGCAGACTCATAGGCAAAGTAGAGCAAAAAGGCTATACGTTAGTGCCCTTAAATT
>Ga0255119_1000491_pt1 | contig 11331 bp, 9 predicted proteins | sample Law_Atlam_RepC_8_2_FD_188578 | JGI IMG/M metagenome (GOLD analysis project Ga0255119, IMG submission 188578) | Freshwater microbial communities from St. Lawrence River, New York, United States - Law_Atlam_RepC_8h | ecosystem: Environmental > Aquatic > Freshwater > River | place: USA: New York... | reverse complement strand
ATTGAGGTCGTTGAATCTTCAGAAAAGTATGACTACCTCGTTCTTGAACTCTCATCCTTCCAACTTCACTGGTTGGAAGATGCTGAATTTGTATCGTGCGCAGTCCTTAATATCGCCCAAGACCATCTTGATTGGCATGGAAGTTTTGATGCCTATGCCAAAGATAAATTATCTATTCTTGATAAATCAGCTGCTGCAATTCTTAATAGTGACGATGGCGAAATAGTTCTGCGCACTACACATTGGCAGGGGCGCAAAGTCTTCTTCTCACTCGATACACCAGCACCTGGTGAGATCGGAGTGGTCGAGGAACTCCTTGTCGATCGCGCATTTGTGGCAGACCCACAAGAGGCTTCGATGATCTCTGAACTCATTGAGGTCACACCGACAGTTCCTCACAATGTTTCTAACGCGCTGGCTGCTGCTGGCCTTGCCCGCACAGTGGGCGTTAGCCACGAGGCAATCCGTAGCGCCATTACCGAGTTCATTCCCGGGCGCCATCGCATTGAAAAAGTTCTAGAACTCAATGGAGTTACATGGATTAATGATTCCAAGGCAACTAATCCCCATGCAGCATCTGCAGCGATTATGTCGGCGCTCTCCGTTATCTGGATTGCAGGCGGTCTTGCTAAGGGCGCGCAAATGGGTGAACTTGTTGAGCGCATCAAAACTCGCGTTCGCCTAGCAATTCTTATTGGAGAAGATCGTGAGCTTATTGCCACGGAACTGAGCGCACACGCACCTCACATTGAAGTTATCCGTGTTGATACTCCTGCTGGATATAGCAAAGGTGGCGATAGCAACGCCTTGATGGAGAGCGTTATTCGCACAGCACATGAGCACGCAAAGTCCGGTGACACTGTGCTTCTAGCACCAGCATGTGCATCGATGGATCAATTCAACTCTTATGGCGATCGCGGTGACCGCTTTAGAGCAGCAGTAGAAAAGGTTGTTCGTGATGGCAAGTAAGACACAAGAGCGTTTCCTCGCAAAGCCCGTCAATCATCTCTATATGTTGCTTGTCAGCGCGGGTGCATTGACCTTTATCGGCTTGATTATGGTCTTCTCCGCTTCATCTATTCGCGCGATTGATACACAAGGTAGTGCGATCTCCATCGTGCTTCGCCAGCTCCTCTTTGTTGCAATCTCGATTCCACTGGCTGGATATCTATCCAAACTCTCACTCGCAAAGTGGGAGATTCTTGCTCGCTTGGGTCTTGTGCTCTCCATTGCCCTACTCGGACTCTTATTAATTCCAGGTCTTGGAAAAACAGTCAATGGAAATACAAACTGGATCAACCTGAGATTTATCGACGTACAACCCAGTGAACTTGCTAAGTTCCTCATGATTTTGTGGGCCAGTTTCCTACTTGCTCGCAAGGAGAAGGCAGGACGCCACAACGTCAATGTCTTTGCACTCATTGGCCCAGGTTTTCTCTTGATTGTGGCGATGATTTTGTACGGTCGTGATTTAGGAACAGCTTCCGTCGTTGCAGCAATTCTTGCAGGCCTTCTCTTTGTCTCTGGCATTCAGCTTCGCCTCTTTGGATGGCTTACAGCAGCGGGCGCACTGGTACTTGCTGGACTGATTGCAACATCGGGATATCGCGCACAACGTTTCCTAGTCTTTCTTGATCCATTTGCTCCTGAAGATTACAAATATGCAGGATGGCAACCAGCCCATAGCTTGCTCGGACTTGCAAGCGGCGGCCTCTTTGGAGTGGGACTTGGTGGAAGCAGGCAGAAGTGGGGCAACCTCGCTGAGGCTCACACCGACTTTATCTTCTCTGTCATCGGTGAAGAGCTTGGACTTGTTGGAACAGTAAGCGTTCTTATCTTGTTGGCAACGTTGATCTACTCCGTCTTCCGAATTGCACTGCGTGCCGAAGAGCCAATGGTTCGTTATGCCTGTGCTGGTATTGGTTGCTGGCTAACAGTGCAGGCATTTCTCAATATTGGTTCTGCCACAAGCGTTCTTCCTGTTGTGGGAGTGACTCTTCCCTTAGTCTCATACGGTGGTTCAGCACTGGTGGCAACTCTCTGCGCTCTCGGCTTTGTTGCAGGGGCAGCCCTTCGTGATCCTGCTGTGCGAAAAGAAATAGTGAAGAAGCGCAAAGCATGACACGAGTACTTTTTGCAGGCGGTGGCACAGCAGGCCATGTGGAGCCAGCTCTTGCCGTTGCTCGTCAATGGAGAGCGCAACATCCAGATTCCAAAATCACATTTGTTGGCACGCGCGAAGGCCTTGAAGCACGGTTAGTTCCTGCCGCAGGTTTTGATCTTCGCTTCATTACAAAGGTTCGCATCGCCCGTCGTATCTCTCCCTCACTGCTGATTGCTCCCTTTGCACTCCTTCGCTCTGTTGCACAATCGGTGGCGCTGATGCGCAAGGCAGATCTTGTCATTGGTTTTGGGGGATATGTATCGGCACCTGCATACCTTGCAGCTGCACTGACTCGCACACCCATCGTGATTCACGAAGCGAATGCTCGTCCAGGTATTGCCAATCGACTTGGCGCACTCTTCACAGCACACACAGCGATTGCCCATCCCATTGATTCAGGAAAACTCTCACACGCACTTCTTGCGGGACTTCCACTGCGTGAAGATGTTGTGAGCGCCTATCGCTCTGCATCTGGCAATTGGGAGCAGGCGCGTAGTTCTGCCAAGAGTGCACTTGGTTTTGATTCTGCAAAGCCGCTGATGTTTATCTTTGGTGGATCACAAGGATCGGTCGCCTTAAATGCAGTCATCGCAGAGGCTCGTTCAGAGTTGTGTGCTGGTGGCATCCAGATTCTTCATGGATTAGGTGCTCGCAATGCATCTCCTTCTGCCATGGCTGGTTATCAAGGCCATGGATATATCGCCGATATGGCAACTGCCTACTTAGCTGCAGATCTTGTTATCTCTCGCAGTGGCGCTGTGACATGTGCTGAGGTCAATACCTTGGGACGTTTTGCTCTCTTTATTCCACTTCCGATTGGCAATGGAGAGCAGGAGCTCAATGCTCGATCTCTCGTGTTGCAATCACGTGCACGCATCCTTGCGCAGAGTGATTTCACTCCATCGTGGTTGAGCGCGCATATCAAGGAGCTGCTGTCACAAAGTCAGAGCGCGCCTATTGCAGGTTCAGATGTCGATATCAACGCTGCATCTAAGATGGTCTCACTCATGGAACACGCGCTGCACGGAGGTAAGTAAGTGGATTCGCTGAAAGGCAAGAAGATTCACTTTATTGGTATTGGCGGATCTGGCATGAGTGGCCTTGCTCGCATTGCACTCTCTGACGGAATCTCAGTAACAGGCTCTGATGCAAAAGATTCATCTGTCCTTTTAGCGCTGCGCGCACTCGGTGCGCAGGTCTATTCATCCCATGAGGCAGCACATGTTCATGGCGCAGATGTGGTCATTTACTCCACCGCTATTGCGGCATCGAACCCTGAAATGGCTTATGCAGTTGAACGTTCTATTCCCATTCTTACTCGCGCACAGGCACTCGCTCTCTTGATGAAGGGCTCCACCAGCATTGCTGTTGCCGGAACACATGGAAAGACAACAACATCTTCGATGATGACTGTGGCGCTGCAAGCATGTGGTGTGGATCCATCATTTGCCATCGGTGGAACCTTGAATGCATCGGGCTCTAACGCACACCGTGGAACTGGAAACTTCTTTGTGGCAGAAGCCGATGAATCAGATGGCTCCTTTGTTGAATACAAGCCACTTGCTGCAATCGTGACCAACGTTGAACATGATCACGTGGACTTCTTTCACACCCCAGAGGCTGTCACTGCAGCCTTTGACTCATTTGCCGCGACCATCTCACCGGATGGTTTCTTGGTCTATTGCGCAGATGATGCAGGCTCTGCACGTCTTGGCACATCAGGAGTGAAGTGCACATCTGTCTCCTACGGTGAGGCAGAAGGTGCTGACCTTCGCATTGATCAGATTGAGCTCAAAGCTTCATCATCATCTGCGCGCGTGATGTGGCGAGGACGGGCAGTGGGGCATCTGGAGATGCAAATACCAGGCCATCACAATCTTCTTAATGCAGCAGGCTGTATTGCTATGGGCCTCTTGCTAGAAATGCCTATCCATCAACTTCTGGAAGGTTTACATAACTTCCGTGGTGCTGGTCGTCGCTTTGAGCTCAAGGCGACAGAACACGGTATTCGCATCATCGATGATTATGGCCACCATCCCACTGAAATTACAGTGACGCTTCAAGCAGCGCGGCGCTATGCAGGAGATGGTCGAGTACTTGTGATCTTCCAGCCACATCGTTATTCACGCACGCAAGCATTTATGAATGATTTTGCTACATCGCTAGATATTGCAGATGATGTCACTCTGCTTGAAATCTATGCAGCAAGTGAAAAACCAATACATGGCATTACCTCAGAGCTGATTGCCGAGAAGATGAGTAAGGGCCACTTCATCCCAAATTTTGCAGCAGCCTCTGAACGCGTCATTGATATGGCAAAACCTGGAGATGTGATCATCACTCTTGGGGCAGGAGATGTGAACTCTCTTGCTCCCATCATTGCCGAAGGGTTGCAACGTCGCTTTGCGTAATTTCTCCAAGGCTCCTCTGGTCGTCGCCATCATTGCCGCACTCTTTGCAGGCCTTGTCTATCTCTTTGCCTGGTCTTCAATCTTTGCAGTATCGACGGTAGCCATCACAGGTGCTCCCACATCAGAGACTGAAAAAACCATCTCCCAGATTGCTGCAATCTCTTCTGGACAAAAACTTGCACGAGTGGAACCCAGAGCAATAGCTCATCGAATTGAAGATCTGACGTGGATTAAATCTGTTGATATTTCTCGCAATTGGATTAATGGCGAAGTAGATATTGTCATAACTCCACGAACACCAAGCGCCTACTTCAATGGCTCAACGATGGATGCATCGGGAACGATCTTTACCTTGCCAGGATATAAAGGGGGAGACCTGCCCCGAGTATCTGCCCCCACTCCAGAGCTAGGGCTGTCGGCGACTGAGCTCTTTCAGAGCCTTCCTGAAGATTTCAAATCACAGGTCATCTCACTATCGGCACATAATGAATCCAATGTTGGGATGCGGATTGCACTCAATGGAAGAGAGATTCGAGTGCAGTGGGGGGCCAATGAAAAGAGCGCCTTGAAAATCGAAGTAATCAACGCACTCATTGCACTTGAAGAGAATAAGAACATCCGTCGTATTGATGTGAGTGCACCACATGCACCGATTGTTAAATAGCAGCGCTACTTTTAGAAATACTCTCCGCAATATTTGATCGCTAAAAAACATTTCTATCTATCAAGTGAGGGTTGAGAAAATAGTTCGTGGCGGTCTTTGATTAGTGCTTAGTAAGCGCATACGTTGCCGCCATCAAAGAATCTAGAAATGTAATTCTCAAGTAGAGGTTTACAGTTCTAAAGGGGGAATCACGTGGCTGCACCACAGAATTACTTAGCTGTCATCAAAGTTGTCGGTATCGGCGGCGGCGGAGTAAATGCAATCAATCGCATGATTGATGTCGGATTAAAAGGCGTTGAGTTCATCGCTATTAATACTGACGCGCAACATTTATTAATGAGTGATGCAGATGTGAAATTAGATATTGGTCGCACATCAACAAAGGGTCTTGGTGCAGGTGCTGCTCCTGAAAAGGGAAGACAAGCTGCACTCGATCACACTGAAGAGATTGAAGAAATTCTTCGTGGCGCAGATATGGTTTTTGTTACTGCAGGAGAAGGCGGCGGAACCGGAACCGGTGGAGCCCCTATCGTTGCAAAGATTGCGCGCGATCTGGGTGCGCTAACTATCGGTGTTGTTACAAAGCCGTTCTCATTTGAAGGAAAGATTCGTACACGTCAGGCAGATGAAGGTATAGAACTTCTGCGCGAACAAGTTGACACACTTATTGTTATTCCAAACGATCGCTTGCTTGCAATTTCAGATCGTTCAATCACAGCAGTAGATGCATTTAAGAGTGCGGATCAAGTTCTTCTCTCTGGCGTTCAAGGAATTACAGAGATTATTACACAGCCAGGACTTATCAACCTTGACTTCGCAGATGTGAAGACAGTGATGACAGATGCTGGTTCAGCACTTATGGGAATTGGTTCAGCGCGTGGCGATAATCGTGCAACGAGGGCTGCAGAGCTTGCAATCTCAAGTCCACTTCTTGAAGCATCTATTGATGGCGCAATGGGAGTACTTCTCTCTGTTGCAGGTGGCTCAGATCTTGGCCTCTTTGAAATCAACGAAGCGTGCGAACTCGTTCAGGCAGCAGCCCACCCAGATGCACGTATTATCTTCGGAACAACAATCGATGATGCACTTGGTGATGAAGTTCGTATTACTGTGATTGCTGCAGGTTTTGCTGGCGGAGAACCGAAGAAGGTTGTCATGCCAGTTATCAATGCAACAACTCTGGGTGGTGTGGCAGATCCCATTCCATCTAATGACCCACTTTCTGTGGCTTTGGACCTTGATTCAGCCCCACGTAAGCGCGTGACATTTGAAGAGCTCGTCTCTGAAGATGAAATTGATGTCCCAGATTTCATGAAGTAATTCACTTACTTATCCTTTATGAAGTATCGCTTTACCAATCGCACCGGTGGCGCAAGCTCCGGTGCTTTTGCATCTCTTAACCTGGGTACTCACGTCTCTGATGATCTGACCACGGTTCTCTCCAATCGAGCACTTCTTGCCGGGCAGGTGGGTCCTATTCAGTACATGTCTCAGGTTCACGGCAATCGTGTTGTGGTGATTGAAGAGGTAACGGATGAGGATCCGACTGCTGATGCTTTGGTCACGGGTATTCCTGGAGTCAGCCTTGCTGTGCAGGTCGCAGATTGCATTCCGCTTCTGCTGCACTCTGCAGAATCAGTGGCTGCAGTGCATGTGGGTCGCAAAGGGCTCGTCAATGGTGTTGCACTTGCAGCCCTTGATGCAATGCGCGATATGGGTTCACAGAAAATTACAGCAATCATCGGGCCTTGCATCTGTGGTCCCTGCTATGAAGTTTCCCAAGAGATTTATGATGAAGTGGTCGCGGTGCATCCTGCTGCTGCTTCACGCACCGCTCAAGGAACTCCATCACTTGATCTACCAGCAGCTCTACGGGTTGTATTGGAAGGCCAAGCAGTTGTCGTCATTGATGAATCTCGCTGTACCCTCGAAGAAAGTGAGCTCTACTCCTATCGTCGCGATGGCGTGACTGGCCGGCAAGCTGGGATTATTAGCTTATGAGCCGTCGCGATGAGTTAGCCGCAAATCTTGCATCAGTGCAATCGCGTATTACCAATCCCAACGTGACTCTGATTGTGGTGACAAAGACCTATCCGGTCAGTGATGTGCAAATATTGAGCGAGCTGGGAATTACGCACTTTGGTGAGAACCGCAATGAAGAGGGTCTAGAAAAATCATCAATAGTGGATGCAACCTGGCACTATCAGGGAGAGATTCAAAGCCGGAAGTTGCGAGATATTGCGCAGTGGGCAAATGTCATTCATTCACTGGATACAGCAAGCCATATTGCCAAACTTGATTCGGTTGCCACATCCACCATTGATGTTTTTCTGCAGCTCTCACTCGATGGTGATCCATCGCGTGGGGGAGTCATCGAATCTGATTTGCCGGTCCTTGCTGATTCAGTCCTTGCCTCCTCTCATCTGAATTTGATGGGGCTGATGTGTGTGCCGCCGGTGGCCACAGATCCCCGGATGGCATTTACAGAAATCGCTGCAATTCATCGACGATTTATCAGTACTTATCCAGCAGCGAAATCGCTCTCTGCTGGTATGTCAGGGGACTATGAAATAGCCATTGATTGTGGTGCGACACATATCCGCGTTGGTAGCTCAATCCTCGGCTCTCGCACAACCCGCTAGTAACCTAGGCATATGTCAGCACTCAATAAAATGATGGGCTTCCTTGGCCTCGTCGATACAGATGAAGAGACCACAGTTTCAGAGGCTCCAGCTCGCACCGCAGTTGCGCGTCCAAGTCGTGAACGCACTGGAGTAACAGTTCTTGGTTCGCATTCATCAGCAACTCAACCTGCGATGATTGAAGAACCAGCAACATATAACATCATCACTTTGCAACCACGTTCTTACTCTGAAGCTCGCAAAGTTGGCGAGTACTACCGTGAAGGAAATCCTGTCATCATCAATCTTGATGACATGGAAGAGTCAGAGCGCAAGCGCCTTGTTGATTTCTCAAGCGGTCTTGTCTTTGGTCTTCACGGACGCATCGAACGCATCAGTCTTAAAGTTTTCTTGCTCTCACCTGCAAATGTCTCTGTGAGCAACGAAGATAAGACGGCTGCTCAGGCAAGCTTCTTCAACCAGAGCTGACCTGCTGCATGCTCTCCTCAATACTGATTCAACTTTTAGGGCTCTTTAAACTTGCTCTCTTTGCTCGCATCATCATCGATTATGTTCGCATGTTCGCCCGTAATTGGAAGCCCAATGCAATCTTCTTAGGTTTCTTTGAAATTGTTTACTCGATAACAGATAAGCCAATGCATTTCGTGCAGCGCTTTGTCCCACCGCTTCGCCTAGGTGGCGTAGCAATCGATCTATCTTTTATCGTGCTCTTGATTGCAATTAATATTGCTCAAGTAGCAATTAACATCCTGCTCTAAGAGCTAGGCTTTTTTCAGCACAACTCCCACGCCAAGTTCATTCTCCTCTTGTGCAACTGCTGCATCGTGCTCGAATGAGAGCGCAAGTACTTCATCTGCAATGTGGGAAGCGCTGGCGGTAATCGTTGCTATCAATTCAGCAGGTGCATTCCAGCGAACTGAGATGCGATCTGAGATATCAAAGCCATCGCTCTTGCGGCGCTCTTGAATGAGTCGAATTACTTCGCGCACATGCCCTGAAGCAATGAGTTCTGGGGTGAGAGCGAGATCGAGAGCAACGCTTTCACCATCGTGGCTTGCAACCATCCACCCACTCTTAGGAACTTCAGTGACAACCAGATCATCAAGATCAATTGCAAAATCACCGAGTGTGGCAGAGCCTGTGGTGCGAAGCCCCTTTACAAGAGCGGCCGCATCGGTTGCAGCAATCAACTTTGCAACGTCTTGCACAGCTTTGCCATATTTAGCACCGAGTGATTTGAAGTTTGCCTTAATTGAGATATCAACAAGGTCTCCATCGGCATGAGCGATATCTTCTAAATCAAGAACGTTGAGCTCATCAGAGATCTGCTCTTTCATATCTGTGGGAAGTGAAGACCACCCTTGAGCTGAGATGAGTGCACGCTGGAGTGGCTGGCGAATTTTGATGGCAGATTCTGCGCGAGCAGCGCGTCCTAGTTCAACAACGCGACGTGTCATAGCTACTTGTTGATTGAGCTTGGTATTGACCAAGGATGAATTAGAAACTGGGAAATCTGTGAGGTGAACAGATGCTGCAGCGCTGTGGTCTGCAGCACGAACTAATACCTGCCATGTGTGCTCTGCGATGAAGGGAACCATAGGAGCAAGGAGTTGAGTGATAGTTGTGAGGCACTCATGCAGCGTTGCAAGGGCAGCAACATCGCCATCCCAGAATCGCCGGCGCGAGCGTCGCACATACCAATTCGATAAGTCATCGATAAAGCGAGCAAGAACCTTTCCTGCATTCTGTGAATCAAAGTCGTTATAGGACTTATCTACTTCTGCAATTAGGGCGTTGAGTTCACTGATAATCCATTGATCCATCATTGAGCGATCTTTGAGAGCCGGGCTCTGAGAAAGTTCGAAGTTAGATGCTTCTGCATAGAGTGCGTGGAAAGAGATGGTGTTCCAGTAGGTGAGAAGTGTTTTGCGGACAACATCAGAGATTGCATCGTGGCCCACGCGGCGCGCAGACCATGGAGAGCCAGCTGCGAGCATGTACCAGCGCACAGCATCTGCCCCATGTTGATCCATCAGTGAAATTGGCTCGAGCACATTGCCTAAGTGCTTACTCATCTTGCGTCCATCTTTATCAAGGATGTGGCCAAGGCAGAGCACGCTCTTGTAGGAACTTTCATCAAAGACGAGAGTTCCAATAGTCATCAAGGTATAGAACCAACCACGAGTCTGATCGATTGCCTCGCAGATGAAATCAGCAGGGTATGCGGCCTTGAACTTCTCAACAGAACCTGGCTTATGTGGGTAGCCCCACTGTGCAAAAGGCATTGCGCCAGAGTCATACCAGCAGTCAATAACTTCAGGAACACGAGTCATTGTTTCTGAGCATTCGCTACATGCAAATGTAATGTCATCGACAAAGGGACGATGGGGATCTAAGTTGCTCAACTCTTGGCCGGCAAGTGCGCCTAGCTCTTTGAGTGAATCAACACAGACCTCGTGCTTGTTTTCACAGCGCCAGATTGGAAGGGGAGTTCCCCAGTAACGATTACGTGAAAGAGCCCAGTCAATATTGTTATTGAGCCAATCTCCATAACGACCTGTCTTAATAGTCTCTGGATGCCAATCGGTCTTCTCATTCTCACGAATGAGTTCATCTTTAATAGATGTAGTTCGGATATACCAAGAAGGTTGTGCGTAATAGATCAGTGCTGTGTGACAGCGCCAGCAATGTGGGTATTCGTGCTCATATGGCTGATGCTTATAGAGAGCACCTGATGCTTTGAGCTCTTTCACAAGTGGCTTATCTGCCTCTTTAAAGAACATTCCTCCCACTACGGGAGTATCAGTAAGGAAAGTTCCATCGGGTGCAATGGGATTTACGACAGGCAAACCGTATGAACGGCAGACAAGTAAGTCATCTGCACCGAATGCAGGGGATTGGTGAACAAGCCCTGTGCCATCCTCAGTGGTCACATATGTTGCAAGGACGATGAAGTGAGAATCTGGGATCTCAAGGTAATCGAATGGGCGCTTATATGTTGTGCGCTCTAGATCTTTACCCTTGATGGTCTTAAGAATTTCATGCTCGCCTGCAATCTTGGAAAGAAGCGGCTGGGCAACAACAAGTACTTCACTCACATCTTCAACAGTTGCCTTAACAACTACGTAATCCACATCAGGGTGGACGGCCACAGCAGTATTAGAGACTAGGGTCCATGGCGTTGTAGTCCATACGAGGAAGGATGCTTTGAGTTCTGCTAGCTCTCCTGATGTTGCTGGAAAGCGCACGAATACAGATGGATCAGTAACAGTTTCATATCCTTGAGAGAGTTCGTGATCAGATAATCCTGTGCCACATCGAGGGCAGTAAGGTGCAACGCGATGGTCTTGAACCAGAAGTCCTTTCTTCCAAATCTCTTTCAGACTCCACCAGACGCTCTCCACATACTCTGGAGCCATCGTCCAATACGCTTGATCGAAATCAACCCAG
>Ga0255119_1000487_pt1 | contig 11362 bp, 10 predicted proteins | sample Law_Atlam_RepC_8_2_FD_188578 | JGI IMG/M metagenome (GOLD analysis project Ga0255119, IMG submission 188578) | Freshwater microbial communities from St. Lawrence River, New York, United States - Law_Atlam_RepC_8h | ecosystem: Environmental > Aquatic > Freshwater > River | place: USA: New York... | reverse complement strand
TTCAAGTGACTTAGCGGCCTGTGCGTCCACCATGACCGCAAACTGAGGCTTGAATTGAACACACTGGCGAAACATCAATTCAAATTGCTTGGCACCTGTTAACGCAAAGACTTCGAATTTGTCAGTATGTCTGGAAAGCACGTCCAAGGTATTCACACCTATGGATCCGGTTGATCCCAAAACTGTGATGTTTTTTTTCATGGTCATCAAAACATTGAAATAAGAACCGCAAGAGGCAAGACAGGAAGCAGTGCGTCAAGCCTGTCGAGTACACCACCGTGACCGGGAAGTAGTTGACTGCTGTCTTTGGCACCAGCTGCGCGCTTGATCATCGATTCAAACAAATCGCCGGCAGCACTTGTGAGCGTCAACACAGATAAACCCAGCAACAAAGCAGGCCACCCAAAAGCGAAGAGCCGGATAAAAATACTGTCGTGCTCGAAACTTAAATAGTTTGATGCAGTTATCCAGGCCAGTGCCAAGAGCCATACAGCCAAAACAGCTCCCACCAAGCCTTCAATACTTTTTCCAGGGCTGATAGTTGGTGCCAGTTTGTGCCTACCCCATCTTCTGCCGACAAAGTATGCAGCGATATCTGCAGTCCACACCAATAACAAAATTGAGGTCAGAAAAGCTGTCCCAATCAGCTTGGCTTGTAACAATGCCAGTCCGGTGGAGCTCAATAAAAAAATACCTAAACCAAGTCGAAATAATGCAGGTGAAGATTTCCAACTAGAACTGCCATTTTTTAGAAAAAAAACAATGGTGCAAAACCAAATGGCTATACATATCAACCAATAAAACTTTGATATCAAAAGAAAATCATACCGTGACCAATAGCTTAGGAACAATGCTAAGCAAATGGTCGGCATCACAAAAGCCGAGGCAAATCCCAAACCATTTAATCGACCCCATTCCCACGAAGCCGCCAAAATAAGCAAAACTCCTAGCACTCCCAGCCAAAGAGGAGATGGATGGAACAATGCAGGCAAAGAGAACAGCAGCAAAATAACTGCTGTGATAACACGCTGCTTAAGCATGGCAAGGTCTCATTTATACAGCCATGATTTCTTGCTCTTTCGCCGCAATCAATTTATCAATGTCTGCAATATGCTTATCAGTGAATTTTTGAATTTCGTTTTCTGCACGTTTTTGCTCATCTTCAGAAGCCAACTTGTCTTTGACCAGTTTTTTAACGGCTTCGTTAGCATCTCGACGTAAATTGCGTATTGCAATTTTTGCATTCTCCCCATCTGTTCGAACGATTTTGGTCATTTCCTTTCTTCGTTCTTCCGTCATGGGTGGCATTGGCACACGGATTAAATCGCCCATTGCAGAAGGGTTTAAACCCAAATCGCTTTCGCGAATTGCTTTTTCAATTTTCGGTCCCAGTCCTTTTTCCCAAGGTTGGACGCTGATGGTTCTGGCGTCCAACAAGGATACATTGGCTACTTGGGACAAAGGGGTTGGGTTTCCGTAGTAGTCAACCATGATGGAATCCAATAATCCCGGGTTGGCTCGTCCAGTTCGAATTTTGCTCAAACTGCTTGTGAAAGATGCAATGGATTGGTCCATCTTCATCTCACTGGTTTTCTTGATGTCACTGATGCTTGTCATCTATCCTCTCCCGAAATATCGAATTTTTATGAGGCAAAAACCAGGGTGCCTTCATCCTCACCCATGACAACTCTTTTCAATGCGCCGTGCTTGAAAATTGAAAAAACCGTGATGGGCAATTTTTGATCTCTGCAAAGTGCAAATGCTGTGGCATCCATGATGCCCAAATTGCCTTGAATCGCATCGTCAAAACTGATGCGACTGTAACGGGTGGCATCTGGGTGTTTTTTAGGGTCTGCAGTGTAAACGCCATCTACCTTGGTTGCCTTCAAAACCATAGCTGCCCCGATCTCGGCGCCGCGTAATGCTGCCGCTGTGTCGGTTGTGAAAAATGGATTGCCAGTCCCTGCTGCAAACACAACCACCTTGCCCTCCTCAAGGTACTGAAGGGCTTTGGGCCGGACATAAGGTTCAACAACTTGCTCAATACCGATGGCGGACATTACCCTGGCGACCAGTCCGGCTTTGTTCATCGTGTCAGCCAAGGCCAATGCGTTCATGACCGTTGCCAACATACCCATGTAATCGGCTGTTGCGCGGTCCATACCAACAGAACCACCGGCAACACCTCTGAAAATATTACCACCCCCAATGACAACGGCCACCTCGACACCTAGTCGAGTAATTTCTGCAATTTCCTCAACCATGCGAACAATCGTGTCACGGTTGATTCCAAAAGCATCTTCACCCATCAAGGCTTCACCCGAGAGCTTGAGCAAGATTCTCTTGTAAGCGGGTTTGGCTAATGTCATTGAAATCTCCAGGAAAATGGGTGTACGACTTGCGAAAAAAAAGGGACTGGAAAGTCCCCTTTTTGGTTATCAAGCGGTTTGCTTGGCGGCTGCAACTTGGGCAGCCACCTCAGCGGCAAAGTCATCAACTTTGCGCTCAATGCCCTCGCCCACCACATACATGGTGAATGCTTTGACATTGGTTTTTGCAGCTTGCAACATTTGCTCAACCGTTTGCTTGTCATTTTTCACAAAAGGTTGATTAAACAAAGAAACCTCTTTGAGATATTTCTGTACAGCACCATCGATCATTTTTGAAGCGATTTCAGCAGGCTTTCCTGACTCAGCCGCCTTCGCTGTGGCCACAGAACGCTCTCTTTCAATGAGTTCCAGCGGAACATCCGCGCTTGTCAAAGACACAGGCTTCATAGCCGCCACATGCATGGCAACGTCGCGGGCCGCAGATTCATCACCATCAAATTCAACGACAACACCGATGCGTGTCCCATGCAAATAAGAGGTAAGCGTAGAACTTCCATCAAAGTAACGGAACCTTCTGAAGCTCATGTTTTCACCGATTTTCCCAACCAAGCCCTTGCGAACATCTTCCAAGGTGGGTCCAAAGCCATCTTGCGAATAAGAAAGAGCCGATAGCTCATCTATATTCGCCGGATGGTGTGAGGCAATCAATTGGGCAGCCGCATTTGAAAGCGCCAGGAAACTGTCGTTCTTTGTAACAAAGTCAGTTTCGCAATTGACTTCCAACAAAGCACCACTTTTGCCATTCATGGCGATTGAGATCACTCCTTCTGCTGTGACACGTGAAGAAGCTTTGCTGGCCTTGCTGCCCAACTTGACACGCAGCAGTTCCTCGGCTTTGACCATGTCGCCTTCGGCTTCGGTCAAAGCTTTTTTACATTCCATCATGGGTGCATCTGTTTTTGCACGTAACTCTGCCACCATGCCTGCTGTGATATTTGCCATAAATTTTCCTTTTATCTCTTTGGTTCCAAGTGTTTAGTTAAGTTGCAAAAAAGGGGCCATCAAAGCCCCTTTATGAAAGCTTAGGAAGATCAAGCTTGTTCGTTAGTTTCAACTTCAACAAACTCATCTTGTCCTTCGGCAACGGCTTTGACCACATCATTCACCGCATTGGCTCGACCTTCCAAAATTGCATCTGCAATACCTCTTGCGTAAAGCGTAACGGCCTTGGATGAGTCATCGTTGCCAGGAATCACATAATCAATTCCTTCAGGTGAGTGGTTTGAATCAACCACGCCAATCAAAGGAATACCCAGCTTTTTCGCTTCAGCGATAGCAATTTTGTGGAAACCTACGTCGATGACAAAAATTGCATCAGGCAAAGTCACCATGTCTTGAATGCCACCGATGTCTTTTTCCAATTTTTCGAGTTCGCGCATGAACATCAATTGTTCTTTTTTCGACATGGCATCAAGCCCGATTTCTTGCTGTACTTTCATATCCTTCAATCGTTTGATGGATGTTTTGACAGTTTTAAAGTTGGTGAGCATGCCACCCAACCAACGCTGATCCACAAAAGGAACACCCGCGCGGGCTGCTTCTGATGCAATGATTTCTCTGGCTTGTCGTTTGGTACCCACCATCAAAATCGTGCCGCGATTGGCTGCCAATTGCTTGGTGAATTTCATTGCCTCTTGAAACATGGGCAATGTTTTCTCAAGGTTAATGATGTGGATTTTGTTGCGATGTCCAAAAATAAACGGGGACATTTTGGGGTTCCAAAAGCGTGTTTGGTGTCCAAAATGAACACCGGCTTCCAGCATTTCGCGCATAGTAATAGACATGAATTTCTCCAAAGGTTGTGTCTAAAATCCAGTTCGTGATTGCGTTGACTCAGCTAAACAAAGCCAAATTATTTTAACACAACACCACGCCCACCCCTTTACAAAATTGGTTACTTTGGTATGAATTTATGAAAATTGCTGTTGTCGGAGCGGGTGTGATTGGCGTGACTACTGCGCTTGAGCTTGCTTCACATGGGCATGACGTAGTGGTGTTTGAAAAGGGCTCAGGCATCGCACAACAAGCCAGTTTTGCAACTGCAGGCTTCATCGGGCCCGCCATGATCAATGCTTGGACGGCGCCTGGCCTTCCGTTCAATACCCTTAGAAAAATGCTATTGGGTTCAGACACGCTTTCTTTCCATGGCCTGTCAAACATTCCCCTGTCATGGTTTTGGCAATGGCAACAAGCAAGCAAGCATCCTTTCTATAAATTAAAACTAGAAGCGCTGCAGCGATTAGCTTTCTACAGTCAAGAAGTATTGACAGGTATCACCGAACAATATGGTTTTCAATACGAGAGCAGTCAAGGTTGCTTATTGATTTGTAGACAAGAAAAAGATTTAAAAAATTTCCAACCCCAACTGGACCTGATGTCTGAAAACGGGATCAGTTTCAAAAAGCTTGATCCTGCAGAAACACGCAAGCTGGAACCAGCGCTGTCCGAGGAACAGTCATTCCACTGTGCCATTTTGTTTCCCAATGACTCGATTGCCAACTGCAGGCAATTTTCATTGCTAGCAAAGCAGCAAGCCCATTTGCTGGGCGCTGATTTCAGAACTTCACAGGAAGTACTTCCTTTGCTGCCCGATTCCCCGCAAGTCATTCGCACCTCATCAGGCGCCCCTGAAAAATTCGACCATGTCGTGATTTGTGCGGGTTTTTACAGCAAAGCATTGGTTAAAAATTTAGGTATACATATTCCCTCCTTAGCCGTACACGGCTATACCCTCAGTTCATCTGTCAGGCAGTTGATTGACGCCCCAGTTTTTGGCGTGATGGATGCCAGGCAGCATATATCCATTGCCCGCACCGGACAACGCATCAGAGTAAGCGGCATTGTTGAAATTGGACACAATAAAAAACCACCCGAACAATGCGTTGCACTGCTCTATAAAGTGCTAAATGACTGGTTTCCGGGTGCGGCCAAGACCCATGAAGCGGTTCAGGTGTGGAGGGGCACACGCGACGTACTGACAGACGGCGTGCCCATACTGGGACACTCAGGCATCAAAGGTGTCTGGTTAAACACTGGCCACGGAAACCACGGTTGGGCGAACAGTTGCGGCAGTGCCAGGGCCATTGCTGACATGGTGTCAGGCAGAGGTTGTGAAGTGGACCTCAAAGGCCTTGGTATCGAACGCTTTTAACCGCGACCGACAAAAGGCATATTTGTGGCCATCACTGTATGAAACAACACGTTGGCTGACAAAGGCAGTTCTGCCATATAAAGAACAGAAGTCCCAACGTGCGCAACATCCATCAAGGGCTCTGGCTTAACCTCGCCATTGGCTTGAGGAACACCTTTTGCCATCACAGCCGCCATTTCAGTTTCCGCATTACCGATATCAATTTGCCCAACTGCAATATGAAACTTTCTGCCGTCTAAGGAAGCAGTTTTGGTAAGCCCAGTCACTGCATGTTTTGTAGAAGTGTAAGCAATCGAATTAGGCCGTGGTGCAGTCGCAGAAATTGAGCCATTATTGATGATGCGACCACCCATAGGAGTTTGGGATTTCATGACCTTAAAGGCTTGCCGCAAACAATAAAACATACCGTTTAAGTTGATGTCAACCACATTTCTCCATTGTTCAATGCTCAATTCGTCCAAAGGAACGCCGGGCGCACTCACTCCAGCGTTATTGAAGAGCAAGTCAACTCGTCCGTATTGCTTTACTACAGCATCAAACAATTTTTCGACTGAAATGGGGTCTGCCACATCCGTTGGCATCACTAAACAATGGTTGGGATGCGATGAAACATTTTGAACATCCTTCAAGGGTTGCTCTCTGCGTCCGGCCAAAGCAACAAACCACCCAGCTTGAATTAAAGCCAAAGCAGCTGATTTACCCACACCAGTTCCAGCGCCTGTGACGATGGCAATTTTTCCTTTGGTCATGCAATTTCTCCTGAATGTTTTATCGTTTTCTGGCCTTGACAGTTGGCGCACTTTTCTTCACTGCTTTAGCAGGCGTTGCGAAAGGAGCTTTAGCATTGCGAGGCTTTTTAGAAGCCTTGTTTCGAGGCAATGCACCTTGACCCCTCAAGGAAGAAAATTTTCCGTCTACATCTTTTCCTTTGACTTTTCGGGCGCCTGCAGATTGCAGCTCTGTCACATCATCCTGCACCCAACGAAAGTCAATTTTTCGACCATCTAAATCTACCCTGCTGACTTGAACGCGTACTCGAGCACCAATGGCATAGCGAATTCCAGTTCGTTCTCCTCTTAACTCTTGACGCGCTTCATCAAAACGGAAATAGTCCCCGCCGAGTTCGGTGATATGAACCAACCCTTCTACGTACATCGCATCCAAGGTCACAAACACACCAAACCCGGTAACTGCTGACACTGTTCCACTGAAATCCTCGCCCAAATGCTCGCGCATGTACTGACACTTCAACCATGCTTCCACATCCCTACTGGCTTCATCGGCACGACGTTCGTTAGCGCTGCAGTGCAAACCTGCGGCCTGCCATGATTGAATTTCTGGCGATAAATGGATATTTTTATCTGTCGCTGACTGCGAAGATTTGGCTGCATTAGAGGCCAAGCGTCTTGATAATTTTGCATGGGCCTCGCCGGGCACAGGCAAAGCTGGCAATTTATATCGATCGCCTAGCAAAATAGACTTAATGACGCGGTGAACCAATAAATCTGGATACCTACGAATAGGACTCGTGAAATGCGTGTATGCCTCATAAGCCAAACCGAAATGACCACTGTTGACAGGCGTGTAGATAGCTTGTTGCATTGAACGAAGCAACATACTGTGAATCTGTTGTGCGTCCAACCTATCTTTGGTAGCTAATGCAATGGCTTGAAACTGACTGGGTGATGGTTCTTCAGTGATTTGCAAACCGATGCCTAAAGACTTTAAATAGCTGCGCAAAATTTCTAATTTTTCAGGGGTTGGCCCTTCATGGACACGAAACAAAGCAGCATGCTTTTTATGCTGAATGAAGTCTGCACTGCAGACATTGGCAGCAAGCATAGTTTCTTCAATCAGACGGTGTGCCTCGGTTCTTGTACGGGGAACAATTTTTTCAATACGACCATTGTCATCACAAATGATTTGTGTCTCGGTTGTCTCAAAATCCACTGCACCTCTTTTTTGTCTGGCCTTCAACAACGCGCGATAAACGTCGTGTAAATGAATCAAGTCATTGACTATGGCTTTATATTTCTGTGCTTGTGGTCCTCGCGTATTCGACAAAATAGCGGCGGCATCTGTATAGGTCAGTCGGGCATGGCTATGCATTACAGCTTCATAAAACTGATAGGCAAAGACCTCTCCATCCGCGTTGACCGTCATATCACAGACCATGCACAAACGATCGACATCTGGCTTGAGAGAGCAGAGTCCGTTGGATAGCTTTTCAGGAAGCATAGGTATCACCCGTCTTGGGAAATACACACTGGTTGCCCGGTCGTATGCATCTATATCTATAGGGCTTTCAGTCTCCACATAATGGCTTACGTCTGCGATTGCAACCAACAAACGCCAACCATCTTCTCCATCGATTTTTAGTGGTTCACAATAAACAGCGTCATCAAAATCTTTGGCGTCTTCGCCATCAATAGTCACCAAAGCGATATCCGTTAAATCCACTCTGTGCGGAAAATCTTTGGCGTTCACATGATCAGGCAAAGATTCTGCTTGCTTTAAACATGCTGGAGAAAATACATGCGCAACGCTGTACTTACGAACAGCAATTTCAATTTCCATGCCGGGATCGTCCATCTCGCCGAGTACTTCTTGGACTCGACCAACGGGTTGTCCGTAAAGGCTTGGAGGTTCGGTCAACTCAACCACAACCACTTGCCCAGGCAACGCCTTTCCAGTGGCGGTCTTGGGAATCAGAATATCTTGTCCATAGCGGCGGTCTTCGGGTGCCACTAACCAAACACCGCTCTCGTGCAGCAAACGTCCAATGATCGGGTGCGCGGGCCTTTGCGTGATCTCTAAAATTCGACCTTCTGGCCGACCTTTTTTATCCAACCGCGTCACCCGCGCAATGACAATGTCCTTGTGCAAAACAGCACGCATTTCATTGGGGGGAAGATAAACATTGACTTGTCCGTCATCGCGCATAACAAAGCCATGTCCATCTCGATGGCCTTCGACTACTCCCTTGAATTCTTCAAGCAAGCCTGTCTGGGTGCTGTTGTTTTTTTTGATATGATCCTCTGCTTTCCTGAATGCCCAGGTGGCGGAATTGGTAGACGCACTAGTTTCAGGTACTAGCGAGTAACTTCGTGGGGGTTCGAGTCCCTTCCTGGGCACCAATCTTACATACCCCATCAACCTCTTCAAGGTTTATTAATTAGATTGGCATTCCAATCAAATCCAACCCTTGTGAATCCAAAATTTTTACTTTGGTGAATTCACCCGTTCGATAGGTTTTACTCACTCTTTCGGGCGGTAACAAGTGAACTACACCGTCAACCTCTGGGGCATCGCGGTAACTGCGACCCACGCCACCACCTCGACCCAGAGAGATTGATTTATCAACCAAGACTTGCATGGTCGAACCAATCAGATTTGTGATTTTTTTTGCAGAAATATTCTGTGCCACCGCCATAAACTCCGCCTGACGTTCTTGCCTGAGTTCAAAGGAAAGCATGCCTGGCAACTCATTGGCGGTTGCGCCATCAACCGCACTGTAGGCAAAGCATCCCGCGTGATCAATTTGTGCTTCTTGCAGAAAATCCAGCAAGTGCTGGAATTCACCTTGCGTTTCACCGGGAAAGCCTGCAATGAAGGTGCTACGCACCACCAATTGCGGACAAACTTTACGCCATGCATGTATGCGCTCGATATTTTTTTCACCACTTGCAGGACGCTTCATTCGCTTCAACACATCGGGATGACTGTGCTGAAAAGGCACGTCCAAATAAGGTAGTACACGACCTGTGGCCATCATGGGAATGATCTCATCCACAGTTGGATAAGGATATACATAGTGCAGCCTGATCCATGCGCCAAATGGTTCGGCCAATTCACCCAAGGCCTCTACCAACTCATACAGCCGGGACTTGATGGGACGGCCTTGAAAAAACCCCGTTTGGTAGCGAATATCAACACCATATGCAGAGGTGTCTTGGGAGATGATCAGCAATTCCTTGACGCCTGATTCCAACAGTGCCAAGGCTTCGTTAAGAACATCTCCGACAGGACGCGATTTAAGGTCTCCGCGCATAGAGGGAATAATGCAAAACGAACACCGGTGATTGCAACCTTCGCTGATCTTCAAGTAAGCAAAATGTTTTGGCGTCAGTTTGATGCCAGTTGCAGGCACCAAATCAAGAAATGGATCGTGAGGCTTGGGCAAATGCAAGTGAACCGCGTCCATGACCTCTTGCGTAGCATGTGGTCCAGTGACCGCCAGGACACTTGGATGCAGTCCCTTGACCAGATTTTGTCCATCAGCACCTGACTTTGCGCCCAAACAACCCGTGACAATGACTTTGCCATTGACTGCCAACGCTTCGCTGATAGTGTCTAAACTTTCTTTGACAGCATCATCGATGAAACCACAGGTGTTGACGATGACCAAATCAGCACCGTCAAATGTTTTTGAAGTCACATAACCCTCGGCACTCAATTGCGTGAGGATCAATTCAGAATCAGTCAAAGCTTTGGGGCAACCCAAACTGACAAAGCCAACCTTTGGTGTCAAACTCATTTCTTCAAGCCCATGGCTTTGGCCATTTGTTCTTGCATTTGGGCCAATATTTGGCCAGATTGCTGTGCGTAATTACCTACAAAATTTTGCACAGCTTGGCTAGGGTTGGTCATCATCTGCGTCCATGTGTCTGGAGAAATGGGCTGAACTTGATCGGACATGTGTTTTTGAAAATTGCAGAAATTTTGAATATTATTTTCAAGGTAGTTTCCCATCATTGCCTGCATGGAGTGTCCGTAAAAGCGAATCATATTGGCCAACGCAATTTCAGAAAATAATGGCACTCCCCCGGCCTCTTCTTCCAAAATAATTTGCAAATATATGCTTCTGGTTAAGTCCTCATCAGTTTTTGCATCAATCACTTTTAGACGCTCAGCTTGAACCACCATGTCTTTGACTTCCTGAAGAGTGATGTAGCTGGAAGTTTTTGTATCGTAAAGTCTTCGGTTTGGGTATTTTTTAATAAGTCGAACCGTCTCTACTGAATCTGTGGTTTCAGTAGTTGACGGTTTGTTTGCATCTTTATTACGAGGCAAGAATCATCCTGAAAAAATAAAAAGAGGGAGTATTCAGGCAGAAAACATAACCATGAAGATGGTAGGCGCGATTGGACTCGAACCAACGACCCCCACCATGTCAAGGTGGTGCTCTAACCAGCTGAGCTACGCGCCTTCGTTGCCGAAGTTAGGAATTCTAGCAGGAACTGAAAACGAGAGACTACGTCAAAACTTGGTCAAAACACATGGGCTATTTGCTTGCGTTATTGACGATGTGCATTTTTGACGCCTGAAACCGCATTCACGTTGGTGAGCACTTTTCCCAATCGCAGCGTATCAAGAATTTCCACCGTGAAAATCATTCGGGCCTGGTCATGGGCTGACTGCGTCTTTACCCCAATAACGTTTATTTTTTCTTTGGCAAACACCTCAGAAATATCGCGAAGTAAACCTTGACGGTCATCCGCCAAAATTTGGATGTCAACAGGATATTTTGCCTCGAAGATCTTTGCGTTTGATTGGTTCCAAGCAACCTCGATGACACGGCCCGGATCCTTGGTTTGCAGTTGTAAAAAATTAGCGCAAGTCGAGCGATGAACGCTAACCCCTTTTCCTTTGGTGACATAACCCTTTACAAGGTCTGGGGGAGCGGGTCGACAGCATTTTGACAGTTGCGTCAGCAATGAATCAACGCCCACCACCAAAACATTGCCTTGGGAATGTTGATTTTTTGTTGATTGAAATTTTCTTAATAATTTATCGTCAGCCGCTTCTTTCTCGACCGCGG
>Ga0255119_1000471_pt1 | contig 11529 bp, 9 predicted proteins | sample Law_Atlam_RepC_8_2_FD_188578 | JGI IMG/M metagenome (GOLD analysis project Ga0255119, IMG submission 188578) | Freshwater microbial communities from St. Lawrence River, New York, United States - Law_Atlam_RepC_8h | ecosystem: Environmental > Aquatic > Freshwater > River | place: USA: New York... | reverse complement strand
CCTCAGGCTCATACCCCGGCACTTCGATCAGCTGCGGAGTGTCCTCAAACCACCTCGGATGCAGATAATCATGGGCACAGTTGTAAACCGCCCAGCGGTCAAACCCAAAACGCCGCTTCCCCGGCGGCGTGAACTTGCTCCGCGGCTGGCCATCGAGGTGCCATTTCCCAACATAAACCGTCGCGTGGCCATTGGACTTAGCCAGCATCCCAAGCGTCTGCGCACTTTCCGCAAGCGGCAAGTCATTCCCGGGAACACCAAATCTGTGTGGATACATCCCAGTCAGCAAACACGCCCGGTTAGGTCCGCAAACCGGACTTGTCGCGTAGGCCTGTTCAAAGCGGATGCCATCCGCAGCAAAGACATCCAGATTCGGTGTCTTCACCTCCGCATTGCCGTAGCAACCGAGATCGCACCAGCGCCACTGGTCGGCGAGCACAAAAAGGAGGTTGATGGGTTGCTTCGGAGTGCGCATATGAGTGTCTTGTAACACAGCGGAACCACGCGTGGCAACTGTATTCCAGCGACAAAGAGAAAGCCCCCCAGCACCAAGTGTGCTGAGGGGCTTTCAATAGAACCGCAGGTTTTACAAAACCTACATACGGGCCTTGAGCTCGTTATCGATGTCATCGAGGAACTCATCCGTGGAGCGGTAGTCGTGATTCTTGTCAATCAGAATCGCAAGGTCCTTGGTCATCCGACCGGACTCAACGACATCCACGCAGACCTTCTCAAGGGTCTCCGCAAAGCCGACAACATCTGGCGTGTCATCAAAGCGACCACGGTACTGCAGACCACGCGTCCATGCATAAATGGATGCAATTGGGTTGGTACTCGTTGGCTTGCCCTGTTGGTGCATCCGGTAGTGGCGGGTAACCGTTCCGTGTGCTGCCTCTGCTTCAACCGCAGAGCCATCCGGGCTCATCAGAACACTGGTCATCAGACCGAGTGAGCCATAGCCCTGTGCAACGGTGTCGGACTGAACATCGCCATCGTAGTTCTTACATGCCCAAAGGTAGCCGCCATTCCACTTGAGGTTGGATGCAACCATGTCATCAATCAGGCGGTGCTCGTACGTAAGACCTGCCGCTTCGAAGCGGGACTGGAACTCAGTCTCGTAGACGCGCTGGAAGGTGTTCTTAAATGCACCATCGTAGACCTTCATAATCGTGTTCTTGGTCGACAGGTACACAGGGTAGTTGCGGCCAAGAGCATAGGTCATACAGGCACGGGCAAAGCCTTCGATACTTGCATCGAGGTTGAACATCCCCATCGCGACGCCGCTGGACTTCGCCTTCACGACTTCACGGGTGATTGGATCGCCTTCGCCATCCGGTGTCCAGGAAATGGTGATGGTTCCCGCGCCTGGGAACGTAAAGTCCTGAGCGCGGTACTGGTCGCCAAAGCCATGGCGGGCAACGACGACAGGTTGGTCCCAGTGACCGACAAGACGTGGAACATTCTTGCAGATGATTGGTTCGCGGAAAATGGTGCCATCCAAAATGTTGCGGATGGTTCCGTTTGGCGAACGCCACATTTGCTTGAGGCCGAACTCTTTAACACGGGCTTCATCAGGGGTGATGGTCGCACACTTGACCGCAACGCCATACTGCTTGGTCGCATTGGCCGAGTCAATCGTGATCTGGTCATCCGTGCGGTCGCGCGCTTCGATACCCAAGTCGAAGTACTTGAGGTCGATATCGAGGTATGGCAAAATCAGCTGTTCGCGGATTTTATGCCATATGATGCGCGTCATTTCATCGCCATCCATCTCAACAACGGGGTTTTTAACTGGAATCTTTGCCACGTTCTGGCTCCTTATTCTCTAAAAAGTGTAGTTTACAGTGATAAATCGGCGGGGATGGCTTGCGACAGGTGCATCCCCAAAACCCGAATCCAAACAGCCTTGCGACTAGTGGGCCATGATACGCGGAATTGTGCCTTCAAAGGCATCCCGTGCAGCATCCAGAGAGACTTCCAGAACACCAGGTAGCTCAATTTTGTTGCGACCGGTGACCTGTCCGATGATATCCAGCAAAGCGGTCTGCTCATCCCCGCCCTCGCGGACCGAAACAACCACACGGCTTGCAGCTTCACCAAAGCAGATTGCGCTCCATGGCTGGTCGCCAAAGTCGGTTACCGACAAGCGGAGCTCAACACCCGTGTTGCCAGCGAGTGCGGATTCACAGACATTGACAAGGAGGCCACCATCCGAGCAGTCGTGTGCGCTATTGATAATGCCCTTTGCGATCAGCTCGCGCGTTGCAGCTTGCACCGCGAGTTCGGCAGACATATTGAGCTTTGGCAGCGTACCCGTTTCCAGACCATGCTGGACATAAAGATACTGGCTTCCACCGATGCCGCGCTCATCCTCAGTTCCTACCGGGCGGAGGACGTAGACCAGGTCATTGACACTCTGGAATGCGAGCCCAACGGGTTCGACACCTTCAGGAAAAACGCCGACCATCCCGATTGTCGGTGTCGGATGAATTGGCCCCGTCGGCGATTCGTTGTAGAAGCTGACATTTCCAGACACAACCGGCGCATTGAAGAAATCACAGGCTTGCGCAAGTCCGTGCACACACTGGGTGAACTGCCAGAAGCCGGTTTCCTTTTCAGGATTCGGCATGTTGAGGTTATCGGTGGTCGCAACGGGAACCGCGCCAACGCAGCTGAGGTTACGGCTAGCTTCGGCCACTGCGTGCTGTGACCCAAGGAATGGATCAAGGTAGCACCAGCGTGGGTTGCAGTCTGTGGTGGCAGCGATACGGCGGCCACCCGCGGCACGCACCGCGAGAACTGCGGCATCTCCAGCACCGGGAACCACTTCCGTCTGCGTCTGCACCTGGTGGTCGTATGTTTCAAAAACCCAGCGCTTGCTCGCAATGGTAGGCGTCCCAAGCAGCTTCAAGAGCGCTGCGGAGTAGTCTGCTGGCTCTGGAAGGGCATCCGTGTCGAATGCCTTACACACCGCGATGTAATCCGGTTCAGCGGCATCCAAGGTGTATGTTGGACAGCCATCTGTGAGCAGCTGTGCAGGGACATCGGCTTCGATACGCCCATGGTGGTGGATGACGACATTTCCGGTATCGGTCACGGTTCCGATGACGGCGGAGCTGAGGCCCCACTTGTCACAGATCGCGATGATTTCATCCTCGTGGCCCTTTTCGACCACGCAGAGCATGCGCTCTTGGGACTCACTGGTGAAGATTTCAGCGGCGGTCATGCCGGTTTCGCGCTGCGGGATGACATCGGCATTAATGTCCATGCCAACATTGCCCTTGCTCGACATTTCGACACTCGCACAGGTAAAGCCGGCTGCGCCGAAGTCTTGGATGCCGCGGATATGCCCAGTAGCAAGAATCTCAAGCGTCGCTTCGATTAGCAGCTTGCCGAAGAAGGGATCGCCCACTTGGACATTGGGGCGCTTGGCTTCGGATGCTTCAGAAATCTCCACGGATGCAAACGTTGCGCCATGGATACCATCCCGGCCTGTGGATGACCCGAAGAACACAACCGGATTTCCAACACCTTTGGCAGCGGATTTTGCAACATTTCCAAGCTCGACAACGCCGATAGCCATCGCGTTTACGAGTGGGTTTGTGTTGTAGCAAGGATGGAAGGTGATTTCGCCACCGACGGTCGGGACGCCGAGACAGTTTCCGTACGATGAAATACCGTGTACAACGCCGCTAAAGAGAAAGCGGTTTTTAATGTGGATGTCTGTGTCACCATCGATATCGCCGAAGCGCAGGCTGTCCAAAACAGCGATTGGCCGTGCGCCCATGCTGATGATGTCGCGGATGATGCCGCCGACGCCGGTTGCGGAGCCGTTAAATGGCTCGACATAGCTTGGGTGGTTGTGGGATTCCATCTTGAAGACGATGCCCTGGCCGGTGTCACCTAGAGGAACAACTCCGGCGCCTTCGAGTGCATTGGCATCTTGCGCTTTCTTAAACTCGCCAAATGCCCGGAGCGTGTTACGGGAATATTTATACGCGCAGTGCTCGCTCCATTCGACGGCGAACATATTGAGCTCAAGGTAAGTCGGGACACGCCCTAGGCGCTCGACAGCAAGGTCATATTCGCTGGAGCGGAGGCCTAGCTCCATGGCAACATCGACATTAACTGCCGGATATGCGGGGTGGTTAACGGGAACGGGGCGGGCTGATGCGTCTGGCACGGAACTCTCCTGTACGGATGCGACTGGCGATGCATCCATTCTACCGTTGACGCAATAACGCGGGAGTTGCGGGTACGATGCAAAAACGGAGATAACACGGCGATGGCAATGAAACCGGACAATGCGACGCGCAAGCGTGTGGTGACAACGCTCTTGGTGGTGGGCGGCCTGATCGGCATCGTCGCTGCCGGAGGGCGGATTAGCGACTGGTGGGCTAGCCGGGAGCCGGTCTCGATGGTGTCTCCAGAAGAAATGCGTGAAGCGGAGCGCTTCTCTAGGATCATTGGGACGCTTGCCGAGTCGGTGCGGATTCTTGGTACCCGTGGCGCTTACGCAGAGGTCATCGACCTTGTTGGCCGTGCGTGTCCTAAAGATGATGCATGTCCTGCATCCATGCGTCGTGCATCGGGAGAAGCCTATTTCCGTGTGGATAAGGCGGCGGAAGCGCGTGCTGAGCTTGCATCGATGCTTTCTGAGAACCGCGGACCCCTTGAAAATATGGATCGTTTGGCGCTTGCCGGGAACCCTGAGCAGTACAAAGCAGAAGTTACGACAAGCCTCTCAGGCGCGAGCGTTGCACAGTCATCCCCGCTTGAAGCAAACAATGTTGCCTGGAGCGCCTGTCTGCTACCGGTTGCTGGAATCGACCTTGATAAGGCGGAGCAGCTGGCGCGCGTGGCGGTTGAGAAGTCTGACCCGGAATCAAGTGCCACGTACAAGAACACGCTGGGCGTCGTGTTGTTCCGCCAAGGTAAGTTTGCAGATGCAGTGAAACAGCTGGATGCGAGTGAAAAAGCAAGCAGCGACCCATTCAACTGGCCATTTCTCGGAGCAGCGTATGCAAAGCTTGGCCGCTCGGCAGAGAGCCGTGAGTGGTTTACACGCCTTGACAAATATTTGCTGGAGTCCTTTGGACAAGACACAACGAACCGCCATGAGCTTTTATTGTTCTGGGATGAGCTCCGCGGCTCAGATGAGTAGCTTGGCACTGATGGTAGCCATAATTTAACAACACCTTTACGTAGTACAACTGCATTATTGCTAGACTTTAGTTTGTTCATAAACTTAATATGTGGAGGTGCATTATGCGCCGCGGTTTTACACTCATTGAGCTATTGGTCGTCATTGCGATCATCGCTATTCTCGCAGCTATTCTCTTCCCCGTCTTCGCCCAGGCACGTGAAAAGGCCCGTGGCGCGAGCTGCCTCTCAAACACGAAGCAGATTGGTCTTGCATCCATGATGTACGCTCAGGACTACGACGAAGTCATCCATGCAAACGCATTTGCAGATGGCGCGCGTGTTCCTGAAGGAGCGCACTTCGTGAACTGCTCCAGCCCACGTTGGATGGATGTTATTCAGCCATACACGAAGAACACCCAGGTGTTCAACTGCCCAAGTGACCCATTTTCTGCGATCACTGGAACCCTTGTGGATGGCACACGACACACCATTATGGGCAACCGTAAATACGTGTATCAGCCGTATTCACCGGATGGCTCGCAAGTCTACCGTGAGGCTGACTGCGGCGACCCGCTTGGAACGTTCAACGTTGGCCGCCGCTTCGGTAGCTACGCCATCAACAATATGTACTATCAGGCTGGCGATGCATTTACGCCACCTAACAACATGTCGATGGCATCCGTTGCACTTCCAGCAGACACCGTTCTCTACACAGAAGTACAGGGCTATGGACAGTCGGGTGACTTTTACCGCAAGGATCTGCTTGATCCTCAGCCAAACCAGCCAAACAACACCTACCCATTCCCTGCGCTGATCAACCGCCGCAACAACGGTGCAATCCTTGGTCGCCACATGAAGTTCGCGAATGTTGTTTGGTGTGATGGCCACGTCAAGGCAACCCGCCTCGAGACCCTCGGTGAGACCCGTGTCGCAGGCGGCCCAATGTTCCGCTTCACCGTAGAAGAAGACTAAGCATCCGTCCGCAAGGACAAGTAATGCATACACCCCCATCGCCTGGAGTATCCAAGCGATGGGGGTTTTCTTTTTGGGTGATGCACGGGCACTCTGCGGTCTGGATATGTTAATTAGAATCTACGATGATGATATTTGCGCTTGCGCTCCTGCTTCAACAGCCACCTGCATTGCCAACCGGGGATACTCTGACAAAACAGGCCTATATGCTCAGCTCTGCGAAGGCTGTTCCGACGCCTAAAGTGATTGTGGATACATCCGCAGCACCAGACCTCGCCGAATGGGGAAAGATTTCGGCCACATTGATGGAGCAGTGGTACCCAATCGTCTGGAACCTTCTTGGTACGGATCAGAGCAAGCCAGTGGACACGATCAAGGTCACGTTTCAGCTCAAGCAGGATGCTCCCGCGTATGCGACGGGCGGAGGGATTTTTGTCAGCATCCCATGGGTACGTTCGCATCCAGATGACTTTGGGATGATGATTCACGAGATGACGCATTTGATACAGGCGTATCCGAATAGTCGGTCAAACCCGGGCTGGCTGGTCGAGGGGGTTGCGGATTACATCCGCTGGTGGAGGTATGAGCCTGAGGCGCCGCGCACCAAGATTACTGCGAACAACAAGTACACGGATGCGTACCGTGTGACGGCGTATTTCCTCGCCTATCTAACGCATAAGTACGACCATGGGCTGGTTCGCAAGCTGGACAAGGCGATGAAGACGCGCGCGTATTCAGACTCGATGTTCGAGGAATCCACAGGGAAGAAGATAGATGTTCTTTGGGCCGAATTCGTCGCAACACAGGTGAAGTAGGTTTTTTTTCTTTTTGGTGACCAAGGCATACAACGGATTGAGTCTTTAAAGCTGTTCGAAAAGTCGACGTGCAAAAAACTGGATGTCCTCTGGGCTGAGTTTGTTGCTACACGGGTGAAGTAAGGTTTTTCTTTTCTCTTTTACTTGGTATCCAATGCGTTGATTGAATAAAGCCAATTGAGCTGTTTGAAAAATCGACGGGCAAAAAGCTGGATGTCCTTTGGGCCGAGTTTGTTGCAACGCAGGTGAAATAGGGTTTTTTCTTGTCTTTTGGTGCCCAAGGCATACGACAGATTGAGCAAACCGAGCTGTTTGAAAAATCGACGGGCAAAAAGCTGGATGTCCTTTGGGCCGAATTCGTCGCAACACAGGTGAAGTAGACCATTCCAACTTCATCCAAATGCAGATTGTGTCGATTAGCGATTATTGATACGAAAAACCCCCACATCCAATCTTGGAAATGGGGGTTTGACTTTGTCAGGCAACTCGGATGCAAGGACCCGCATCACAATGCACCAAGTCGAATGACAAGTTCTACTTGAACTGAACCTGTGACCCTGCTGGTTCTGCAGAATCTGGCACCGCTGGCGCTTGCGCGCCAGTCGATGTGGTTGCACCTTGTGGCTGTACAGGCGTCGTAGCGGGTGACGGTGCTGGTGCCGCAGCTGGCTCAGCCGGCTTGCAACCAGCCGTTACACCAACCATCACTCCTGCGAGCACCATCACACCAATGACCGTAACAAACATAGGCCGCATCATGTGTTTGGTGTCCCACCGGGGATGCCGGACAAGTCACAGGGAAGTGTGTAGGTTTGTACGCCGCCGTTAGATGTACCTGGAATCGTGCCACGACGTGGGAACCACTTGGAGTGACCATCCACGAAGTTGACACACATCCCGTCCTTGTGCCGTGGGGCACCTGGGAAATTGTCCCAGCCAAATGGCCCTGTTGGGTTTGGGCAGCTCGGATCTGGCAGCCTGCCACCTGGCAACACATACGTTGAATCGTAGAACATGGTTGTGTTTACGACATCTTCGACAGCCGCTAGGGAGACAACAGGGTCATCCTGGAACAGGCCTGGTGGAAGCGCTGGGTCTTGGAATAACGCAAAGTTGAGCGCATAGCTGGAGAAGCGGAAGTTTCCGCTTCCACGGAGTCCGAGGGGGGCCATGATGCCTGGGAAGTCGATGCCTGGGCGGTTGCTTGGGCAGATCAGGATCTCAGTGTTCTTCATGTATGGAAGGACGGCATCATAGACAGTGAAGACACGGTTTCCAGAACCAGGCAGAAGAATCGCTGCATCCATGCTGTAAACGGATTGCGGCATCGTCTCATCGTAGTCCTGGACATACATGATGGTCGCCACTGCAAACTGCTTGGTGTTCGAGAGGCAGCTCGTTTGGCGAGCGGCCTCGCGGGCCTGTGCAAAAACAGGAAAGAGAATGGCTGCAAGGATTGCAATGATGGCGATAACTACCAAGAGTTCAATAAGTGTAAAGGCTGAACGTCGCATTAGGATAATTCCTTTCGGACCGATTCTATGCATGTAATAGCCTGACTCTGTTAATCAAATGCTATGAATAGCAGATTTAACAAAACCTTATTAATTCACAGAAATGATCAACAGGTGTTTACTGAGCAAACTTGTTATCCTAATGGCGCTTAAACAAGTACTCGCTTGACTCATCCTTAACAATAGGCCGATTTATTTTGCCTATAACACCAACAACTTTCGCGTAAGGTCAGCTTTACCTGAGCGAAACACTTTAGCGAATGCATCTGATCCCACAAGCGATGTTGCCTTTGGGATTTGAGCAATTGACTGCACTCACACAGTGTTGTGTTGAGGATAGGAAGAACAAAATGATGAAACCATTGACGGTACTAGCACTTGGACGCGGAAGGCATTCTCTGGAAGCCACGACACACAAATACATCCAAACGAGCGGCACCGCGGATGTCAGTATTACAGCATCCCCGGATGTCGAAGTGACCATCGCGGCCTTCAACAAGTCAAAAATCCGCGTTACAGGTCACTGTAGAAAAGTCACGATCAAGTATGCAAGTACAACCGCAGAGATCGACTGCACCGAGCTGAGCTGCAACCGGATTCAGGTCATTAATGCAAGCAACGGCTGCACAATCACCTTTCCTCCGATGCTGTTGGCTTAGACTCCCAGAGTACAGATCGCGGGTGAGTACGTATCCGGAAGGTATTTCTGGATAACGCCCGCGAGGTAGAACGAGCCCGTGACGATAACAACATCACCAGCGGCAGCCCCTTCCATCGCGTGGCGAACCGCATCCACGGGGTGTGGAACCACAGCGACAGGTACGCCAGCCCGCAAGTAAGCATCCTCAACAGGTTTCGCTCCCTGACCTCGCTCCGGAATCACCGTCACGATAACGCTAGTGAGTGCGGGAGCCAAAGCTGCCGCAAATGCAACGCCGTCATGCGTACCGGTATGGGCGACGACGGCATGCACCTTACGAGAACCTTGATAGGTTTGCTTGATGGTTGCCGCGAGGAGCTCCGCCGCCGCCGGATTATGTGCCCCATCGAAGAGCAGCACCTTCCCATCAACAGGGATTGCCTGCATCCGCCCCGGCAGAATGGTCTGACTTACTGCGGCGCGAACTTTGGAAATGTCCACATTGTCAGGCAAGATTTTGCCAAGGACAGCCAGCACCAATGCGGCGTTTGCGGCCATGTGTTGCCCGGGGATGGACGTTGCCACGGGATCGAGCTCTGTGGCATCCACAACGGGTAGCGACAAGTGCGCGGCGCGCTCAAGGATAATCTCTCGTGCTTCACCCGTGATTCTGCCAATTCCAACCACACCCGTACCGGCCTTTACAATGCCGACCTTGTGGTATGCCACATCACGGATGGTTGCCCCGAGGACATCCGCATGGTCTGCGCCGACGCTGGTGATGATCGCCGCCGCTGGCGCTGGGATGACATTTGTGGCATCGAATTTGCCGCCGATACCCACTTCGATGCAGTGGTAGTCGACATCACTCTTGCGTGCGATCAGAAATGCCAGCAGCGTCTTCACTTCGAACTCGGTCAGGTCGGTGTCCGCCGGATTAATGTGCGTCGTCTTTGCGGCAAGCTCTCGCGCCGCCTCCACGAAGAGGTCACTCGGCACAAGGTCACCATCCACTTGCCAACGTTCGCGGAAGTCAAGGACATCGGGTGACATGTAGGCCGCCACGCGGTAGCCAGCGGCACGAAGTCCGTTGTAGAGCATCGCCGTCGTGCTGCCCTTGCCATTGGTTCCCGTGATATGAATCGCCTTTGTGGCTATCTCGGGATGGTCAAGATCAGCAAGTAACTGCCGAAATGTGACCCTCGCGTGCCTGTTTGTCGCGGGCGCGATGAACGAAAGGATGTAATTCTGTACATCCTCAACCGTGAAAATGTCAGGTTTTGTCAGGCCAGCCATCGCATACCCCGTTTCGTGAGGTCACCACATCGTGATTGGATGCTAACGCATCGCAGCTGAACCACTGGACATGTCATTTCGGCGTATTTTAGCAATGCAGCCGCAATCAATTGTTAAGACATTACCAAAACTACTTTTACAATAATATTTAGGACATTAAAAGTCTTAACAAAAGTTTCATACTGTCTTATTCATCGCTTAAAGTAGCGCTGGTAAAACGCAACCGGAGGCTATTATGAAATTTCGAAATCAAGCTTTTACCCTTATTGAACTTCTCGTTGTTATCGCCATCATTGCTATTCTCGCGGCTATTCTTTTCCCAGTCTTTGCACAGGCACGTGAGAAAGCACGCCAATCCAGCTGCCTTAGCAATGCTAAGCAGATTGGTCTTGCTAGCCAAATGTACGCTCAGGATTACGATGAAATCCTTCCTGAAACAGGCTGGCAGGGACCCTGCTCCGATCCTGTGACCGGAGCCCCTACCGACACCCGCTATTCAGGTGTGGCATCGTTCCCAATCGCATCCGCTCCATACATCAAGAACTGGAGCATCTTCAAGTGCCCATCCGACTCCCAGTACGGTGGCTTCAACAAGCCTAACTCCTACTGCTACGAGCAGCAGCTCTTGGATGCAAAGATCCCTGGTGCGTATGTTGGCATCAAGGATGTACCTGACGCGATGCGCAAGGTCTTCGCGCTGTCCTACGGTGGAAACTACTTCCTCTCCAGCGCTTACGGCGGACCTGGTCGTGCAGCTGTTCTGGGTGGCAAGATGTTACCTTTGTCATCCTTTGCGGCTCCAGCAAACCTGCACTTTGTCTCCGAAGTTGGTTCTTCGGTGACCGCAGGTGGATGGACATTTGCCGCATGGTACATCGCACCTGGCTACGGCAATGGCACAACCGATACGCGCTGGCGTAAAGGTAAGCGCCACGCTGAAGGTCGCAACTGGGTCTACGTGGATGGACATGCAAAGTGGACCAAGGATCCTAACTTCTTGAACACCGATGGTACAAACCGCTCCCAGACTCTCATAATGGAAGACTACCGCAAGATGGGTATCTACACCTATCCTGAGACTGATTCCTCAAACTAGTTAGTAGCACATCAAACCCGCAGGCCAGAACCAACGTTCCAGCCTGCGGGT
>Ga0255119_1000469_pt1 | contig 11552 bp, 10 predicted proteins | sample Law_Atlam_RepC_8_2_FD_188578 | JGI IMG/M metagenome (GOLD analysis project Ga0255119, IMG submission 188578) | Freshwater microbial communities from St. Lawrence River, New York, United States - Law_Atlam_RepC_8h | ecosystem: Environmental > Aquatic > Freshwater > River | place: USA: New York... | reverse complement strand
GTTGGCTTTGGTGTGTGGGTTTGGCAGACCGCTGGTTCTCAATTTGGAACCGAATACTTTGCCGCCTACTTGGTTGAGAAATCACTTTCGGTCGATAACCTCTTTGTCTTCATCATTATTTTGGCTCAGTTCAAAGTTCCTTCTATTTTCCACCAGCGCATTCTCATGTTTGGCGTAATGCTTGCACTGGTCTTGCGCGCAATCTTTATTGCCGTCGGTGCCGCAGCTCTGGCTGCATTTAGCTTTACCTTCGTTATCTTTGGCGCAATCTTGATCTGGACCGGTGTCGGTCTATTCAAGCACTGGGATGAAGATCCATCAGCTGACGACAACGCCTTCGTGAAGCAAGTACGAAAGCGTATTGCGATGACTGATGAGTACGATGGTTCAAAGATGTTTACCCGCCTTAATGGGAAGCGCCTTGCAACACCGATGTTCATGGTCATGATTGCAATTGCAACTACAGATCTCTTGTTCGCACTTGACTCAATCCCAGCAACATTCGGTGTTACACAAGAACCATTCTTAGTTTTCGCTGCAAACGCCTTCGCACTACTTGGACTTCGAGCTCTCTACTTCTTGCTTAAGGGCTTGCTCGACAAGCTGGTCTACCTATCACTTGGCTTATCGGTGATTTTGATGTTTATCGGCGTTAAGCTGATCATGACCTATCTCCACGAGATTTGGTATGAAGTACCTAAGATTCCTATCGCTGTGAGCCTCTCCGTAATTGCCGCGATTTTGATTATCTCTACGATCGCAAGTGCGATAAAGGTGAGGCATGACCCAGCTGCTCAGGCTCACGCCGGACGAATATCAAACGCGAAGCCGGACCGTAAAGGCTCTAACGAGGAAAAATAATTTCCTTGTTGTTCTGATTGGCCGTATCCTTTACTAAGAAGAGTCGCCCGGATCACCGCGTTACCGCAAGGTACCGAGGAAAGTCCGGACTCCAAAGAGCAAAGTGGTGGGTAACGCCCACCCGGAGCAATCCGCGGGACAGTGCCACAGAAAATTACCGCCAATGAAAATTGGTAAGGGTGAAAAGGTGCGTGTAAGAGACCACCGCATCTGCAGTGATGTAGATGGCAAGGTAAACCCCACTTGGAGCAAGACCAGATAGATAGCGTTTAGTGCTGCTCGCACAAGTTATCGGGTAGGTTGCTTGAATCTGTTAGCAATGACAGATCTAGATGGATGGTGATCCCTCGCAAGAGGACAGGATCCGGCTTATAGGGCGACTCTTCTTTATTTACATAGCCAACATGCTCAAAGAAGTTTAAATTGAGCGTGATGGATTTGTTAATTTTTCCCAAAACGTATTAAGAAAATAGAACTTTTTGGGGAGTAATTGGGGGCAGTGGGGGCAAGAATAAGGGCAAGAACTTTCCTTACTCGACCTCAAACTCTTCAGTAAGTCGCATCAACTCCATAATCGACGCAACTTTGAAAGTCGACTTAGTCCAAGCCTCAGAGTAGCCATCGAACTTTCCTGCGGTAGAACTGTTGGATAGGTCAGCCCCTTTCAACCTAAGCATTCTTAATATTGCCGTTTCCCACTGCTGCGTTAGGTGTCCGTCCATTGGACCACGAATCTCGAGTACTTCCCATCCTGACTTTAAGTGAGTACCAACTCGTTTGTTAGGATTATTAGTAATGCCAATTTGGAAAAGATCCCACTCCGGATGAGATAGAAAATAGAGCCAGCCATCTTTGTTAGGATCAAATCCAGCTTTGGCGCATGTTGGGCAACCTCTTGAGCCGTAAGTGCGATCATTTACTATTGCCATCCAGTGATGCCCCTCTTCACATTTCCAGCGAAGTTTTTTATTGCTTCCAGCCACAAAGGAACTTGCTTCCCAACCGTCTGCCTCGCGAGCAATTTCCGGAAAAAGTGTGGCGATATCGTTGAATCCAACTAAAACAGTCCGGCCTGCACAGATTGGGCATCCGGTCCGGTTGTTGGTTCTCTGTGAGACGGGAGCTGAGTAGACATGTCCAAGTTCGCACCGCCACTCCTTACGGCCACCGTGCCCCTTGGTCACTGTCGACGGGTCCCAACCAAATGCTTGAGAAGCAACTTCAGGCTCAACGGTTAGTAAATCGTTAAAGCCAGCTAGAACTTTGTGACCTGAACAAACGGGACAGTTTTGATTATCTGAAGTTCGGCTATTCGGAGCTGACTGAAAAACATGTCCTTGCTTGCAAAGCCAAGACAGAGACTTTATCGAGCCTCTAGAAACAGTTCGAGGGTCCCATCCGTTGGCTTCCTTAGCCAAGTGCGGATGTGTTGAAGCTAAGTCGGTTTCACCAACAATAATTCGTAATCCAGAACAATATGGGCATCCACTATTCAACCCTGCTCTTGCACCAACAGAAGCCTCCCATAAGTGACCTTGGTTGCACTTCCATTCTCTCTTACTCGGAGAACCTCTAGAAATGGTTGTGGGATCCCAACCATACGCCTCCCTGCTTAAGTTCGGGTGCGTGGTGGCGAGATCATTAAATCCCTTTTGCACTTTTGCCCCTGAACAAATTGGGCAGCCGCGACCTCGAACTCTGGATCCAATCGTTGCCTCCCATTGATGATTAAATTGGCAACACCATTTTTTTGCGCCGCCGCTTCCTTTACTAAATTTGGTCGCATCCCACCCAACAGCTTCTTTAGCGATGTGGGGATGGGTCGTCTTAAGATCATTAAATCCCGAAAGAATTCTTTTGCCTGAACAGTATGGACACCCCTGGTTCTGCTTTCCTGTTCGGGTATATAACGCTGCAGTCCAAGTATGTTGGAAGTGACATATCCAAATCATTTTTCGTGCAGAACCTGCGATAACAGTTGTGGGGTCCCAACCATGTGCTTGTTTTGCTAAATCTGGATTAGTAGTAGCAAGATCATTAAAGCCAGCTAGCACTTTAGAATTTGAACAATACGGGCAACCCCTATTTTGGCCAGACCTTCCGTCCAAGGATGCTTCCCAAACATGTCCTTGATCACACCTCCAGGGCAATTTCTTTTTACTTCCGGCAATGACTGTTTTTGGATCCCAACCATGTGCTTGTTTTGCTAAATCTGGATTAGTAGTAGCAAGATCATTAAATCCAGCTAGCACTAAAACATTTGCACAAAAGGGGCATTTAGTTCCTGCATGAGCTCTATTTGAAACTGTTGCTTCGAATACATGATTCTTCGGACATTTCCACTTGAGTTTCTTTTTGCTGCCGAAAGGAACAAGCTCTGGGTCCCACCCGAAAGCTTCCCGGGCTAGTTCAGGATGCTTTTGGGCAAGACTAATTGAGCCACGCTTTTTTGAATCTCCAGAATCCTTGTCGCTCGCCATGACTGAAGTGTTGCGCATGCCTCTGACACGTTCAATGAAATAGGAATATTTGGTATGAGATTGGGCTACTGCGGAGGGAAATCTGACGTTACCTGGGTAAAAGCCCTGGGTGCCATCTATAAACCGGACTGACTTAACCCCCACCCCCTCGTCTCGATGATTTTCAAAGCTACTGTTCTTATATATTAATAAGCCGGCGAGCGCACCACTTGGTTTCCAAGGACTATTCCAATAGACGTGCACCTTAGTAACCAATTAACAGGCACAAGCATGAATGGTTATGCAGCCCGTCTATGTAATGGGTAACTTGCAAGGTCATTTTCCGCATTCCTATCATGATAATTACTTACTCATATCGCATATGTTCACAGACGCATTGGTTTAGTTGCATCTATAGGGCGTTGGTATCTGCGATTTAAGCAATCATCTATCTGCTCTTGGGTGATGCGCCTACTTCTGCCAAAGAGGTATGAATCCAATTGGTTTCTATGGATCATGGAGTAAACAGTGTCGCGGCTAACGCCCATAATCTGCGCTACTTGGGCGGGGGAAAGGTAAGTGCTCATAATCTCCTAGATAAGTTTTGGTAAGGGTTTACTACCAATGATGCTGAACAATCCGCCTTTTGTAATGCTAAACGTCTCAGGTAATGGGGCAGCGAGGTTTCCCGACATAAAGTGCAGATGGCCATAGGGCTTACCCTGTTTAGTAATGGGCTTACCTACCGATAACCCAAGCTTCTTTGCATCAGCATTTAGCGCTCGCTGGTCATTTCTGCTGTATCGCATGAAGATGCCCTGGCTTTGGCACTGCACATAACCAAGGACTTCATTAACTCTTGAAGCTGGCAATTTGGAATCATGAGCCAGATCCATAGCCTCGCCCTCCCATATGAGGTTGTTCCAATAGTTAGAGACTTCCCACTTTTCCTTTAGGAGCTTCTCTAGTCGTGGTCGCGTTAGTACATGCAAAGTGTTTAGGTGCACGATCTTTAACTGGTAGCGAGGAATGGATATTTCAAATCTAAAGGTTCCTGGAGGGATTGGAGGCGCACCTTTGATTGGCTTATTTTTTCTCTCTACGTGCTTGTCATAAAGCTTTATCTTGGTTGTTCGGTCGGCAACTGGGTAGCTCAGTGTGTTTAACTTCCCACCGTTGAGAAAGTGGGTAGCAGCTTTATACCTTGATCTACTGGGCCAAAGGTGTTCAAGCTGTCGCAGGGAAAACCGCGGATCTGTAATGTGGAAATCTCTTGCCAGGTCAAGGCGAAAGACTTCGATATCTTTTGCCCAGTCGTCAGGAAGTATGAAGTGCTCACCCTTCTTGGTTCCAGGTGAAGCGCCCACGGGAAGCGCATCCGGGTCGCCTATCAAAAAGACTCTGCGAATTACCATCTCTGTAGCCATGGAAAGAAGTTCTAGCGGCAGCAGTTCTGTTCCATCTTCTCGACAGAGATCTGACGGATTAAATTCTAGATACAGTCTTTGATTTAAGAAGTCCCACTTTATGTATACAGAAAGAAAGCCCTCAATTTTTACGACTCCATCGTTAGGCGTTCCTCCGCGAATGGCTGGGAGTAAGTTTCCAAGAAATGACTGGATATGAACGCTATCTGACTGTATTCCTACCGCTATACGGGTCTTATCTACCCCGCATGTACCAGTAGATAGATAGCCCCGCTCCGCATCCTTTGAATCTTGCGATTCGCTGGAGGCAGGAGCACCATCGGACTCACTAATACTCTTATAAATAGGTAGATAAAGACCCCTATTAGAGCCTATGGACCTCTTCTGATATTTATCAAAATCATCTATCGGTTTGGTGTATCTACCGTACTGATTAACTGATGAAGTAATTTTATCATGATTCATAAGTTGTCACTCGCTAAAGTAGTTTTGGTAGTTTTCAATCAACTCCCATGCAAACCCCGAAAGATAGGCATGGCCCGGTAAGGTGATTTCCAGTTTTGAAGTGTCGACACCATCCTGTTGCACGCCTGTAACCTCAAGAAGACCTAGTGACTGCAGTTCCTCTATTGCCTGCCTTAATTCATGTATGCCGTCTGAAAAGTAATCTAGCAAGTCATGGGTAGTAGTAACCTTTCTGTTAGAGATCAGGATTTGAAATAGAACACCCAATGCACGTGCCGATGGCATTCCATAAAATCCTTCTAGATCAATATCATCTTCAAACATTACAAACGTACCCGGCCCTTCTTGGTTTCACGAAGTGGTAGGTATCCCTTAGTTTGAGAACCAGCTTTTGCATTCCGGATCCATGCGTCCAGATCCGCCCGATCGAAGTACCAGCGACCGCCAATCTGGTAACCCTTGAGGCCAAGGACGCGGTGATTAGCGTGAATCCAGGAGTAGCAATGGCCTAGATATGCGGCCGCCTCGCGCATAGTGAGCCGGGTCTTACTGTTCAATTCGATCATTTATACCTCCAGTAGTGTTAGGTTTCAGGTAAAAACCTATTAGACAGACTATAGGAGGTCTGTTAGGATTCTGTCAAAAGTTGATAGGAGCATTCATGGATAGCGGGATTTTTTGGGAAGCAAAAACCCATGACTCATCGCATGCGATTAGCTGGCACGACGTCGTGGTTCCAGAGCTTGGTAACTACCGAGTGTGGGTGCACGCAATTGGATCTGGGTTACTTAATGACTTTGTAGACCAGTCTAAGGGTCGAGTGGATGTTCGGATGCAGTTCAAGATCGCGGGCATGGAAGTTGAAGCACACGGTGACAAATTCTTGCCCGTTAGTAGTGACGAGAAGATGGCAAGGTTAAAGGTTGCATCACTTAGGAAAGATGTACCCTCTCAAGGATTCCGGGCTGCTTTATTTCGGGAATTGCCTTACTCCAAGATCGAAGCAGAACACCTTAAGTGTATGCGCGCTTGCCGTATTAAGATTGAAGAGGAATTCCGAAAGCCTTTACGTTTGTCCGCTGTGGACTCTGTTTCTACAATTATTTTTAAGGAAGGTAAATCTGGCTCACCATTTGAGAAAGCAATACGAAATAGGCTGGAGATAGATTCAACCAAAGCAGACTCTATTGCCATCGCAATGATTTACTCAGAGCTTTCTAAATCTGGTAGCAGCAACATTGTGAAACAAATATGCATAGATCTAGATGTCGAAAGTAAAACTATCTATGCAGCATTGCGAGTTGCCAGATCACAAGGGTGGCTGACCGCAAGTGGTAAAGGAAAATCTGGTGGCACTCTCACAAAAATGGGGGAGAAGTCGTTCAAAGAATTAAATGGTGACATCACATTAACGAACTGGCTCTCTCGTAGTCGCGGAGGAGCAAAGTAATGGCATACGCACGTAAGCGCGGGAAGTATTACTCAGCACGTTGGCGTACCCGACAGGGGCAACAAGCTGAAAAAGGTGGCTTTTCCAACAAGCGCGAAGCCGAGCAATTCGCCGAAGAACAAGAGGCAATGGAACGTAGAGGCAAGAACACTCGTCCGTCAGAAGTGAACATGACTCTTCGGGAGTTTGTGCAAGAAATCTGGGGCCCATCATTGGATGTAGAGGACCAGACGAAAATTGACTACGAAAACATCTACAACAGTCACATTGACCCTGAGTTTGGAGATAGAGCAATCGGCACCATTACTCCATCTGAAATTCAAAGGTGGAGAGTTCGCCTAAAAAATACAGTGGCGACTACTGGGTATCAGTTAAAACCCAGCTACATCGAGAAACTCACTAACCAACTAGGTTCAATACTTCGGGTTGCTTTAGATAATGAAGTGATCCATAAGAATCCAATGTCAAAGATTAAGCGCAGAAAGCCAAAGACAGACAAAAGAATTGCCCCCTTAGACATGGCGACGATTAAAAATCTTGCAGATGGTTTTGCGCCACGATGGCAAATTGTTGTTTGGATCGGCTTCTTTACAGGAATGCGTCCATCTGAGGTCCTAGGTTTAACTTGGGATCGACTAGATTTTGAGAACCAAGAAATAACAGTCGATCGACAGCTAAGCAGAGATAGTAAAAAGATATTTGCAGATCACTTGAAAACCTCTAAGTCGTATCGGAAAATCCCTTTTTCTCCATACTTGCAGAGATTGTTACTGGAACACAGAGATCAACATGGACTTGGCCCCCATGGTTTGATTCTGCAAAACAGATCCGGAAATGTCTGGCGCTATAAAGATGCATCAGCAATGTTTCGTTTGATAGCTCGCCCATTAGGGTTTGATAAAGGGGAGGGCATGCATCAATTGCGTCACACATGCGCTTCTGTTCTTATCAAGTTAGGTAATAACGCTAAACAGATACAGGAATGGCTTGGTCATGAATCCATTCTTGAAACTATGGATACTTACGGACACCTCTTCCCGAGAGATCTCCATGAAGTTAGCGAACGTCTAGACGCTTACGTAGTCGGACAACTGGAAATTCAACATGAGCAGCGCATGCTGGCATAAGGGCTTATAGGGCGACTCTTCTTTATTTTTATAGTTTGTAAAGTTAATTTGCCCTTACTTTGCCTAAAAATGTTTGTACAAGTTGTTACATAACCTGTCGCAGATTTAGAAGTTTTTATGGGAAACCATGGGCAGATATGGGCAGTTTGATGGGTATCAACTGAGCGTAAATGTGTATCTTCAATCACAATCTAGTCTCGACTCTTTCTCAGATATTCGCCTAAAAAGGCTCAACTGGTAAAGTTTTTCCATGAGCATGGTGGCCAAAAGTAATAAGCGAATTGCGGCGCTTTTTGCCATTTTCTTGGCTGTATTTTCAACTGGGATTGTGATTGCACATCAATGTCACTCCATCATCAGCAATCAAGTTTCGATGCAGCACAATCATTCGGATCATGGTTCTGCCCCAACGGGTGTAACAAAATCTTTAAACGATAATTCAAAGACTGAGCGATTAATTGATACCGGATGTGCGGCGCTTTTCATCGTCGTGCTTTTACTTGGAAGAAAGTTTTTAGGTTTAAGAGCGCCAAGGTCTCGATTGAGTAATTTCATTGATTTGAGTCGAGATTGGGTAAAAGTCCACCGACCCCAAGTTTTCCAACTATCTCTCTCTCGCCCGCAATTGGGAGTTATTCGTATCTAATCCTTCTTCGATTTATAGATCTGTTTTATCAAATCGAGAAAAGGATTCCAAATGCTTAAGAAAATTGTATTACTGCTTTCCGTCATTTCGCTTTCATTCTTTGTTCAACCTGCATCAGCTAGTAGTCACGCCAAAAGCCTAAAGAACTTAGGCATGAATGAGATTATGTTTGCCCAAGGCATGATTCCGCATCATCAGCAGGCCATAGATATGTCCAAAATGGCGCTAAATAATGGTGCCAGCCCAGAAGTAAAGAAGTTGGCTAAGGAAATCATTGCAGCGCAAGGAAAAGAGATAAGTCAGTTGAAGTACTGGCTGACGGCAACCAAGTCATCAATGACGATGGGACACGACATGGGAATGGGTGGCATGCTCTCAAAAAGTGACTTGATTGCTCTTAAGAAATTGAAAGGTAACAAATTTGATACTGCTTTTCTTAAAGCCATGATTGCTCATCATGAAGGTGCGTTAGAGATGGTCTCTATGCTTGATCGCACAAAAAATAGTGAGGCCAAAAAGATTGCTGTCGATATCCAGACTGGGCAATCAGCTGAAATCACACTTATGAAGAAATTATTGGCTAAGAGTTAATAGGGTCCAAGGTCAATAAATGAAGAGAGTCCTTGCCTCGCTGCTCATTGCAGTTTTCATGGCCCAGTCGATTCAGGCACAGGCTGCGCCATCGGTGGCATCTGTGCAGCGCGATATCGACCGACTGCGGACTTTGGCCGCCGAAAAATATGAAGCAGCTAATGAAGCAACCTTAAAAATTAAGGCTCTTCAAAAGGAGACCGGAACGCTGCAGCAGCGGGAGGAGATAATTCAAAAAGAACTGAGCGTAGTAAGTAAAGTTCTAGCAAGAATTGCGATATCTGAATATCAAGGAAGTGGGTTTGGTAAATCCTTTGAATTACTTTTTTCCTCCGATCCAACGCAGTATCTTTCGGATGCATCGGTATTAGACGGTGTCAGTAAGGGATATTCAAAACAATTACGAGAATATGCAGCTATCAAACAAAGAGTGCAAGCCACTCAGTTGGTTTTGGGCGATCGGACTGCGCTACTACTTGCGGAACAAAAACGACTCAATCAACAGGTGGCGGAGGCAAAGACAGCGCTGCTTAAAGCAGAGAAGCTTCTTAAATCGCTTGCGAAGGCCGATCGAGAACGACTTCTCCGAGAAGAAGCTGCTCGAGAAAATAAGATACTAAGCGATTCGAAAAGATATGCGGCCTCCTATAAAGGTGACAATACGCGTGGATCAATTGCACTCAAGTTTGCCCTTCAACAAATAGGTGATATTTATGTTTGGGCCGCAGCAGGTCCAACTCGCTGGGACTGCTCAGGTCTGACGTTGCGGGCATTTCAGAAAGCTGGGGTCTCACTCCCGCACCACTCCGGATCGCAATTTAAATACGGTAAGCAGGTCGCATACTCCAATCTGAAGCCAGGAGATTTACTCTTCTTTGGTAAACCAATTAGCCATGTCTCGATATATATGGGCGGAGGAAAAATGGTTCAAGCCCCTAGAGCAGGAAAAAAAGTAGAGGTAGTCAATTTAACTAAAATGTTTGGCAAGAAACCATTTGTGGGGGCTAAAAGGCTATGAGGTTGCTTAGAATGAAAGCTCTTGCAGCCTCGACGATTATTGTCTTGGCCATAGCAGTCCAAGCGGCTCCAAGTCATGCCACCTCTCACAAACCCACACTTGCGCAAATTGAGGCTGCGAAAAAAGCTGAATTAGCAAAGAAAAAAATTGCCGATGCAGCATTAAAGAAATTAGCCGCTGCCAAGGGAAATTTGAAGCAACTGAGTATTATTGCAAATCAAGCACAGCAAAAATATATGGCTGCCAAAGCAGATTTACTAGTTGCCACACGAGAACTGAATTCCGCCAATGAAATATATTTATCAGCAGTTGCCGAGGTATCTGCTACTCATCGCGAAATTGGAAAGCTTGCAGTTCATGCTTATATGACTGGCGGCGGCCTAACAGACCTAGAATCTATCTTGAGCTCCTCTGGCCCCCAGGAATTAATTGATAACCTCTCAACCCTAGAAAATTTGGGCGTTGGAAATAAAACTTCACTGAAGAGATTTAAGGCTGCTGAAGATATTGCTCAGCGAGCAAAAGCAGTTGCTGAAGTAGCTAAGCAAAAGCAGGCAGAAGTCACTGCTCGCGTGGCAGCGACAAAAAAAGAGGCTGATGATGCAAAGGCAGAACAGCAAAAAGAGGTAAATAAACTTCAAGCTGTTCAAGACAAACTACAACGAGATCTTGCATCAGCCAAGAAAGTACGTATAACGCTTGAGCAAAAACGCCAACTGGCGATCTTGGAAGAAACGCGTGCAAATGAAGCAACAAAGGTAACTGGGCAATCAAAAATTTGGAAAACTGGTGGACCAACTGGGGCAAAGAGTTCTCGAACATCAGAAACCCAACGTCTTAAGGCCGTTGAGTTTGCTAAACGACAGGTACTTGCAAAGAAACCGTATGTGTGGGGCGATGAGGGACCCAACACCTTTGATTGTTCTGGCTTAGTGTATGCAGCCTATAAATATGCAGGACTAGGTTGGCCGATTTGGGATCGACTTAACTCTGGCCTTTACTACACCTACACAAAACAGATTCCATTGGCCGAAATGCAACCAGGAGATCTTCTTTTTTACTCATACAAAGGAACTATCAGCACAATTCACCACATGAGTATTTATGCCGGAAATGGAATGATGTGGGAGGCCAGATCAACCAAAAAAGGACTTAGATATTCAGATATTTACAGTATGCCTGGAATGATGCCATTTGCGGGCCGAGTCTAAAAGCATTTCCAACTATCGAAATTGAGGATCAGATGAAGAGATTATCGAAAGTTGCTTCAAAGTTATTGCTTTTTGGCTTTGTAATTACTTCTTCAATGGCCTTCATTAGCCATGCAAAGGCCGAGACCTTAGATTCAGTCTCACACATTCATCATGTGAAAGTTGTCGGGAGCAAAGTTCTTGTTTTAACACACGAGGGTCTTTATGAACTTGTTGGAAAGAATAATATGAAGCTAGTTGGCAAAGAGAAAATTGATGTGATGGGATTTGTGTCCCTCGGAAATGTCTTGGTTGCAA
>Ga0255119_1000457_pt1 | contig 11717 bp, 10 predicted proteins | sample Law_Atlam_RepC_8_2_FD_188578 | JGI IMG/M metagenome (GOLD analysis project Ga0255119, IMG submission 188578) | Freshwater microbial communities from St. Lawrence River, New York, United States - Law_Atlam_RepC_8h | ecosystem: Environmental > Aquatic > Freshwater > River | place: USA: New York... | reverse complement strand
CCGTGCCCGCAAGGATGAACATGGCAGGATGGGGATTGTCCTATGGATTGGTGGATTAGCGTTTGCACTTATTGCAGGCAAGCTGACGCTGATTCAGCTGGTTCAACGCGATATGTATGCTGGTCAGTCATCGGTGTCACGCATTCGGCATATCAACGATGAGCCACGACGCGGGATGATTGTTGATCGAAACGGTCGAGCGCTGGTGATGAACGTCCCTGCAGCCACAATAGTTTTTGATGCAAACATCCTTGTAAAGCAAACTGGGGATCCTGAAGACCTACTAAATGCGACAAAGATTGGGCTTGAAGAGGCACTCCCTGGACTCGATTTGGCATCGATGTTGACTTCATCGAATGAGATTCTGTTGCGTCGCAGCAATGCTAGAGCGCGATTCCAGCCTGTTGAGCTTGTGCGTGACCTCGATCTCGCAAACGTAGATCTAAAGGTGCTACGAAAGCTCCCGGGAATTGGCATCGTAAAGACGACGAAACGATCCCTTGCATCCGGAGAGATAGCCGCAAGCGTTGTTGGAATTTTAGGTAGGGATGCGAATCCACTCTCTGGTATGGAACTGGCGATGAACGAGCACCTCATCGGTGTTCCCGGTCAACGATATCTGGCGAAGGACTTGGACGGAATTATTCCAGGGACTGAAGAAGTCGTTTCAAAGGTCAAGCACGGTAACGATGTCGTCCTTACGATTGACTCGGTACTCCAATCAGAGGCTGAGTCACTCGTGCAAAGTGTCGTTGCCAAGAGTCATGCCCAATATGGTTCTGTTGTCGTGTTGGATGCCAACACGGGTGATGTTTTGGTGATGGCAAATGCGACTGGCGTAGATACGGTAAAGAACGCACCAAAGGGCCTCCAGAAACTATTGCTTACGAAGAACTGGGCTGTTGAAGGCGCAAATGAACCAGGGTCGACGTTTAAGTCATTTACGATTGCATCTGCATTAGAGGCCGGAGTCATCACCACAAACTCCAGTTTTTTCTGTAGTGGCGAACGACGTATCGGAAAGCGAGCGGTCCACTGCGCACCGCATGGTGCCTTTCAAAATGGTCATGCGTCACAAGATGTCAGTGGTGTTATAAAACAGTCCTGTAACGTGGCGACGGCTGAGATTGCCTCTCGTCTCGGATGGGATCGCTTGACATCCACGCTACATGCAGTTGGATGCGGACAGCGCTTGGAGATTGGACTCAACGGAGCCACGCGTGGAGTGTTTCCGGAAAATGAGTCAGCCCACTGCATCTTGCAAGTGCCTACGGTACGTTTGTCGATGGTCGATTTAGACGCCCAACGCTCATTCATGCAGTGCGCGATCAGGTCAGTGGATCTGTAAAGCTGACGAAGCGAAGTGAGGCTGAACGCGTTTTTTCGGCCGAAACAGCAACGCAAATGCGTTCCCTATTAAAGGATGTTGTTGAAACCGGAACGGGTGTAAAGGCGCAGCTTGCCTTCCATGATGCTGGTGGTAAAACGGGAACCGCACAAATGGTCGAAGACGGTCGTTACAGCGGTAAGTACATGGCATCGTTTGTGGGCTTGGCTCCGATCAAGGAACCCAAGTTTATTGTTGCCGTTACGATTGCCGCGCCAAAAGGTGATCACTACGGGGGATCCGTGGCTGGGCCTGTGTTTAAAGAAGTCATGGAACGTGCGATGGTCAGGTATGACATCCAACCAACTCGAACAAAGCGTCAGCTAAGCCAGAAATCCGATTCTGCTGGCAGGGGTGATTAGAGCCTGACATGTTGAGCGAGCTTGTTCACCTTCTCGGCACTCCGACACTTCCGACACAGAGTCGGTTTAGTGGGGTTACGCATGACAGCCGAAAGGTAACTCCAGGAGACATTTATGTTGCTCTGCGTGGGGCAAACTTCGATGGTCATGACTATGTATCGAATGCCATGTCTATGGGAGCAGCTGCTGTCATTGTCGAACAGTCTCGCCTAGCCTTACTGGTAGATTCCAATATACCTGGGTGGTCTGTTCAAGATCCACGTCAGGTTATGGGCTATGTTGCAGATATCGTTTATAACCATCCAACCCATCATATGCATGTTGTTGGTGTAACGGGTACAAACGGCAAAACTAGTACCACGCATATCATTGCACACTTGGCCAAGGGACTATTTCAGCAAACGGGAATCATCGGCACTCTGGGGGCTTTTGCAAGTGGAGTGTCCGTGCCCGGGCAAAGAACGACTCCCGAGGCGCCTGATCTTCAGAGCATGCTTTCGGCCATGCAAAGTCATTCTGTAGATGTCGTGGCAATGGAAGTCGCTTCCCACGGACTTGTTCACGGTAGGGTAAACGGAAGTTTGTTTGATGCTGCTGTGTTCACAAATTTGACACAAGATCATCTGGATTTCCATGGAAGCATGGAGAGCTACTTCGAAGCTAAGGCGCGTCTGTTTACGACCCATTTTGATGCTGCTACTCAGCGTGGTAAACGTCCGTTTGCAGTTATTGGGATTGATACTGAGTGGGGGGATCGCCTGTGCACCAATATGCGTGATTTTCCGTTTGCTACCTTCTCTGCGAATGCTGACACAAAGGCTGATTTGGTTGCAGTAAACATCCGTTTGTCGGCGTCCTTGACAGAATTCGATCTCCTTTATGACAATCGCTCATTCCCTGTGGTTTTGCCGCTTGCGGCACTCGGCTGGTTCATCGGTGCGGGCGGGTCAGTAGTTGATGGAGTGGCACTACTTCGTACTTGTCCTCAGATTCCTGGACGGTTTGAAATTGTGCCATCCAAACAATCGGTTGCGGTGGTAGTCGATTATGCGCACACACCTGATGGTCTTGAAAATGTGTTGTCGACTGCCCGGGAGCTGTGCTCTGGAAAGCTGACATGTGTTTTTGGTTGCGGTGGCGATCGCGATCGCTCAAAGCGCCCTCTAATGGGTGCCATCGCTGAAAAGTACTGCGATAACGTAATCGTGACTTCTGACAATCCACGCTCTGAAGATGCTGAGATGATTATCGATCAGATCATTGCTGGGATGTCAAATCGGTGTGGTGTTCAGCGGGAGTCTGATCGAAGGTTGGCTATTGCACATGCGGTTACATCGCGTGATGCCGATGACGTGGTTGTCATCGCGGGCAAGGGGCACGAAACCTACCAGATAGTTCACGATGAGATTATTCCCTTCGATGATCGTTTAGTTGCAGCTGAGGAGCTTTCAAAATGCTCCTGACACTAGACGTTGTCGGCCGAATTCTGGGGCAGGTGATTGACGACACGTCAGTGGTCAGTGGTGTTTCCATTGACACGCGTACCTTGATTAGTGGTGCTTTGTTTGCGGCAATCCGCGGCACAAAAGTTGACGGCCACGATTATCTCCTTACTGCCATGGAACGTGGTGCTTGCGGCGCGATTGTGGAAACGATCAATCCTTCGGTCGATCTGCCGCAAATCTGTGTCACAAACACCGTGGATGCATTGGGAGTTCTGGCTAATTGGGTTAGAAAACAGCGGAATCCGACCGTCATCGCATTGACGGGGAGCTACGGCAAGACCTCGACGAAAGACATGGTGGCTTGCGTTCATGGCCACGAAAAGTCTTGTCACTCGACCATTGGCAACTTCAACACGGAAATAGGTCTTCCACTTACGGTACTTTCAGCTCCCGATGACGTAGCTGCGCTAGTCCTTGAAATGGGTATGCGAGGCCCAGGGCAGATAGCAGAATTAGTACGCATCGCTGAGCCAAACATTGGTGTGATCACGAACATCGGAAGTGCCCACATTGAGCTGCTTGGGACCCGGGATGCCATTGCGACAGCGAAAACCGAGCTGTTCAGGGGGCTTTCACCGGATGCAACGGCAGTGTATTCAGATGCCATCGATTTCAAGAATGTTGTTGATGCTAGTGCGGCCCATTGTCGTAGGTTTATCGTTGGTGAGTCCGAAGCATGCGACTTGATGATTTCGGATGTTCAGCTTGGACGGTTAGAGACTACTTTTCATCTCACGCACAAGGGAGACTCTGTCCGCGCTGCGGTCGCTTCTCCGGCAAGATTTGCAGCGATTAATGGTGCGCTTGCCGTCGCAACTGGGCTTGTCGCCGGCATGACGTTGTCTAGCTGCGTTACAGGATTGGCAAACTGGCGCCCGAGTGAAGGCCGGATGCGCCCGCGGACGATGGCAAATGGTGCGGTTGTCCTCTCGGATGCTTATAATGCCGCGCCTGAAGCGATGCTTGCTGCTATTTCGGTATTGGCTGACATCGGTAGCCAAACGACTGGAAACACATGGGCCATTCTGGGTGAAATGCGGGAGCTGGGAGTAGAAACCAAGCAGTGGCACTTAGCCATCGGTGAGGCTGTTAGCACATCCGGTATACAGCATCTGGTTATTGTCGGGGCCGCAGCAACGGATTACCGGACGGGAGCCATTGTGGCAGGGATGAGCCCTGACCACATCCATTACTTTGATTCCGCAGCGAGTGCTGCGATTGTGTTGCAGCAGGTGATTGGTGATACCGATGTTGTCCTCATTAAGGGGAGCCGCGCCGCAGGTCTTGATTTGGTTGTTGACATGCTTTGCGGAGGCGCATCATGACGCAGTATGCGCTCCTTGGAGCAGGTGTCGTTGCAGGCAGTCTGCTCTCTGCAGGCATTACATGGCCTGTACGTAACTATCTTCTTAATCAGTCAACAGTGCAGCCAATCAGTGAGAATGCACCTGAAAAGCACAGGCTCAAACACGGCACGCCAACGATGGGGGGGATTAGCATCCTCCTTGCTATCCTTATCGCTGGCTCAATCATGATCCTCACTCTTCCATCAAAATTCGATGGGAAACTGCTCGCCTTGCTACTCGTTACGACATGTTTAGGTGGCGTTGTTGGTGCTGTTGATGATGTTGGCAAAGTCTTAGGGGCGAATAACAAAGCCGGGTTATCTGAGCGTGTAAAGCTGGTGTTGCAGCTTGCTGTTTCAGTCCTTTTTGTTGTCGGCTGTCGATTAATGGGGCATCCCGTTCAATCACTTCTTCCTGGACTACCAGTCGTTTTTGCTGATGGTATCGCTGTCCTTTTCATTACAGGTTTTTGTAATGCGGTGAACTTTACGGATGGCCTTGACAGTCTGCTGGCAGGCGTAAGCACGGTCGTTGCGTTGTCACTCGGTGTTTTGTTGATGATGGCTCCATCCATACCCGTCTTGATCGGTATCTATGGTGTCGTTGGAGGTGCAACACTGGGGTTTCTGGTTTGGAACGCATATCCTGCGCGAATTTTCATGGGGGATACAGGCTCGCTTGGGCTCGGGATGTTTTTTCCCGCAGCAGCTTTACTTTCAGGTCAGGTTTGGGCACTCGTCACATGCGGTGCGATATTCCTCCTTGAAATCGGTTCGATGATGTTGCAGCGATACGTTTTCAAGTACCGACGGATTCGTTTTGGCATTGATTACGCACGAGAACACAGGGTCTTTCGCCGCGCGCCCCTTCATCATCACTTTGAAGAATGCGGTCTGCATGAAGTGCAAGTGGTTGCTGTATTCGTGGTTTTCACAACCCTTTGTTCCTTTTTATCGTTGTTGTTAGGTGTGGGATGAGACGGGAGACTACTGGAATGACGGGACCTGCCATTATTACAAAACGTTCGATAAGTGATCGGGTGCACGAGATATTGTCGTCGTGGACATCCCTTGATGGCAGATTTATGGCCGTTGTGGTCGCACTGGTCATCGCAGGTATTTTGGCAGTGACATCATCGTCATTTGCCATGGCGCTCTCGGTACACGACGATGCCTGGTTTTTCACACGTAAACAACTCGGTTCGGCGGCCCTTGGCGTTGTCTGCTTCTTCGTAATCAGCAATATCCCAGCCTCGTTCATTCGCCGCTTTGCACCCTATGCCTTTGGATTGTCTGCAATACTCCTTTTAGCGGTTCCCTTTATTGGACGTGCTGCGCTGGGAGCAAAGCGATGGCTCTTCTTCGGGCCAATCCAGCTTCAGCCATCTGAGATTGTCAAATTCACTGCGGTCATCTGGTTGGCAGCAATCCTTTCGAGTGATCGCCGCCGTGTCAAAAGCATGTTGCAACACTGGATCCAGATTGGTGTCATTGGCTTTTTGATTCTCATGACGGAACGTCAACCTGACCTAGGAACAGCGCTTTGTATTGGGATCGGTGTTGTTGCCACTCTTTTTGTTGCAAACATCCATCGAAGTCAAATCATTGCAATCATTGTTCTTGGTGCATGTGGTGTCGGATACCTGGTTTTTGCGCCTCAGGGTGGGCATGACTATCGTTCTGGTCGCTTTGCAGCAGTTGCCGATCCAGGCAAAGACAAAGACGGCGCTGGGATGCAAAACTGGAGAAGTTTAGTTGCGTTGGCTAATGGTGGTGCTACAGGCTTGGGCCTCGGTCAAAGCCGTGAGAAGCGACGTGGCGGAGTCCCGATGCAACGCACAGACTTCATTTTTGCTGTGGTTGGAGAAGAAGTTGGTCTTGTTGGGACGCTCAGCTTACTCGCGTTGTACCTTTGGTTGCTGATGGTTGGGATTAACTTGAGTGTTCGGTCGACGGACCCGTTTTCACGCTATGCAATTGCCGGCATAACATCATCGATTGTTGGCCAAGCACTCCTCAACATGGCTGTCGTCACCAGCATTGTTCCCGCAACAGGAATTCCATTGCCTTTGGTTAGCTACGGTGGAACAAGCTTAGTGCTGACGTTGGCAGCACTCGGAGTTGTTGCGGCACTTTCACGTCGCAAACCAGCTCGCAATATTGGCATGGAGAAGTAGGAAGTCCTTGAAAATAGCAGTTTTAGCAGGCGGCACTAGTGCTGAGCGGCCAGTATCTCTACAAAGCGGGCGTCAGGTCTACGCGGCGTTGGTACGCCTTGGGCATGATGTCGAATGGTGGGATGTCAAGAAGGACCTTATTGAAGCCCCGGCAGCTGCAACAACAAGAGCCCTCCAGGATGTAGCTGGTCGGTCAGAGCTATATCCCGATGTAGTGTTTATTGCGCTACATGGACCAGATGGTGAAGATGGCACTGTTCAGGGGTTTCTCGAGGTGCTTGGAATCCCCTACACAGGATCTAAAGTCTTGGCGAGTTCGCTTGCAATGGACAAAGTTAGAGCAAAAACGATGTTTGCTGCATCCGGTATCCCAGTTGCGGCTCACTTGGTTTTCAACAGGGATGACATTCGTAGTCGTTCGTGTATACGCAAAATTGAGCAGGACTTAGGCTTACCCTGCGTGGTCAAGCCCGTGAAACAGGGCAGTTCGTTTGGTACATCCGTTGTCACCGATGTTGGCGACCTGCCAAAAGCGCTTCGACTAGCATCCAAATATGATGTCGAAATTATGGTCGAAGAGTTTATCCCCGGACGTGAAATGACGGTTGCCTGTATCGGGACCACTACCGTTGCGACGCTACCAATCGTTGAAATAATCACTAAGTCAGGATTCTTTGACTACACGAGTAAATACGGTACCGATGAGGATGCTGCTCAGGAAATTGTTCCAGCGGAGCTTGAAGCAAGTGAAGCTGAGGAGGCTGCCAATCTCGCATTGGAGTGCCACTCAAGTCTTGGGTGTCATGGCTATAGCCGAACAGACATGATCCTCAGTGAGCACGGATTTTATGTGCTCGAAACCAACACTCTTCCAGGGATGACAGAGACGAGTCTACTTCCTAAGTCTGCTGGAGCCATTGGAATGTCATTTGATGAACTTGTTGGACGTCTTGTTCAGCTGGCACTTGGGGACTAGATCATGGCTAAGGTAGTGGTACGTCAGGATCGGATTTCAAGCAATCTGAGTGCAGCCAGACTTAGGACGAAAAAACGTGGCCGTGATCTGTCCAAATCTGTTGTTGCTGGCCTTATAACACTGCTTATTGTTCAAGGCGCTGCTGCATTGTACTTATCGCCTGTCTTTGCAGTATCGTCAGAGTCATTGTCAGTGACAGCATCACCGCTGTGTACTGAATCGGAAATACGAAACTTGATTCAGCCGGAACTACCCAGAAGCATCATGCGACTTCCTACGTCGCGGTGGAGCGATGCACTTGGCAACATACCGGTCGTGAAGTCAGCACAGATTTCGATTGGTTTTCCTAACAAGCTTAACGTTGTGGTTGTCGACCGACAGGCGCGACTGGTATCAGATTTGGGTTCGTTGGGGAAATGTGTGCTTGATGGTGAGCTCGTTCCATTCAGAAATGCGACAGCTGAGGATGACGTGCTCCCAAAGTTAGTCCTACAAACCGAGGATGCAAACCCCGAGTTTGGAGTTTGTGTTTCAGATGCCGCACAGGTGATGGGGGTTCAGACCATCACAAAGTGGCTGAGTGAACATCCTGAAATTGCTGCGTCATCCATCAACATTCAGAACAATCATCTTGCGTTTGTTATCAGTAAGTCAAATGTAAATGTTTTACTGGGTACTCCAAGAAGATTAATCGAAAAGCTCGATTCACTACAAATCCTTGTCGAAAAGCGTCCAGACCTCCTAACGTCGCGAAAATACTCTGCAGTGAACCTATTCTCAGATGAATATCCGGCATTGGTTGTAAGGTCTGAATCAGCTGAGAAATCCGCCGTACCATAGATTCAAGTAGGTAACTCATGGAGCACGCCCGGTCCTGGACAATTCAGATTTCGGTTCTATCAGTCATTATGGGGGGACTGGTAGCTTTGTCACTCAAGACACAGGACAGAATCCTAAAGGATCAGCTCCCGGATGTTCGTCAGGGACGACTTGCGCGTGCGTTTGTCGAGCTCCGCGAAGATGCGACTTCCCTTCGTCGACAAGTCTTAGATCTTCAAAAACGGCTTCGTGAGTATCAGCTGCAAACAGGATCTGATAGTGAAAAGTCCAAGTTGCTTGCTCAGGATCTAATGCTCGCAAACGTCCTTGCAGGAACCGTCTCTGTGAGTGGTTCCGGGGTTGCCGTCACGTTGCGTGACTCTAAGTTGGCCGAAAGGAAGCCCAATGACATTTCAGAAGCTGACTGGCGTGATCTTTCTGAAGAGTACTACATTCATGATCGTGACATCCGTGATGTTGTCAACGAACTAAGAGCATCTGGGGCGGAAGCAATCAGCGTGAATGATCAACGAGTGACTGGACTCACCCCAATTAGGTGTGTTGGTCCCGTGGTGATGGTCAATGATGTAAGGACAGCTGGTTCTCCAGTCGTTGTTCGGGCTATCGGAGATCCGGATGCGTTGTTGTCCGGGATGATGATGACGAAAGGTGTCTTGGATGCCTTCCGAGACGTGGATCCAACCATGGTCTCGATTGATAAGGTCAAGTCTATGACGCTCCCTGCTTACGCTGGCTCGACTACGCTACGATATGCGAAAGTTGCTAACGAAGTGAAAGCAAATGAGGCGCAGCGGCAAAGCGAAAACGCAGAGCGACTTGGAGACAAGGCTGTCCAGGATCCACAATCCGTAATAAGAGATGGGGGAAAGAAGTGAAAGGGCAAATCTGGTTTCCGCTCATCGGGGTTACTTTTGGATTCTGTGCAGTGTACTTTTCTCAATACACGCTCTCACCAATGTTCGCACCCTACCTGAGTATTGCGGTATTGGCCGCATTGGATGCCATCTGTGGCGGAATCAGAGCTGCCCTTGAAGGCAAGTTTACGGATGGCATTTTCATAACAGGATTCATCATCAATACTGTGCTAGCCGCGCTCCTCGCGTGGATTGGTGACAAGATTGGTGTCGATATCGTTCTTGCAGCCGTTGTGATGTTAGGTGGAAGAATTTTTCTTAACCTCTCACTCATTCGGCGTTTGTTGCTGACAAAAGCCACATCATAGGCATCCGTTTGCCTCTGTTTTCTTCTCGGCGTGAAACTTCCCAGTAAAGTTTTTATAAGCAAACGTCCGTTCTCGTGACGCCCCTTTAGTATCCCGGTATTCTCGCTTGTATATGCTCTAGTTGGTTTGTTTGCTCTTCTGTGAACAGGCGTTTGCTGGGGTGTGATGGATAATTTTAGTTGGGAGCAAACTAATGAGTGACTTTGCAACGATCAAGGTTATTGGTGTAGGTGGAGCCGGGCAGAACGCAGTTAATCGGATGGTTGAATCCGGAGTTGAGGGTGTTGAGTTCTGGGCATTCAATACGGACATTCAAGTATTGCAGACAGCTGCGTGTGATCATACGCTTCAGCTTGGTCAACGTCTGACGAACGGCCTTGGAGCAGGTGGCAATCCTGAAATGGGTCGCCAATCTGCTGAAGAGAGCAAGTCTGAGATTCAGCGTGCACTTGATGGTGCAGACATGGTGTTTGTCACCGCTGGTATGGGCGGTGGTACAGGTACTGGAGCCGCACCCGTTGTGGCGCAGATTGCCAAGGAACTGGGAATTCTCACAGTAGCCGTTATCACCAAGCCATTCCAGTTCGAAGGGCAACGACGACGTCAGGCAGCAGAAAAGGGCATCGAGGCGCTGCGGGCGAATGTTGATACGATTATCATCATACCAAACGACCGTTTGCTGACTGTTGTTGGCAAGGATGTATCCATGCTGGATGCATTCAAGGAAGCGGATGAAGTCCTTCGGCAGGGAGTTGCTGGAATCTCGGACATCATCACCATTCCTGGTTTGATCAACGTCGACTTCGCAGACGTCAAGGCAGTCATGTCGAATGCTGGTACTGCGCTGATGGGCATCGGATTCGCGGAAGGTGAAAACCGTGCGGAAGAAGCCGCGAAAATGGCAGTGAGCTCACCGCTCCTCGAGACGGACATCAGTGGTGCGCGTAGCGTGTTGGCAAATATCACCGCAGGGCGTGACTTGAAGATGTCGGAGCTGAACGTAGCGATGGACTTGATCCGTGAGCGTACAGATTCCGCGGAAGCAAATGTGATCTTTGGTGCTGTTGTTGATCCACGTATGGATGGTGCTGTACGGATTACAGTCCTTGCAACGGGTTTCAATGCACTCCAGGCACCCATCTTTGACCCTGTGGTCAAATCATCCGTAGTTCCAGTTCTGACTCCAGTGCCTCCAGCTCCAACTGCTGAAGGCGGTATCGATATTCCGACCTTCCTTAAAAACAGAAAGTAGATATCTACGCATCAAACCTGGCAATTTGGAATGATCTTCTGATTTGCCAGGTTTTTGCATTTAAGGGCGACGTCGATACAAATGCCCCAATGGAATCAGCTTGTCGAACATCAGCACATTCAAAAAAAGAGCAAACCTCCGTATAGGAAGTTTGCTCATGATTTGTGACGTTCCGGGTTACTTAGAATGGAGCCTCTAAGCTGGGAATGAACGTCCGGTCTTCTAGGTCTTCGTTCTTAGGGTTGATGTTGTCGATTCGTATGTACCAATCGTGTCAGCTTGTCGAACAGCCGCGCATTCAAAAAAAGAGCAAACCTCCGCGTAGGAAGTTTGCTCTTTATCATAACGATGCGTGTAACTTACTTCAGAATAGTGACTTTGACTTGTTTACGTCCAACCCGCATCGCTTCAGCGCGCGTGTTGAAACAGAGGTCTATCCGGCGGCCTTTGATCGCACCACCCGTATCTGCGGCAATCGCAATACCGTAGCCCTCTACGTAAACTCTCGTACCAAGCTTTATAAAGCGCGGGTCAACAGCAACTACGCCGAAGCGTGCTGCTCGACCAGTGGCTGTTTTTCCACCCCATCGCCTATTTTCTGACGCGGAGTAGCCGGTTGCAATCATCGTCAATGTTCTTCGGGACGTTGCT
>Ga0255119_1000436_pt1 | contig 12071 bp, 8 predicted proteins | sample Law_Atlam_RepC_8_2_FD_188578 | JGI IMG/M metagenome (GOLD analysis project Ga0255119, IMG submission 188578) | Freshwater microbial communities from St. Lawrence River, New York, United States - Law_Atlam_RepC_8h | ecosystem: Environmental > Aquatic > Freshwater > River | place: USA: New York... | reverse complement strand
CCTAAAATAAGCTCCATGGTGCGGAGCATACCACTTGTAGAATAAGGTGTATGGTCTATAAAATTTCTTTTTACAAAACCGCCAAAAACATAGGCCGGGCTTCTGTGTGCATCTACGTGGTCTGCGCCATTTTGAGCATCATCTTCTAAAACAAATACCGCCGATTCGTTCCAGATAGGGCTTTTTGCTAAATGCTCTAAAAATAAACCAACTGCTAAATCATTATCTGCCACGTGCGCATATGGAGTTGGTCTGCCAATTTTTGTTCCCTCTGTATGGTCGTTTCCAAAACGAACCGTATTAAAACGTGGTACTTGACCTTTTGCGAGTAAAGAATCAAAATCTCTTTGCCATCTTTTAAACCTTAAAGTGTCTGTGATATTTAAACCATAGGAAGGAAAGTCTTTGCAAAAATGATCATTTAAAACAGGCACAGTAGGTTTGCCGCCCGTTACAAATTCGCCATAGGAGCGGTAGCTGATACCTGCTCTGTAACAGTTGTTCCAAATAAAACCATTTTTGTTGTTGGCAATTTCTCTTTCCCCTTCGCCACCATAAGTACCACCTCTACCAGAATAACTAGAAGGCCACGTTTTTTCGAGATAGTCATTTGCATAAGCGCCCATACTCCAGTTGTGTCCGTCGGCACTTACTTCTGAATCAACATAAAAATTATCTAGTAAAACAAAATTACTTGCAATGGCATGTTGGTTGGGTGTAATATTTTTTCCAAATAATAATAGTGAAGTATCACCATTACCACCAGGCATGTCTGCTAGTACTTGATCGTAGGTTCTGTTTTCTTTAATAATGTAAAACACATATTTAATAGGAGAAGGTTGGCCAACTTTACTAGGTATTGGATTGCCTGCTTCGATACTATCTGCCTGTGTTAATTTAGCTGCTGTGTATGGGGTGTTTTTGTAAACTGTTTTAGTATACTTTGTTAATTCAAGTGCAGTAGGGTTGGTGATGATACTCATGGTACCGGTAAACAAAGCCCCAATGTACTGCTCGCTGCTACCTGTTTTTGTAATGCCCATGTGGTGAATTACTTCCCCTTTTTTTCTGATAGGAGAAGGTCCAAACGGATTTGCTTTTGGTGTAAATCCTTTACCATTGGCTACCCAAATTTTATTGTTTAAAAAACGCACACTGGTAGGGTACCAGCCCGTTGGAATAAATCCTACTGATTTGCTGCTGCCTATTTTTGCTATATCAAAAACAGCTAAACAGTTATTATCTGCGTTGGCAATAAATAATCTATTATTTTTTTTATCAAGCGCTAAACTATTTGTGGTTGAGCCACTTGGCGCATTTGGATACAATGCCGCGTCTAAAATTTCTACTACTTTATTTTTTGCGACATCAATGATAGAAACGCTATTGTCATTGGCATTACACACAAATAAATGGGTATTGGTGATGAGCATTTCGTTGGGATTATCTCCAACGCTAATAGGTGTTGCCCAAGTTTTTGTTTTTAAATCAAATACAAGCACCTGATCAGCACCCCAGCAACTAATGTATAAGGTAGATTTATTGGGGCTAAGCTTGCAGGTGAATGCTTCTGCTGCTAAACCATATTTTCCAATTATTTTTTTAGTGTTTAAATCAAAAATATAGAGCTGTTTGTCTTCTCTGGTAACAACAAATAATTGCTGTGTACTTTCGTTAATTTCTATGCCTGCTGGTCCAATATTTACTGGCCATTTGCTGCCTAATAATAAACTATCAACGAGTATTAATTTATTATTTTGGATTGCGTATTTATTGATGCGGTTATCGTGTCCGGCGCCTACGTACAAGAATTTTTCATCGGCACTAAATTTTAAACCGTACCAAGATTTAGCAATGCTTACGGAGTCGATAATTTTTTCTGATTTGGCATCTATGAGTTCAATGCTCTGGTATCCTTGTCCATTATTGGTAACGGCCATGTATTTGCCAGTGCTACTTACTTCTATGTTTAACGGGAGGTCTCCAAGTGCAAAGGAGCTGCCCGCAGGATTTAATTTCCAGCCGTTGGCTAATTGAATGGTTTGCGCTTGTAAGGTTGTTGACGTTACAGTTAAAAGTGTAATTACTAAAACTTGGAGTAACTTTTTCATATTCATTTATTAAAGGCGAAAAGGTATGGATTTTAGGGAAAATAGTGCTGCTTGCTAGATTAATTATTTATTATTGTTTACCTTAGAAATATACTTAATCTATTTTATGTTACTTGCCTGCCTGTTATCCATTGTTAATTTTTTTATTACAACGCCTCCTATTTTAAAGGATACCACCACACCCAACATCGTACTCATATTTATGGATGATATGGGTTATGGTGATCCAGAAGTGTATGGAGGTTTTCCATACCATACGCCCAATATAAATAAGCTGGCGGCAAGTGGTATGCGCTTCACCAATTTTTATGCTGCTCAGGCGGTATGTAGTGCTTCTAGGGCGGCACTTTTAACAGGATGCTATCCAAATAGAGTTGGTATTTCTGGCGCGCTCATGCCATGGTCAACTGTTGCATTGAACCCTCAGGAAGAAACCATTGCAAGTATTGTAAAAACAAAAGGATACGCAACAGGTATGATTGGTAAATGGCATTTGGGTGCTAAAGCGCCTTATTTGCCTACTTCTTATGGCTTTGATGAATACCTTGGGCTTCCATATTCTAATGATATGTGGCCTGTTGGGTATGATGGTAAACCTATAACTGATACTGGTTCCAAAAAATCTAAATATCCAACACTTCAATTACTGGATGGATTTAATCCGGTCATGCCTATTAATAATTTAGAAGATCAATCTAAACTCACAACCATTTACACAGAGCGTGCTGTTAAATTTATAAGCAACAATAAAAACAAACCATTTTTTTTATACCTCGCGCATTCTATGCCACACGTACCTATTGCGGTTTCTAATAAATATAAAAACAAAAGTGGCGCTGGCTTATTTGGTGATTTAATGATGGAAATAGATTGGTCAATTGGAGAAGTAATGAAGGCGCTAGACAAAAATGGATTAACAAAAAATACACTCATTATTTTCACGAGTGATAACGGTCCTTGGCTCACTTTTGGAAACCACGCAGGCAGTACCGGCGGGCTTCGTGAAGGAAAAGGCTCTGCATGGGATGGGGGTGTAAAAGTGCCCTGCATTATGAGTTATCCGGGGGTTATTGCGCCAGGTTCTGTATGTAATAATTTGGCAGCTACCATGGATGTGCTGCCTACCATTGCAGGGTTAACTAAAACTAAATTACCAACCAACAAAATTGACGGGGTCGATATTATTTCATTACTAACCAGGCAGCCAAATGCCAACCCACGAGAACATTTTGTTTATTATTATGACAACAATAGCCTAAAAGCTGTTAGACAGGGTGTATGGAAATTGGTATTTGCGCACCAATCTCAAACGTACAAAGCCACAGATATGGGTAAAGATGGTTTTCCGGGCAAATATGCTTCTGTTGCTGTACCTATGGCGCTTTACGATTTATCCACCGATCCCGGCGAAACACTTGATGTGGCAAAGCACAATCCAGCAGTGGTAACGGCCCTTAACGCCATTGCGGATAGTTATAGAACCGCCCTTGGAGATGATCTGACAAATAAGCCAGGTACTCAAAAAAGACCCGCCGCAACCATTCAATAATGGGGAGATAAATTTGGTGGGTAACTAGCTCATAATCATGACAACAAAATGACAAATCAGGTGTTTAAATGATTTAATTTTGTAACTCATAACGCATTAAAATATACTAATATGGAAAATACAAGCGCAGAAGGAAAATGCCCTTACACAGGAGCAACAGTTGCTAGTGCTACCGCTAAAATGGGTAGTGCAGGAAGTGGGACAAGAAACACCGATTGGTGGCCTAATCAACTTCGATTAAACATTTTACGTCAGCACACAGCAAAGTCTAATCCAATGGATTCGACCTTTAACTATGTTTCTGAATTTAAAACATTAGACTTAAAGGCAGTTAAGCAAGATATTTTTGATTTGATGACCAATTCTCAAGCTTGGTGGCCTGCCGATTATGGTCATTATGGTCCTTTCTTTATTAGAATGGCTTGGCATAGTGCCGGTACCTACCGTACAACAGATGGTAGAGGTGGCGGAGGAGCTGGTATGCTTCGTTTTGCACCACTTAATAGCTGGCCTGATAATACCAACCTTGATAAAGCACGTTTACTTTTATGGCCTATTAAAAAGAAGTACGGTAAAAAATTATCATGGGGTGATTTAATGATTTTAACCGGTAACTGTGCGCTTGAATCTATGGGCTTCAAAACTTTTGGTTTTGCAGGTGGTAGAGAAGATGTATGGGAGCCACACGAAGATGTATATTGGGGTTCTGAGCGTGAGTGGTTAGGAGATAAGCGTTATAGTGGCGATAGAGATTTAGAAAATCCATTAGCGGCTGTTCAAATGGGATTGATTTACGTAAATCCAGAAGGTCCTAACGGTAATCCTGATCCAATTGCTTCTGCAAAAGACATTCGTGAAACTTTTGCACGTATGGCAATGAATGATGAAGAAACTGTTGCACTTATTGCGGGTGGTCACACATTTGGTAAAACACATGGTGCTGCAGATCCAGGTAAATATGTAGGTAAAGAGCCTGCTGGTGCAAGTATTGAAGAGCAAGCCACTGGTTGGAAAAATACTTTTGGTACTGGTAGTGGTGTTCATACCATCACTTCTGGTTTAGAAGGTGCATGGACAACTACCCCTACTAAATGGAGCAATAACTACTTCGAAAACTTATTTAAGTTTGAGTGGGAGCTTGTAAAGAGCCCTGCTGGTGCACATCAGTGGAAGCCTAAAAATGGCGGTGGTGCTGGTACTGTGCCTGATGCACATGATCCATCTATTTCACATGCGCCAACTATGTTAACTACAGATTTGGCAATGATATTGGATCCTGCGTATGCACCCATCTCAAAAAGGTTTTATGAAAATCCCGATCAGTTTGCAGATGCGTTTGCAAGAGCTTGGTTTAAATTAACACACCGTGACATGGGTCCTCGTGCTCGTTATGTTGGATCAGAAGTGCCACAGGAAGTTTTAATTTGGCAAGACCCAGTTCCAGCCGTTAACCATACACTTATTGATGCTGCTGATATTGCGCAGTTAAAAGCTACGGTGTTGGCTTCTGGCTTAACTGTTTCTGAATTAGTATCTACTGCTTGGGCTTCTGCATCAACTTTCCGTGGAACGGATAAAAGAGGTGGAGCTAATGGTGCAAGAATTCGTTTAGCGCCTCAAAAATATTGGGCAGTAAACAATCCTGCACAATTATCTAAAGTGTTGGATAAGTTAGTAGCTATTCAACAAGGATTTAATGCTGCAGCAACTGGAGGCAAACAAGTTTCTATTGCAGATTTAATTGTACTTGCTGGAGCTGCTGGTGTAGAAAAGGCTGCTAAAGATGGTGGATGCAACGTTACTGTTCCATTTACACCTGGTAGAACTGATGCTACAGATGCGCAAACAGATGTTGCTTCTTTTGGTGTATTAGAACCAACTGCAGATGGTTTCCGTAACTACATCAAGCCTAAAACGCTTATTTCTTCTGAAGAAATGTTACTCGATAAATCACATTTACTAAACCTTACAGCTCCTGAAATGACAGTGCTTGTTGGTGGTATGCGTGTATTAAATACCAATTATGATGAATCAAATCATGGGGTGTTAACAAATCGTCCAGGTGTATTAACCAACGATTTTTTCACAAGCCTGATCGATTACAATACTACTTGGAAATCAACAGGACAAAATTCTTTTGAAGGAACAGACAGAGCTACTGGAGCTGCTAAATGGACAGCAACAAGAGTAGACTTAGTATTTGGTTCTAACACAGAATTACGTGCACTTGCAGAAGTGTATGCTTCTGATGATGCGAAAGAAAAATTTGTTCATGATTTTGTTGCCGCATGGAATAAAGTAATGAACCTAGACCGTTTTGAATTAGCTTAAATTAAATAGTCTAGTAAAAATATATGGCGGCACGCGTTTTACGCATGCCACCATTTTTATGTCCAAAATTTTGAGAAATTTTATTGGCAATTACTTTTTATAGAAGCCGCTGCGTCCGGATATTTTTTATTGTTGGCTAGTTGTAATGCATTACACGCTTCTATTTTTTTACCGCTAGCGATATAGCTCATGCCTAAATAATATTCAGATTTTCCGGTGGTAGAAGTGCCAACGGCAATGGATTTATTAAAGTAAGTAATGGCGTCTGTGTATTTTTGAGCGGTGTACAAACAAATCCCTACATTTTCGGCGTGGGTATAGTTGGTAGGGTCAATGTTTGCGGCTTTCATGTAACAGTTTGCTGCCTTAACATATTGGCCTTGTTGAAAGGCTTTAAGACCATCCACCGTATAATCATTTATAGTTTTATTGTTGGCGTCAACTGCGGTTCTATTAAAGAGTGCCCTGGTTTGAGCCCAAGTGGCAGCGTCTGCAGGAAACATTTTAGCAGCACTGTCTAGCATATTGTTCAAATAAGTATTTGCAGAACCCCTTACTTCATACATGCCTAATAAATAGTTGTTCCAAGTAAATGGCGTATTAAAATGATCTACAATTAAGTTAAATGCTTTTTTAATTTCGGTGCTATCTTTCTTTTTGGATGCTGCAAAAATTAAATTCTTATAATAACTAGTTGCATTGGGCCAGTTGTAAAATGCTTTTTTGCTACTAATTAATGCGCTGTCAAAATTATTTTTTGCGGCGTAAATAGCGGTTCTTAAAAAGTCGTTGTAATAGAGGTGCGGATTTACGTTTTCGCTTTCTTTTAATAAGGCTAGGGCTTCATCGTATTTTTTGTCTCTAATATAATAACGCGCTATCATAGCTTTTAAAGGAAGGGTGGAAGAAGACATATCTGGAATAGCAGGTAATTTTTCTACGTCTTCTGTTTTCATAACAGGATCTGTGTTTACTTCGCCCATTACAAACTTTTGAATCTTTAGTGAATCATACGTGAGTTTATGAACATAAATAGAAGGAATGATGGCTAGTAGCGCAATACTAAAAAATACACCCATGAGTGTTGTACGAAGTTTTGTATTTTCTTGTTGGTAGCTGAGCGGTATAAAAATTAATGCCGCTGCAATGGCAAGTATCGATTGCATAGCGGTACGCTCAGCAGGGAAATTTAAAAAGGCGTCTACTGCATAACAGGTAACCGCCATAAATAGTATAGTAGCTGATAGATGTAAATGGTTAAAAGATTTATTTTTCCAAATACTAAAAGTGACGATGGGTACTAGTAAAAATAAAAGGGCAAAGCTAATGCCGCCTAGTACGCCAAGGTCTGCAAACATTTCAAAAAAATCGTTGTGTGCGTGGTAGGGTACAAAAAGCTCTGTGGTATGAAAAATTTCGTACGGAATAGAAGCCAGTTTCCAGTTACCATAACCACAACCAATGAGCGGATGTTTGATCGAATAGTCGATGGCGTTTTTCCATAAACGAAGTCTACTGTTTTCTTCACTAGCTACCGTAATGTCTCCAATTCTTTTGGTAACCGTGCCGTACCCACCTTGTGTATCTTGCATTTGCACGGCGGTATCTAAAAATACATTGGCAATAAAGTAGCCGATAACAACGGGTATGATTAAATACGCAATTTGTGTAAGGATCGCTTTTTTATTTTGTTTATTCTTAAAGTACAGGGTAGTAGCTATAAAAATGATTGCTATAATTATAAGTCCCACATAGGTAGACCTGGTATTTAAAATGAGTAGCCCTGTTACACCCATTACCAGTACAAAAGCGGCGAGTAGTTTACCTAGTAATTTATTATTAATGATAAGCCAGAGTACAAATGGAAATTTGATGAGTAGGCTAGCTGCCATCACGTTTTTATTACCATGGTTGCCTCTTAAATTAATAATGTTTTCATCGAGGCCCATGGTGGTGAGGTTGCTCGAAAAGGTTTTTAACAACACCAAAGAATCGTATAGTAGTACAAACGCCATGATAACCGAAATACCCGTTAATAATGCTGGTAGCGGTTGTTTGTAAAATAAAATAGAGAGTATAATAAAAACGAGGTAAGTGGTTATTAATCTAGCGCCTGTTACGAGTGTTTCGGTGGGATTAATGGCATAGAAATAGGAGAGTGCAGCCCAGACCACTAAAAAAGTAAATACGATGGTAAACTTATACTTGAAAACACCCTGAATTGCTTCCGCATAATGCTGGCGGTGCATACCTATAAAAGCAATGCCTAGTAAGTCTATACAGCTGGTGTATAACCATTGAGGTCCCATTACGTCCGACGCGCCTAAATCTGGGATGAAATGAACGAGTAAATAGAGGCCCGCAAAAATAGTGGGCATAATGGGGGTTTGTGCCTTTGTGTTCATAGGTGCAAATATCTTAATAAAAATGAATGTTTATATGATTTCTGGAAACTCAACGCGAACGAGGCACCAGTTGGCAATGTAGTTGGCTTGTGCAACGGGGATAAAGGGGATTGTAAATGGCTCTTCCCCGGCCGAATGTAAAACGAGTGTGCACAAATGATGGGCCCGTAAAAAAGGGCTTGTTTTTATAACAACGTGCTGCACATTTTTAAAGTTTAATAGGGTTTGTTCACGTCCCCAAACACCCTTTATAATTTGAATACTATTTTGATGAAACCAAAAAGTATAATTGTGTTGAAGTATAATATTGTTGATTGTAAAATAAATTAATACAGCAAGCGGTATAAGTGTTAACCATGGCGATTTGAAATACACAATAACGGCTGCTGTTACAGCTAGGGGTGTAACAATAATGAGGGTGTTGCGCCATTTGTAAGACGAGTCAATTCCATTAGCTGGGGCAACTTGTGATGGCCAGATACTTTGATAAATGGAACTTATTTGTGCAAGCAAGCGCTCCCTCATAATAGGGAGTCTAATCCACACTTTCGGGTTGGTTAATTTTTCGCCCGCCATAAATACCCGTAAAATTTTAATGCCTAATATTTTTTGCAACAAATTGTTTTTCCAACTAATTGACTGAATATTTTCTTTTATCAATAATTTTCTTTGTGTTTGTAAAAATCCCCACTCTGTTTCAAAACCTTTTTCTGATATTTTTAGTTTCATATTATAGTAACGAAGTAGTACCCTGATAAACGAAACAATCAGCGTAATAACAAGAACGGTTACCGTAAAAGCTAATATGATATTTGTGGTATAGTTGATTTTATCTGCTTCTTGATTGATTGTTTTTGCCGTATCGATGCCAAATAAATTTCTTACATCATCCATTTTTGTAAGTAAATAAGCGAGGATGAGTAGAAAAGTTTTTGCATGATTTTCGGAAATAGAAAGTTTTATGATATCCCAAAAGCCAACACCTAAAATGGTTTCAGGCTCAGCTGTTGCAATTGTATCATTTGTTGCAGGCTTAGTTTTTAAAAGTTCTTGGAGTGCAAATGCTTTTTCCTCGTCGATGGCTTTAATTTCTACTTCAGTGTCTTCTTCTCCAGCAGTTTCTATTTTTAATTCGCAGGTTTCTGTAAAACGGTGTAAATAACTCTGTACCGCATGTACTGATTGTATTTTGTTAATGGGTATTGTGATTATCTTTTTAGTAAATAGGCCTTTTAAAACAATAAGATCGTTCCCTTTTATAAATATTCTAAATCTTAAATACTGAATCACATAGGGGATAGATGCGACTACTATAAAGCCAATTATGATTAGGATGAAATAGCCCATTCCTAATTCAGCTATACCTTTTTCTTTTTTTAGAAATTTGCCGCCAATAAATAGGAGCAAAAACGCCCATGATTGTTTGATGACTTTCCCAACAATAAAAAGAAAGGCGTATGGGGACAATTTTTGTGGGGTATACCAATCAAATTGCTTCTCTTCCATGTTCTATATTTTTTTCCATGATCCAGCCCTTAATTTTTTCGGCATCTATCTGTGATAATCCGTTAATGCTTATATCCCTTTCATGACTTGCAGCCGTCATAAAACGAAGTGAAGCAAGTTTGTACCTCCGGCTTATTGGGCCTGTTTTTAAAATACAGTGTTGCACTTTTGTAAACGGAATGATATGGGTACTCTGAAATAACCATCCATTTTTAAATAGGATGTCTTTATCTCTAACCGCCCAAGATTTATTTTTAAATCCTATCTCGATAGAAGCAACGGTAAATGCAATGCCAAGTAATACTGCTAATACAGCTAAAGTTATTGGCCACCAGACATGGAGTTCTTTGTTTGTGATGAATACAGCAACTAATATGCCAACAAGGATGGTAAATACAATACTCCAATTAAAATACAGTACTTTTTTGTAATCAGGCTCTACGCGTTGTAAAGTGATTTCTTGGAACTGCGGGATAGCTGCAATAGGTATGTGGGGGTTATTGTATTCCATATTCATGAAATTAGTATATTTTTTAAAGGCTATAGTAATCCCGGTGTTTATTGGGATAATAAGGGTGTATTTGCGGTAAATGGGCTGCAACTAATGAAAATCTTCGATTTTATTCAAATTCTCCATATTTGTACATAAATGTGTACAAATATCTGTACATTTGCTTTTATAAATTTTCATTATATGCAAGCTGTTTCAATCTCACAATTAAGAAGTAACATGAAAAAGTATCTTGATGACATATGTAAATCGTCGGATACAATCATCGTTTCACGTCAGACAGAGGAAGCTGTTGTTATGATATCTTTAAAAGAATACAATTCGCTAACAGAAACAGGACATCTGTTATCTACTGCTGCAAACAGAGATCGGTTAAGGGAGTCAATCGACCAGTTGGAGAATCAGAAAACACGAACCTTTGATTTGTAAAAAATGAATTTCGAATTTACAATAAATGCTTGGGAAGACTTTGAATATTGGATAGAGACTGATATTGATACGGTCAATAAAATTAAAGACTTATTAAAAGAAATTAAAAAAACTCCTTTTCAGGGTCTTGGAAAACCCGAGCCGCTAAAATTCAATCTAAAAGGATATTGGTCTAGGAGAATTACTGGTGACCACCGATTAGTTTACAAAGTTGATGGGAAGAAAGGTATAGACCAGAAATGTTATATACTTCAATGCCGCTTTCATTACGACAAATAAATATCTTTGGTTATTATGATACATTGGAAAAACAACGAGGCGCCTCAGCCACCCTATATTGCTTCTATTTTTAATTACTACTTGTCTGATAACTTAGATGGATATGCAGCATATGATGATTTGACATTAGAGCTTGCTAAGCAAATGCCCGGTTATTTAGGCTACGAAAGTTTTAAGCACGATGGAAGAGGAGCATTTATAAGTTATTGGAGAGATATGGATGCAGTGCGCGCTTGGGCTAGTGAACCACAACATATTGAGGCAAAAAAATTAGGAAAGTCACATTGGTACAAATATTACCACAGTGTAATTGCAGAAGTTAAAACCATGCATGTACATGGAGGATAGGGATTGATTTTTTAACAGGACTGCCCTTTTTTCACTTCGTTTAAAACGTCTTCCTAAAAGGTGGGTTTACCCAAACCCTTTCAACTAAATGCTTCGCATTTCGTTGGGTTTTTTAATGCTCGTGTGCTCATTCAAGCAAGCTTGATTCGCAACTCGCATTAAAAAACCCCGTCACTTTCGTGACAGGGTTTGTGCCCTTCGCGGGGATGAGTTCGATTGAAATAGAAGCTGAATTGGTAGAACTTAAGCAAAAAATGGTTGTTTATAAAACGCGTTGTAAACGATGAAAATTGGTATGGATATATTATGTTTTTTATTTATAATTTTTGATTGTCTCTTTTAATTTTAATTTATAAGTTTCCCCAATTGGTAATTTATTTTTAAGAATATGAACAGTGTCCTTCTCAATCTTATTTATGTGTTTTAGTGAAACTATATATGACTTATGGATACGTACGAACTTATAAATGTTCAATTGACTTTCTATCTTCTTTAAATTTTCTAGAATAGTATATTTATTTTTTGTTGTATGGATTGCAATGTAGTTCCTCATTCCTTCAATGAATATGATGTCACTAATTTTCAATTTGAAGGTTGAATAA
>Ga0255119_1000434_pt1 | contig 12137 bp, 7 predicted proteins | sample Law_Atlam_RepC_8_2_FD_188578 | JGI IMG/M metagenome (GOLD analysis project Ga0255119, IMG submission 188578) | Freshwater microbial communities from St. Lawrence River, New York, United States - Law_Atlam_RepC_8h | ecosystem: Environmental > Aquatic > Freshwater > River | place: USA: New York... | reverse complement strand
GCCAGGATCAAACTCTCCAAAAATCCTGCCGAAGCAGGTGTCTGAAGGTTCGGATCCTGGGATCCGAACTATTTTTATTATCTCAGTTCCTAGTGAATACGCCGGTGATAAATGTATTCGCGTTTTCAATTTTTGGTCGAACCCGCGATCAGTTATCGCCGGGTTCACCAGGTGTAAGGTTGACTTAACGTTGACCGTTTAGTCGCACAAAAAAATGAATTTTCAAAGAACCGAAAGGGGCCTCTCGATGACCAGAGGAAGGGCGGAACGTGGAGACTGGACGGCGTTCGTCAATGTCTTTTTCAGCTACTCATCGGTTTTTTCGAACCGGTGCGCTGGATTACGTTTAACACCCAAGGAACAGCCTTCAGCAGGTGAAGGGAAGTCCGACAGTGAAGACTCGCGGCCATGAGTTCAAGCCAATTTTTGCATTTTTTCACAGTCTGACTGTAACTAGATTATGTTGAATAGTAACGACTTACGTAACGATAACCTATTTTTAACATAATTTTGACAATCCTAGCTGGCCCTAGAAGCGGCTTAATCGGGACTTGGAGCCCCTTTTACCGCCGACGCTGCCCCTGGGATAGCCGCTGAACCCGGGGTAAAGCCCCGCACCTCCCTGCAGGCACGACGGCTTCCGGGCTGGCCGCTCGCCCCGACCGCGGCCGCGGCCGCGATCACGCCCAACGCTGTATGGAGCGGTCGGATACGCGGCGGGTCCGCGATTTGCTCGTCAGCGGGTCCCGGGCACGTTTGCATGGACGCATGCTGCTCCCCGCCCTGCTCGCCGCGCTCCTCGCCAACCTGCCCGGCGCCGACGTCGACCACGCCGCCGACGACCGCGCGATCTTCGCCCGCCTGGAGAAGGCCACGGCCGAGCTGGCCGAGGGCGGCAAGTCGCCGCTCAACGCCGCGCAACGCCTCGAGCAATGCAAGCGCACCCAGACGACGAAGGTCGCCTTCCGCGCGCCGGCGAAGGAAACGCTGGGCGGCGAGGAGACTTACCGCCGGGCCGCGGCCGCCGCCGTGCTCATCGGCACCGCCTACAAGTGCGACAAGTGCACGCGCTGGCACAACTCGCTCGCCAGCGGCGTCGTGGTCGACCCCGACGGCGTCGTCGCGACCAACCACCACGTCGCCGCCGGGGCGAACGGCGAGGCGATGGGCGTGCTCACCGCGGACGGCCGCTTCTTCCCCGTCACCGAGGTGCTGGCGACGAACAAGGACCGGGACGTCGCGCTGCTGCGCGTCGCGGCCAAGGGCCTGGCCGCCCTACCCCTCCGGGAGGACGCCGGCGCCGGCGCGCCCATCTACTGCTACAGCCACCCCGCGAACAGTTTCGGCTGCCTTTCCGAGGGCGTCATCGCGCGCTATTGCCGCCTGCCGGGGGAGCGCAATGGAGCGGTTTTCATGCAGATCACGGCCGACTACGCGCGCGGCTCGAGCGGCGGCCCGATCCTCGACCGCGAAGGCAACCTCATCGGCCTCGTGTCCTCGACCAGCCCCGTCTACTACGATAGCCCCGCCGGAGCCAAGGACGGCAAGGCCGCCGCGCCTAACCTGCAGATGGTCCGGCATAACTGCGTCACCGCCCGGGCCATCCGCGAGCTCGTCGCGCGCTGAACCCGCTCAGGCGTGCCCCGGCGTGCGGGGGTAGGCGATGACGTCGCGGATATTGCCCTCGCCGGTCACGAACATCAGCAGACGCTCGAAACCCAGCCCGAAGCCGGCGTGCGGCACGCTGCCGAAGCGGCGCGTGTCGATGTACCAGCCATAGGAGTCCAGATCGAGGCCGTGGGCCTGCATCGCGGCCACGAGCCGGTCGAGGCGCTCCTCGCGCTGGCTGCCCCCGACGATCTCGCCGACCCCGGGGACGAGTACGTCCATCGCCGCCACCGTCTTCCCGTCGTCGTTCTGACGCATGTAGAACGGCTTCGCGGCCTTCGGGTAATCATGGACCGTAACCGGACTCTTGAAATGCTGTTCCGTCAGGTAGCGCTCATGCTCGGACTGCAGGTTCTCGCCCCAGACGACCGGGTACTCGAACGTCCGCCCGGACTGCAGCAGCAGCTCGACCGCCTCGGTGTAGGTCACGCGGGCAAACGGCCGCTCGAGCACGAAGCGCAGGCGCTCCAGCAGGCCCTTGTCGACGTACGCGTTGAAGAACTCCAGCTCGTCGGCGCAGGTCTCCAGGGCCGTCCGCACGAGGTGCTTCACCAGCTCCTCGGCGCAGTCCATGTCGCCCGCGAGGTCGCAGAACGCCATCTCCGGCTCGATCATCCAGAACTCGCTGGCATGCCGGCTCGTGTGGGAATTCTCGGCGCGGAAGGTCGGGCCGAACGTATAGACATCGCCGAGGGCGCAGGCGAGGGTCTCGCCCTCGAGCTGGCCGGAAACGGTCAAATAGGCCTGTTTCGTGAAGAAATCGGCGGTCCAGTCCACCTTACCCTCCGGCGTGCGCGCCGGCGCGGACGGGTCGAGCGTCGTGACGCGGAAGAGCTCGCCGGCACCCTCGCAATCGCTCGCGGTGACGATCGGCGTGTGCACGTAGGCGAAGCCGCGCCGCTGGAAGAACTCATGGACGGCCATGGCCATGCGACTGCGCACGCGCATCATGGAGCCGAGCCGGTTCGTCCGCGCGCGCAGGTGCGGGATCGAACGGAGGAACTCGACGGTGTGGCCCTTCTTCTGCAGCGGGAACGTCTCGTCGGCCCGGCCCAGCAGGCGGAAGGCGGTGGCCTTGAGCTCCCACTTCTGGCCCTTGGCCGGCGAGGGCACGAGCTGCCCGTCCACGCTGACCGACGATCCGGTGAGCGCGTCCTTGAGGAGCTCGGCGCCGGGGACCGCGGCATCCACGACGACCTGGAGATTCTTGAAGCAGGAACCGTCGTTGAGCTCGACGAAGGAGAAGTCCTTGGCGTCCCGGCGGGTCCGCACCCACCCGGAGACCGTGACGCCCACGAGGGGCGGTTCCGCCGACAGGGCCTGCTTCACCTTGATGCGCATGCGGCAATCTGGACCAGACCGCCCGTGGAAACAAGCGAGAGATGCCCTGAAAACGCCCGGCAGTCGCTCACTCGGGCTGGACAACGCTGACCCTTTTCCCACGCTGGGCTTCCCTTCCTTATATGAACGCACTCGAGCAACTCCGCCAGCACACCAAGGTCGTCGCCGACACCGGTGACTTCGCCGCCATGCAGGCCTTCAAGCCGCTGGACGCCACGACCAACCCGAGCCTCATCCTCAAGGCCGTCCAGATGCCCGAGTACCAGGCCCTCCTCCAGAAGGCCGCCCAGGACAACAAGAGTAAGGGCGTCCAGGCCGCCGTCGACGCGCTCCTCATCTCCTTCGGCACCGAAATCCTCAAGATCGTCCCGGGCCGCGTCTCCACCGAGGTCGACGCCCGCCTGTCCTTCGACAAGACCGCCACCGTCTCCAAGGCCCGCGAGCTCATCGCTCTCTACAAGGCCGCCGGCATCCCGAAGGAGCGCATCCTCGTCAAGATGGCTTCCACCTGGGAAGGCATCCAGGCCGCCGCCGAGCTCGAGAAGGAAGGCATCCGCTGCAACTTGACCCTCCTCTTCTCCTTCGCCCAGGCCGTCGCCTGCGCCGACGCCAAGGTCCAGCTCATCTCCCCGTTCGTCGGCCGCATCTACGACTGGCACAAGAAGGCCCAGGGCGCCAACTGGAACGAAGCCGCCTCCTCGGGCGCCAACGACCCGGGCGTGCAGTCCGTCCGCCGCATCTTCGCCTACTACAAGCGCCATGGCATCAAGACCGAAGTCATGGGAGCCTCCTTCCGTAATTGCGGCCAGATCAAGGCCCTCTGCGGTTGCGACCTCCTGACCATCGCTCCGAACCTCCTCGACGAGCTCTCCAAGGACTCGGCCGCCGTACCCAAGGTGCTCGACGAAGCCGCCGCCAAGTCCGAAGGCGAAGCCGCCAAGGCTTGGGGCGAGAAGGAATTCCGCTGGCACCACAACGAAGACGCCATGGCCACGGAAAAGACGGCTGAAGGCATCCGGGCCTTCGCGGTCGACGGCAAGAAACTCGACGACTTGGTCGCCAAGGCCATCGGCTAAGCGAGTCGACAGATCTGTAAGCAAGGCCGGGCCCCAAGCCCGGCCTGTTTGTTGGCGCCTATTTCCGACGCTGCCGGACGGCCTCGAACAGCACGATGCCGGCGGCCATCGAGACGTTGAGGGAATCCGACAGACCGGCCTGCGGGATGGAGATCTTCTCCGCGGCGGCGCCGAGGAGGAAGTCGCTCAAGCCATCCTTCTCCGAACCGAGCAGAAGGGCGCTGGGCCCACGACAATCGACATCCCAGAAGGTCTTCGTGGCCGCCGGCGAGGTCGCCAGCGAGCGGATACCCCGGGCCTTCATCCAGGCCACGGCTTCCGCGGAGGAGCAGACCGCCACCGGCACCGAGAAAAGCGCCCCCTGCGAGGACCGCACCACGTTCGGGTTGAAGGCGTCGGTGATCGGGTCGCAGATGACCAAGGCGTCGCACCCGGCGGAATCCGCCGTGCGCAGCAAGGCCCCGAGGTTGCCCGGCTTCTCGACCGATTCGGCGACCAGCAGGAGCGGCGCCGCGGACAGCTGCAGGCGCGCCAACGAGCAATCCCAGGTGTGGGCGACGCCTAGGAGCCCATCGGGGCCTTCGCGGCCGCTGACCTTCTCGAAGGCCGAGACGCCCAGCTCACAGCAGGGAATCCCCGAGGCGCGCGCCCGGGTGACGAGTTCGGCGGCCTCGGAGCCGCGGAACATGGACGGGCAGAAATAGACCTCGTCGACCTTCACGCCACGCTCCAAGGCCCGGGTCAGCTCGCGGAAGCCCTCGACGAGGAAGAGCCGACGGGCGTCGCGCTCGGCGCGGTCGCGCAGGCGGGCGAGCCCTTGGACGCGGGGATTTTGACGGCTCTGGATGACCTCTTCGGACACGGCCGGAGTGAGCACCAAGACCCTCCCGAGGGCAAGGAAACGCGTCCGAGTCGGCTCCGTGCGGGGATAAGTCTCGACCTCCGGGGGGCGGAGGCGGACTTTGTCCCCATGTCCGATTTCGAAACGCCCCAGTCCCGCAAGCCCGACGCCTCGAAGTTCCGGCCCGGCAAGTTCACCTACCATCAGGAGGTGGAGCTCGAGATCGCGACGGTCACCAACCTCGGCGAAGGCCTCGCCCGCGTCGATGGCTGGGTCGTCTTCGTCGCCGGCGCCCTGCCCGGGGAGAAGGTCGTGGCCCGGATCTGGCACAACTCCGCCAACTTCTCCCGCGGCGACCTTGTGCGCGTCGTCGTCCCCTCACCCCACCGCGTCCAGCCGCGCTGCGACCTCTTCGGCGAATGCGGCGGATGCCAATACCAGAACCTCGCCTACCCGCAGCAGCTCGAGTGGAAACGCCGGCAGGTCGCGGAAGCCTTCGAACGGCTGGGCGGGCTCAAGGTCGACGTCGACCCCTGCCACCCGTCGCCCAAGCAGTATGGCTACCGGTCGAAGATCACCCCGCACTTCATGACGCCCCGCCGGGCCGACTTCCCGATCGGCTTCCTCGCCGCGGGCACCTCGCGTCGCGTCGTCGACGTGCCGAAGTGCCCCATCGCGACCGACGCGATCAACGCCAGCCTGGCCCGCGCCCGCAAGGACATCCGCGGCAATCCCGGCCGCTTCGAACGCGGGGCCACCCTGCTCTTCCGCGACTGCGAGGAAGGCGTGGTGACGGACCCCCGCCAGGTCGTCACCGAGAAGGTCGGCGCCATCCAGCTGAAATTCCTAGCCGGCGAGTTCTTCCAGAACAACCCCTCCGTCCTCGAGCAGTTCGTCGGCCACGCCATCCAGCTCGCGCACGACTCCGGGGCGAAGCACCTCGTCGACACCTACTGCGGCTCCGGCCTCTTCGCCCTGTCGGGGGCCCGCCGCTTCGAGTCCGTCAACGGCGTCGAGGTCAGCGCCGAGGCCGCCCGCAAGGCCGCGGAGAACGCGACGCTCAACCGGTTCCTCAACTGCCGCTTCATCGCCGGGTCCGCGGAATCGATCTTCAAGAAGATTCCCGTCGAGGGCGGCGAGTCCGCCGTGATCGTCGACCCGCCCCGCAAGGGTTGCGATGAAGCGTTCCTCGACCAGCTGGACGCCTTCGGCCCGCGCCGTATCGTCTACGTCAGCTGCGCGCCCGACACCCAGGCACGCGACGTGAAATACCTCTGCGCCAAGGGCTGGAAAGTCATCTCGGTCCGCCCGTTCGACCTCTTCCCCCAGACCCGGCACGTCGAGTGCATCGCGGCGCTGGAACGCGCCTAAGCGGACCGGCAGGGCACAAAAAAGGGGCGCCACCAGGCGCCCCTTCTGCTTGGCCAGTCTGCAGGCTTAGGCCTGCGGCTTGGCGGCGTTCTCCTCCTCTTCGTCCGAACGCTCGACCTTGGAGATGCCGAGCAGCGACTCGCCTTCCTTGAGGCGCATGACGCGGACACCCTTGGTATTGCGACCCGCCGTGCAGCGGATGTCCGACACCTTGGTGCGGATGGACTGGCCGCCCTTGGTGAGCAGCATGACCTCGTCGGCTTCCTGGACGCTGAGCGCGCCGGCGACGCCGACTTCGGTGCTGATCGCGATGACGCCCTTGCCGCCGCGGGTCTGCTTGCGATAGACCGGCTCCTTGGTCTCAGGATCGTCGAAGGGCGTGCGCTTACCGATGCCGTCGATGCCGACGACGAGGAGCGTGCAAGCCGGGTCGACGACTTCCATCGCCTTCACCTGGTCGCCGGTGTCGAGCTTCATGCCGGCGACGCCAGTGGTATCGCGACCCATGGAACGGACGTCGGATTCGTGGAAGCGGATGGACATGCCGGACTGCGAGATCATCACGACCTCGTTGTCGCCGTTGGTCAGTTTGGTGGAGATCAGGCGGTCGCCGTGCTCGATGTTGATGCCGATGATGCCGCCCTTGCGGTAGTTGGCGTACTTCGAGATCTCGGTCTTCTTGATCGTGCCGTTGGCGGTGCACATCATGAGGAACTTGCCCTCCTCGAAGTTCGAGACGCAGACCATCGCGGCCAGCTTCTCGTCATCCTTGAGGTCGAGGAGGCGGGCGATCGACTTGCCGCGCGAAGCGCGGTTGGCTTCCTCGATCTCGTAGACCTTCTCCACGTACACGCGGCCGTTGTTCATGAAGAACAGGATATGGTCGTGGGTATTGGCCGTGAAGAGGTGCTCGATGAAGTCGCTGTCGTCGTCGGACGCGGCCTTGGAGAGCTCGGCGCCCTTGGTCCCCTTGCCGCCGCGCTTCTGGAGGCGATACTGGGCGACCGGCGTACGTTTGATAAAGCCCGCATGCGAGACGGTGACCACGCAGCCTTCGTTGGCGACGATGTCTTCCATCGAAAGGTCCCCTTCCTGGGCGTTGACCTTCGTCTTGCGGGGACCGATGTGCTTCTTGGCGGCGTCGCGCAGCTCCTTCTTGATCAGGGTGAGCAACTTCAGCTCGCTCGAGAGGATGCTGCGGAGTTCTTCGACGAGCGCCATCAGTTCGCGGTACTCGGCCTCGATCTTGTCGCGCTCCAGTCCGGTGAGCTGGTAGAGGCGGAGGTCGAGGATGGCTACGGCCTGACGTTCGCTGAGGCCGTACTTGGCCATCAGCTTTACCCGGGCCTCGTCGCGGTTGGTCGCGGCGCGAATGATCTTCACGAAGTCGTCTAGATTGCGCAGGGCGATCTTGAAGCCTTCAAGGATGTGGGCGCGGTCCTCGGCCTTGCGGAGGCGGAAGCGGGTACGGCGGGTGACCACGTCGCGGCGGTGCTCGACGAAGCACTCGAGCAGCTCGCGGATGTTCATCTGCTTCGGGCGACGCTTGTCGAGGGCCAGCAGGATCACGCCGAACGAGTTCTCGAAGTTCGTGTGCTTGTAGAGCTTGTTGATGACGACCTTCGGGTTCTCGTGGCGCTTGAGCTCGATGACGACGCGCGTGTTTTCGTCGGACTCGTCGCGGAGGTCGGAGACCTCATCCAGCACCTTGTCGGTGCACAGTTGGGCGATGTGTTTCACCAGCGAGGAGCGGTTGACGTTATAGGGCAGTTCCGTGAGGACGATCTGCTCCTTGCCGTTCTTCATCTCCTCCGTGTGGGCGACGCCGCGGACGCGGATGATGCCGCGGCCGGTGCGGAGGTACTGCTTGATGCCGTCCTTGCCATTGATGACGCCGCCGGTCGGGAAGTCCGGGCCGATGATGATCTTCTCGAGGTCCTCGACGGTGGCGCCGGGCTTGTCGATGATGAGGCAGGTCGCCTCGACAAGCTCGTTGAGGTTATGGGGCGGGATGTTGGTCGTCATGCCGACCGCGATGCCGGTCGAACCGTTCATCAGCAGGTGAGGCAAGGCGCACGGGAGGACGGTCGGCTCAGTGGTCGACTCCTTGTAGTTCGGGATGAAGTCCACCGTGTCCTCATCGATGTCGGCGAGGAGCTCGGACGAGACCTCGGAGAGGCGGCACTCGGTGTAACGGTAGGCCGCGGGCGGATCGCCGTCGACGGAGCCGAAGTTACCTTGCGGCTCGATCAGCTGGTAGCGCATCACCCAGTTCTGGGCGAGGCGGACCAGCGTGTCGTACACGGAGCTGTCACCGTGCGGGTGGTAGTTCTTCAGCACTTCGCCGACGACGCCGGCGCACTTGTCGAACGGGCGGTTGTGGACGAGGCCTTCCCGCATCATCGCGTAGAGGATGCGGCGCTGCACGGGCTTCAGGCCGTCACGCGCGTCCGGGAGGGCGCGGGAGACGATGACCGACATCGAGTAATCGATGTAGGCCGTCTGCATGATGTCCGTGATGTTGGCGGTCGTGAGCTTTTCCTTGTCAGAGTACATGTTCGAAGAGGTCTTAGGTTAGGTTCGTCCAGTTGATCAGACGTCGAGGTTCGAGGTGTTGAGCGCGTTATCTTCGATGAAGGCACGGCGGGAGGGGACGTCCTCGCCCATCAGCATCGCGAAGATGCGGTTGGCTTCGGCGGCATCGGCGATGTCGACCTTGAGGAAGCGGCGCTTGGCCGGGTCCATCGTGGTCTCGAAGAGCTGCTTCGGGTTCATTTCACCCAGGCCCTTGTATCGCTGAATCGTCAGGCCTTTACGGCCGAACTGGCGAATCTGTCCGATGAGCTCGAGGATTGAGCCGAGGGGAATGGGGTCAGCCTTCTTGACGACCTTCTTAGCCGGCTTGTCTTCGCCCTTGGGCTCTTCTTCGCCTTCCACGGCGGCGGGGGCCTCCTCGGCGGTCGAACCGTCAATCAGGTGGTAGCGCGGCTCTTCGCCGGTCGTGAACTGCTTCACGTCCATACCCTGGGTCTCAAGTTCCTTGAGCACCTTGGTGATGGCATCGTTCTCGAAGACCTCGATGACGTTGACGCGCTCTTGGACCACCGTGCCATCCTTCAGCTTCTTCTCGCGGTCAATCTTGTCGGCCAGGAAGTCCTCCACACCGGCCTTGCGCAGGTAAGCCTGCTTGGCGTCGGTATCGACGAGGAACTCATAGGTCTCCTCGTTGCCGGTACGGGTGCGCACGATGAAGCGCGGGAGCGCGTGGGTCTTGTGGTCCTGCTGGTCGAGATAGGCGCCGAGCTGGCAACCTGTGCGGCCAATGACGGCCCCCAGGGTTTCCAGGCGGGCGAGGGATTCGACGATCTTGTCGAGCTTCTGGCCGGGGAAGACGTGCTTGTCGCGGAGGCGGAGGAGATTCACGTCCTCGGAGCCAAGCTCGAGCAGGATGCGGTTCAACTCCGGGTCGTTATCGACGTACTGCTCGCGCTTCTTGCGCTTGATGCGGTAGAGGGGCGGCTGGGCGATGTAGACGTAGCCAGCCTCGATGAGTCCGGGCATCTGGCGGTAAAGGAACGTCAGGAGCAGCGTACGGATGTGCGAACCGTCGACGTCGGCGTCCGTCATGATGACGAGCTTGTGGTAACGGCATTTCGTGACGTCGAAGGCGCCATCGCCCTCGTGCTTACCGATACCAGTACCGCAGGCGGTGATGATCGTACGGATTTCCTCGTTGGAGAGGATCTTGTCGATACGGGCCTTCTCGACGTTGAGGATCTTGCCCTTGATCGGCAGAATCGCCTGGTAGCGACGGTCGCGGCCCTGCTTGGCGGAACCACCGGCGGAGTCACCTTCGACGATGTAGAGTTCGCAGACGGAAGGATCGCTCTCGGAGCAGTCCGCCAGCTTTCCGGGGAGGCCGCCAGAGGACATCGCGGACTTACGGACCGTCTCGCGGGCCTTACGGGCGGCTTCGCGGGCGCGGGCGGCGTTGAGGCACTTGTCGACGATACGACGGCCGGTCTTCGGATCGCGCTCGAGATAGTATTTGAGCTGCTCGCCGACGACCGAGGTCACGATGCCTTCGACCTCGGGGTTCGTGAGGCGCGTCTTGTTCTGCGACTGGAACTTCGGGTCAGGGTGCTTGACGGAGATGACGGCCACGAGGCCTTCGCGCATGTCGTCTCCGTTCAGCTTGGTGTCCTTGTCTTTGACGAGATTATTGGACTTCGCGTAGTGATTGATCACGCGGGTGAGCGCGGAACGGAAGCCGGAGAGGTGCGTACCGCCTTCGGGCTGGTTGATAAGGTTGGCGTAGCAGAAGACCATCTCGTCGTAGCGGTCGTTATACTGCAGGGCGACGTCGAGCGTCATACGACGCATGCCTGGCGTGGGCTTCTCGCCGTCAGCCATCACGCGCGGGTTGGCGAGGTCAGTGAAATCGACTTCCGCCGCGATGAGGATCGGCTTATCGAAGAGGCGCTCCTCATTGGCATTGAGGAAGGAGACGTACTCGGCGATGCCGTCCTTGAACTCGAACTTGTCGGACCGGTTGGAGCGATGGTCCTTCATGTCGACCGTGATACCAGGAACGAGGAAGGCGAGTTCGCGCATGCGGCGCACGATCGTGTCGTACTTGAACTCCTGGGTGGCGACGAAGATTTCCGGGTCAGGGTGGAAGGTGATCTTCGTGCCGGTACGCTTCGTCTTGCCGATAACCTTGATCGACTGTGTGACTTCACCGCGGCAGAACTTCATCTGGTGGACTTCACCTTCGCGGCTCACTTCCGCGATGAAACTATCCGAGAGAGCGTTGACGCACTTTGCACCGACGCCATTGAGGCCACCCGAGACCTGGTAGGCACCCTTGTCGAACTTACCGCCGGCGTGCAGGTTGGTGAGCACGAGCTCGAGCGTCGGAATCTTTTCTTCCGGGTGCATCGCGACGGGAATACCGCGACCATCGTCCTCGACGGACAGCGAGCCGTCCGCATGGATCTCGACCTTGATGCTCTTGCAATAACCGGCGAGCGCTTCGTCGATCGAGTTGTCGACGATCTCATACACGCAGTGGTGGAGGCCCGTCTCGTTCGTATCGCCGATATACATACCAGGTCGTTCGCGCACGGCCTTGAGGCCTTTGAGGCGTTTGATGTCGGCCGCGCCGTAGCTTTCGTTGCCGGCGTGCTTGCCGCGGCTCGGGTTTTTCTCGGAATTTTCGCTCATGTTTAGGTGTGTAAAAAAATGATATTTCCCCGCCTGAAGGAGGGGTCTTTTCATGCTGTTTTTCACAGGGGTATCTGCAACAGGAAACACCCCGTTCGTGAATGTTTTTAGGCGGCCAGAAATGACTACCAATCAACCCCTTACGGAAACTTATAGGGGGTGTTAGAAACCGTTGTTCACACGTTATCCACAGGCCTATTCCGCCCCTCGGAGGCAGGCCTAAAACCAGACCCTCAAGCCGGCCCAAAAAAGGCGGCGATTGGACCGAGCGCAGACTCGCCGGCGTCTTCGAGGACATAGTGCCCGGCGTCGGCAAATAGCAGCTGCCCGGCAGCCGGGAAACGGGCCACGAAACCCTCAAGAAAGGATCGGTCGAAGCAGAAGTCACACATTCCCCAGCAAAGGAGCATAGGCTTGCCCTTTAAACCCTCCAAAGAGGCCTCCACGGCGGCCAAGACCGACCGGGTGGGGTGTTCGGCCTCCATCGGGATGTCGGCCACGAAGTCGGCCACCGCCCGGCGGACCGAGGCGGACCCGTAAGGGGCGAGGAAACCGGCCTTGGCGGCGGGGCTGAGGGGCTTCTCGACAGACATCCAGGTCGCCGGCCAAGCGAA
>Ga0255119_1000431_pt1 | contig 12179 bp, 8 predicted proteins | sample Law_Atlam_RepC_8_2_FD_188578 | JGI IMG/M metagenome (GOLD analysis project Ga0255119, IMG submission 188578) | Freshwater microbial communities from St. Lawrence River, New York, United States - Law_Atlam_RepC_8h | ecosystem: Environmental > Aquatic > Freshwater > River | place: USA: New York... | reverse complement strand
TCGTGGAACTGTGCGCCATTGCTGGAGTTGCCCCAGGCCAGATCGACGCGCTGTTCCACGGCACCACCGTTGCCACCAACATCGTGATCGAGCGCGACGGGGCTGAGGTGGGCATGATCACCACCAAGGGCTTTCGCGACATCCTGCACATGGGTCGTCACAAACGCCCACACAACTTTTCCCTGCAGTTCGATGTGCCATGGCAAAGCGCCCCGCTTATCAAGCGGCGCAACCGGATTGCGGTGACGGAACGGTTGATGCCGCCGACCGGCGTGGTGGAAACTCCGCTGGATGAGGATGAGGTTGAACGCGGCGCCGAGCTTTTCGCCAAGCGCGGGCTTGAGGCGGTGGTGATCGGCTTTCTCTATTCCTTCCTGAACAACGACCATGAGATGCGCGCCAAAGAGATCGTGCGCCGGGTGATGCCCGATGCGTTTATCTGCGCCTCCTCCGAGGTGGTGAACACCATTCGTGAATATGAGCGGTTCTCGACGGCCGCGATGAACGCCTATATCGGGCCACGCACCGCGCGCTATCTGGACAATTTGAAGCGCCGTCTGCGTGAGGCCGGGGTAACGGCCTTTGTGCGGATCATGCAATCCAATGGCGGGGTGACCACAATCGAACAGGCCAGCCGCAGCCCTGTCGGGTTGCTGTTGTCAGGCCCGGCGGGTGGTGTGATCGGCGGGCGCTGGACCGGCGAGGCCTGCGATCAGCGCGAGATCATCACCATCGACATTGGGGGTACCTCGGCCGATATCAGCGTGATCCGGGGTGGGGAACTGACCATCAAGAACCCGCGTGACACCGAAGTGGCCCATATGCCGGTGCTGGCGCCCATGATCGACATTGACGCCATCGGTGCGGGTGGCGGGTCGATCGCCTATGTCGACAGTGGCGGAGCCTTCCGTGTGGGACCCCGGTCCGCTGGCGCAGAGCCGGGACCTGCCTGCTACGGGCGGGGCGGCGAGAACCCGACGGTGACCGACGCCCAAGTCGTGTTGGGCCGGTTGGACCCCGAACACTTCCTTGGTGGTGGGCTAAAGATTGACCCCGCCCTGTCCGAGGCCGCGATCCGCGACAAGTTGGCCGCGCCCCTTGGCATGAGCGTCAAGGACGCCGCCTTGGGGGTGCTGAAGATCATCAACAATTCCATGGCCTTGACCATCGCCTCCAACTCGGTGGCGCGCGGCATTGACCCGCGCGGCTATAGCCTGATGGCCTTTGGCGGGGCAGGCCCCCTGCACGGCGTGGCCTTGGGTCAGTTGATTTCGGCCAAGAATGTGATTGCGCCTTTGCATCCCGGTATCACGGCGGCGATGGGGCTTTTGGTCACCGAACCGCGCTATGAATTCACCCAATCGGCGCTGACCATTCTGCAAGGCGCGGATGCGGCAGTGTTGGCCAACATCAGCGCCACCTTTGACCGGCTGCGCGCCGATGCCGTGGCGCAGCTGAACTCCGATGGCATCGCTGCGGCGGATCAGAAGTTCACCCGCATCGCCGAATGCCGCTATCTGGGCCAAGGGTTTGAATTGCGCGTTGATGTGCCGGATGGTCCTTTCACCGCCGCGACAGCGACTGAGGTGGCGCGAAGATTCTTTGCCACCCACCGAACCGAATATGGTCATGCGTTTGAGGATCAGCCGGTGCAGGTGGTGACGCTGCGGGTGATCGGGACATCTTCCTCTGACACGTTGAGGCTGCCGCCACTCGAGAAGGGCGGTCGCAACAACCCGTCCGAGGCGGCGCTTTATGCGCGCCCCACGACCTTTGACGATGGCCAGACCATCCAGACCCCGCGCTTTGACCGCATGAAGCTGAAGGCCGGCGATACTGTCACCGGACCTGCGGTCATCGTGCAGCAAAACTCCACCACCATCGTTCCGCCCGGTTTTGTCTCGCAAGTGATGCGGTTGGGCGATCTTGTCATCAGCCGCGATACTCAGGAGGCATGAGCCATGACAATTGATCCGATCACACTGCAAGTCATCGGTGGCGCGTTGCACGCCATTGCCGAACAGATGGGCAATGTCCTCTATCGCATGTCCTATTCATCCATCATCCGCGAAAGCCAAGACCTTGGCGCTGGGCTGTTTGATCTGGACTACAACACGCTGTGCGAAAGCGATTCGACGCCGATGCACATCGGGTCGATCCCGGGCTATATGCGCGGCATCGAGAAAAGCATCCCGCTGTCAGACTGGCGTGAGGGGGATGTGGTGATCCACAACCACCCCTATTACGGTGCCAGCCATTCGCCCGATATCGGCATCGTCATGCCGATCTTTTACCGGGGTGATCTTGTGGGCTTTTCGGCCAACACGGCGCACCACCTCGATATCGGCGCGGCCACGCCGGGCCTGATCATCGACGTGCCGGATGTGTTTGCCGAAGGCATGCTTTTGAACGGGCTAAAGCTGGTCGAGGCGGGCAAGCGCAATGACACGCTGTGGCGCTATATCTCGGGCAACACCCGGGTGCCGGGGCTGGTGATGCGCGACCTTGAAGCGCAGATTGCCGCTGCCGAACTGGGCGTCAAACGCTATTGCGAATTGATGGATACCTATGGCCGCAGCACGGTCGAACAGGCCGCCAAGCAGCTGATGGATTATTCCGAAGCCATGCTGCGGCGCGAAATCGCCAAGATCCCGGATGGCGACTATTACGCCGAAGGTTTCATGGATGATGACGGGCGCACGCGGGGCAAGCATCTGCCGATCTGTGTGACGGTTCGGGTGCGGGGTGATGATGTCGAGGTGGATCTAACAGGCTCATCCCCGCAAGTGCCAACCGCCTTCAACGTGCCGTTCGAAGGCTCCACCAAGGTGGCGTGCTATTTCGCCTTCCGCGCGCTGTTGTTGGATACCTATACCAACAGCGAATACATCCCGCAAAACGAAGGGTCGTTCCGTCCCGTCAAGGTGACCGCACCTTTGGGGGCAATCTTCAACCCCATCGCCCCGGCGGCTTGTGAGGCGCGGTTCAACCAGATCCAGCGGGTCGTTGACCTGATCATCAAGGCGCTGGCCCCGGTTCTGCCCGACAAATGCACCGCCGGAAACGCTGCGTGTCTGTCGTTTGCCGCCTATTCCGGGGTGAAACCTTCGGGCGATTACTGGGTGCTGATCGAGGTGAACGAGGCCGCGATGGGCGGGCGTCCGAAGTCAGACGGGCCGGACACCATCGAAGAGCTGATGCGCAACACCCGCAACAACCCGCTTGAGGATCTGGGCATGCAATTGCCGATGATCTGCGACCGCTACGAGATCCGTGACGATGTGTTCCCCGGCGCGGGCGAGTATCGCGGCGGCATGGGGGTGGTCAAATCACAGCGCTTCCTGACGCCGGGCTATATGACCCACGAATCCGACCGCAACGAAGATGTGCCATGGGGCATCTTCGGCGGCCATGAAGGGGCGACGGCGGCGGTTCGTATCCACAACCACAAAAGCGACGCGCCTCCTCGCGATGTCGCGGCCAAATTCTCGGGCCTGCAGGCCGAGCTTGGGGATGTTGTGACCTATCTTTCGCCCTGCGGCGGCGGGTATGGCAACCCCTTGAACCGCGACCCCGCCAAGGTGCTGGATGATCTTTTGGATGGCTACATCACGGTGGAACATGCCCGCGAGGTCTACGCCGTGGTGTTCAAGCCGGTCAGCAATGGTTACGACTGGGGGCTGGACATGCCCGCAACCGAAGCGCTGCGGGCCAAAGTGAGGTCGGGCCAGCATGCCTGACGGCACAGGCTTTCGCCTGAAGGGAAGGGCAGACGTGGAACTTGTGGACCTGCGGTATTTCGTCAGCATTGCCGAAACCGGCAGCTTCACGAAATCGGCCCTGCAAAACAACATCGCGCAATCGGCCCTCAGCCGCCGGGTGCGCGATCTTGAGGCAGATCTTGGCGTGCAGTTGTTTTACCGCAATGGCCGGGGCGTTCTGCTGACCGAAGTGGGTGAAACCTTCTTGGCCCGGGCGCGCGGCATCTTGGCCGATATGGAAAGCCTGCGGCAGGAAGTGGTGCGAAGCGCAGGCGTGCTGGAGGGCACGGTGACCTTGGGCGTGCCACCTTCGGTTGGATTGATCTTGCTGGCCCCCTTGCTGTCGCAGGTGCGTGCGGATTATCCGGGCATCCGCATGCGTGTTCTGGAAGCGTTCAGCGGTCATGTGGCTGACTGGCTGGCGAACGGCAAGGTGGATCTTGCCGTGCTTTACAAGACCCGCTCCAGCGCATTGTTGGACAGCGAGCATTTGCTGTTCGAGGATATGTATCTGATCTCATCGCCCTCGCTGCCTTTGATTGGTAGGCCAGATGGCATTGCGCTGGCCGAGATTGTCGGCGCCGAACTTGCGCTTCCCAGCCAGCCCCACGGCTTGCGGCTTTTGGTGGATGAGGCCTGTGCCCGCGGCCAAGTGGCGCTGAACGTGGCGATGGAACTCGATACCTTGCCGACAATCTGTGATCTCGTCGCTGCCGGCACCATTCGCACCATCTTGCCGCTGACTGCGGTTCAGGCTGATCTTGCCGCTGGCCGCGTTATTGCCCAAAAGATCACCGATCCCATCATCAGCCGCGAGCTGATCCTGGCCCATGCCCCGCACCGTGCCGCGGCTCCTGTCACAAAGGCCGTCGTTCGCCTGATCCGCAGTCACATTAACCGTCTTGTCCAATCTGGCCTTTGGGTCGGACGGATCTAGGCGACCAACTTAACCGGAGACACTCTATGACCGAGGCTTTCCCGACCCTGTTCAGCCCCATTAAGTTGGGCCCGCTGACCCTGCGCAACCGAATCGCGATGGCACCGCTGACGCGCCAGATGGCCGAGCCTGACGGTACCCCCACCGATGAGATGGTGGCCTATTACGCGCGGCGTGCGCGCGGCGGGCTTGGGCTGATCATCACCGAAGGCACCTATGAACAAGACGCGTTCCAGTCGCGCGCTTACCTGTCGCAACCGGGGATCACCAATGACCGTCATCAGGCGGGTTGGGCCAAGGTATGCGATGCGGTGCATGCCCATGGGGCCAAGATCATCGTGCAGCTGATGCACGGCGGGCGGGTCTGCGATCCGCGCACGCTAAACGGCCAGCCGCCGGTCAGTGCCTCGGCCACACAAAGCGGCGGGTGGGTGCTTTACACCGACAGCGACGACGAAAAGCAGATCCGGAATATTTCGGGCGACTGGCCCAAGGTCACCTTTCCGCCCGCCCGTGCGCTGACGGTCGAGGAATTGCATGCCATCGCAGACGGCTTTGCCGCTGGGGCCAAACGGGCGGTTGATGCCGGGGCGGACGGGGTCGAAGTGCACGGGGCGAATGGCTATCTGCTGTGGCAGTTCATCACGCCGAAAATCAACCTGCGCACGGATGAGTTCGGGGGCTCGCCCGAGAACAACGTCCGCTTTGCCCGGCTTGTCGGTGACAAGATCCGCGCCGCGATTGGTCCGAACAAGCTGATCACGCTGCGCCTGTCGCAAGATGGGGTGGATGATTTTGTGGGCGCTTGGCCGGGTGGTGTCACCTATGCCGAAGCCGTGGGCAAGGCGCTTCAGGGTTCGGCTTTTGATGCGCTGCATTGGTCGAGCTTTAACTACCTCGACAACCGTGACCCGAATGACAAAACGCCGATGGCAACCGTCTTGCGTCGCGCCTCGGGTCTGCCCGTCATCACCAACGGTGGTATTGCCGATGGTCCGGGTGCCGAAGCTGCGCTGACCAGTGGGGCTGCGGATATGGTGGCCGTTGGCCGGCCGATCTTTGCCCACCCCGATTGGGCGTATCTGGTGCGCAGCGGCGCGGAGTATCCGTGGATGGCGTTTGACCGCAAATACGTCATCCAGCCGCCCTTGGACCTTGGCTATGCCTATCCGATGGGGCTGCAAGACCCGAAATGGCCGCTTCCATAAGGCTCAGCCGGCAAATTCGGCCCTAAGCCGGGCGGTCGCGGTGCCAAGATCGGGCACCGCGCCGCTGGCAAAGCTTGAATCGCGGGACGGTGGGCGGGGCAAAGAGACGCTTGTGCCATCCGGCAGCGCCACTGACATCCGGCGAAGGGCGGGATGGTTCGACAGGTCTTGCACGGTCGAAAGCCGCCCCCAGGCAATCTGCCCAGCCTCAAGCCGGGCGATCATCTGAGCCACGTCAAGCCGCGCAACGATTGGCGCGATCTCGCAGTCCAAAGCTTCCCTGTTTGCCACGCGCTGGGGGTTGGTTGTGAACCGATCATCTTGGGCGAGTGCTGGCTTGAGCAAGACCGCCGCACAAAAGCGTTCCCATTCGGCATTGGTCTGCACCGCCACCACCAAGGTGCCATCGGCGCAGATCATCGGTCCATAAGGACAGATCACGGCATGGTTCAGCCCATGGCGCTGGGTCTCGCGCCCGGCCTGTTCCAAATGCAACAGCGGCACCGCCATCCAGTCGGCCATGACATCGAACATGGCGATGTCGATATGGCGGCCGCGCCCTGTGATGCCACGCGCAATCAACGCTTCGAGCACAGCGGAATATGCGGTCATACCAGTGGCAATATCGGCTGCCGAGACGCCGATCTTGCAGGCCTCCTCGGCAGTTCCGGTCAGCCCCGCAATGCCGCTTTCGGCCTGGACCAGCATGTCATAGGCGCGGTTGCTGGCATAAGGGGTGTCTTGTCCGTAACCGCCAATATTGGCCACGATCAGCCGGGGAAAGCGCGCCGTCAATGTGGCGCTGTCCAGCCCCATCCTCGCCAGTGCGCCGGGGATCAGGTTTTGCACCAGCACATCGGCGCGGCCGAGTATGGACAAAAACAGCGCCAAATCCTGCGGCGATTTCAGATCCAGAACCGCGCTTTCCTTGCCGCGATTGAGCCAGACGAAATAGGTTGACGCGCCCTGCACTGCGGCATCGTAATGCCGGGCTGTTTCGCCGCCGTCGCGTTCAATCTTGATGACCCGCGCCCCGGCATCAGCCAGTCTTTGCGTACAAAAAGGGGCTGCCACCGCCTGTTCCAGCGACACCACCAACAGCCCGTCCAGCGCCCCGGCCATGTCAGTAAGACCGGGGCAGGCCCAGCACATGCTCGGCCAAATAGGACAGGATCAGATTGGTCGAAATCGGCGCAACCTGATAAAGCCGCGTTTCCCGGAACTTGCGTTCGATGTCGTATTCCTCGGCAAAGCCAAAGCCGCCATGGGTCTGGATACAGACATTCGCCGCCTCAAAACTGGCATCCGCCGCCAGCATCTTGGCCATGTTCGCCTCGGGCCCGGGGTTGGCCCCATTGTCGTAAAGTTGAAGCGCCTCGCGCACCATCAACTCGGCGGCGCGCATGTTGGCGTAGGCCTTGGCGATGGGGAATTGTATGCCCTGATTTTGGCCGATCGGGCGGCCAAACACCACTCGCTCGCGGGCATAGGCGGTGGCGCGGTCAAGAAACCACTTGGCGTCACCCACACATTCAGCGGCAATCAGGATGCGCTCGGCGTTCATGCCGGTGAGGATATAGCGAAACCCCTTGCCCTCTTCGCCGATCAGGTTTTCGGCAGGCACCCGAAGGTTGTCGAAGAACACTTCGGTGGTGGCGTGGTTCATCATGGTGCGGATGGGCCGGATCGTCAGTCCATTGTCCCGCGCCGCCGCCATGTCGATCAGCAGGACCGACAGACCGTCCGTCTTTTTCATGCCCTCGCGCAGGGGCGTGGTGCGGGCCAAAAGCAGCATGAGATCGGAATGCTCGGCCCGGCTGGTCCAGATTTTCTGGCCGCTGACAATGAAATGATCCCCCTCGCGCCGCGCCGTCGTGCGCAACGCACCGGTATCCGTGCCACTGGTCGGCTCTGTCACGCCAAAGGCTTGCAGACGCAACGCACCGCTGGCGATCTTTGGCAGGTAGCGGGCCTTTTGCTCGGCCGATCCGTGGCGCAGCAGCGTGCCCATCGTGTACATCTGCGCATGGCATGCCCCGCCATTGCAGCCTGCGCGCTGAATCTCCTCGAGCACGGCAGCTGCGGCTGACAAGGGCAGCCCCGCGCCGCCGAATTCTTCGGGGATCAGCATGGCCAGCCAGCCAGATTCGGTCAGGGCGGAGACAAACTCGGATGGGTAGGACATATCGCGGTCCCGCGCGCGCCAATAGTCGCCCGGAAAGCGGGCGCAGAGCCGCGCAACGGCGTCACGTATTTCGGGATAAGTGTCGGGGTTCTGTGCCATCTGAGCCCTGCAAGCAACCTGTCCTGAGCCTAACCTGCTCGCAACTTGACCAACAGCCATAAGGGACGCAAACAGATATGCCCACATCATATGCCGGATCAGCAGCACTGATATTCCCGCCCGTTGATTGCGGCCAGTTCGAGGGGCCGCTAACGTTGTGATCTAGCTTCATTCGCAGCAAACTTTGCCGATCAGCTTAGGGAACCACATCGCCATGACACCCCGGGAGGATGACGACTACCGCGACTGGATCGGGCGCGAGATGGTTCGGCACGATCAGATATCGCCGCGGCTGGTTGAGCAGATCCGTGCGACCTTGGCCCCGCATCTTGCCCCGGCGGAGGTGCCGCTTGGCACCTTTTGGACGCTGTCACCCGATGCCTTGCCACCCGAGGATCTGGGGCGCGACGGCCATCCGAAGCTGGGTCTCGTGTTGCCGCGTTTGCCTTTGCCGCGGCGCATGTGGGCGGGTGGTGAGGTGGTCAGCCACGGCGCATTTCGCGAAGGCGATCTCGTGGAGCGCGTGAGCGCGGTCGAGGCGATCACGTTCAAGACCGGGTCGACCGGCCCGCTTGGCTTTGTCGCCGTGCGGCACAACTATTCGGCAGGCGGGCGGCTTGTCGTGTCTGAACGTCAGGATCTGGTCTATCGTCAAGATCCCGTGCCGGGTGAGGCGACACCCAGCTATCCCATGGCACCCGATCTCGGCCCTCCCGTCATGAGCTTTGCGCTATCACCCGATCCGGTGCTGCTGTTCCGCTTTTCGGCACTGACATTCAACGGCCACCGCATCCACTATGATCGTAGCTATGCCACGGGCGTTGAGGGCTACGCCGATCTGGTGGTGCATGGGCCGATGCAGGCGATGTGGATGCTAAACCTTGCGGCGCAGGTTCTGGGCGGTTGCCCGGGCCGGTTCGCCTACAGGGGCATGTCACCCTTGACCGTGGGCGAGCCGATTCTGGTTGAGGCGCATCAGGCATCTGATGGAGGCCTTGCGCTGCGCGTGCGCAAAGCGGGTGGGCCGGTGACGATGACGGCCACGGCGACTGCGCAGATTTGACGGCTTAGGCCGGAATAAGGGTGTGCATTTGGTTGCGCCGATCAGGGCTTTATGTGTTCTACTGACGGGCAGGACGGGGTGACGCCAGCGGCTTTCCCCACCTCGCGATAGGAGGAATGCATGGGCGTGTCATCGGCGTCATTGGCGGCACCGCCACGACGACACCAGCGCAGGTTACGGGTGCGGGGCACTTCGATCACGCTGCTCAGTCAGGTGCGCGAACGCGCTGAGGCCGAGTTGGGCTTTGGGGTCGATTACGAGCTTTTGGAATTCCCCACATGCCAGCGCCGCGCTGCAATGGAGCCGGAAGGCTATGACGTCTATGAGCAATGCTTTCACAATCTAGACATCGTCTGGTTTTGGGGCGCGTTGCAGCCGATCGACATCAACCGCATCACCGAATGGGACAATATCAGCGATCTGGCCAAAGAAGGTGGGATCAGCAAATACGCATGGCGCGGCCATGGCGACGCCCCCGTGCGCAAGCTTTACGTGCAGCCCGGTGGGTTCTTGGGGCCAAAACCCTCTCGTCACATCAGTATGTTGCCCACTGTCTATAACATGGACAGCTTCGGCTATGATCCGCGCGTGTTTGGCATGGCCGAAGATCCAAGGCCCAGTTGGTCGTGGCTTTTGGACAAGCGTGCCAAGGGCCGTATTGCCCTGGTTGATGAGCCTGCCATCGGCCTTTTCGATGCAGCCCTTGCCGCCGAGGCAGCGGGAGAGCTGCAGTTCGCTGACATCGGCAATATGACGATCGAAGAGATCAACGCGCTGATGCGCCTTCTGGAGGATCGCCGCCGTCAGGGCTTTTTCTGCGGTGCTTGGCGTGATGGCGATCAGGCGGCCCAACTTCTGCGCGACAAAAGCGTGGCGGTGCAAAGCATGTGGTCGCCGGTCTATGGCAAGATCGGCCCGCATCCGGGCAGCTTTGTCGAGGCGGCCCCGACCGAGGGCTACCGCGCTTGGCATGGTGGGGCCAGCCTGTCTCGGCACTTGGGTGGTGCGGAATTGGATATGGCATATGAGTATCTGAACTGGTGGCTGAGTGGCTATGCCGGTGCAGTCATGGCGCGCCAAGGCTATTATATCTCGACGCCCGAACGCAGTCGCACCCACCTGTCCCCACAGGAATGGGCCTATTGGTATGATGGCGCGCCCGCCGCGCAGGATCTTTATGGTCCGGGCGGGGAATGGGTGGTCCGGGCGGGTGCGCGGCGCGCGGGCGGCACCTACCGCGAACGGGCCAGCCGCATCGCCATCTGGAATACAGTTATGGATGAGTACAACTATGCCGCCCGTGCATGGGATCGCTTTATTCGTCGTATCCAGAATGGCACCGCTGCCGAGGACAGTGCCGCATGATCCGGTCAAGCAACCCGTTTGCGCAAGAGCCGCGATATGAGCTGATTACCCGCGTGTTGCGGAGCAATATTCAACGCGGCACGCTGCCTGAGGGACTTGTGCTGCTTGAAGGTCCGATTGCAGCGGTGATGCAGACCAGCCGGGTTCCGGTGCAGTCCGCCTTGCGGCTTTTGATGTCCGAAGGTCTGGTCCACCGCTTTGAGGGCCGTGGCTATCTTGTTGGACCCCAAAGCAAGGGGATCCTACCCGTGCGCCGCGACATCCGCGAGTTCACGCTGGATGTGCCCGATGAAGTGGATGACGCGCTACAGACCCGCGGCACTTGGCGCCATGTTTATGAGGAGGTCGAAGAACAGGTGGCGTCTTGCCAGATCTTCGGCGAATTCCGGATCGTTGAAACGGAACTCTCTGACTATCTGGGTGTCAGCCGCACCGTGGCCCGTGATGTGCTGGCGCGCCTGCAAGAGCGCGGATTGATTCGCAAGAATGCCTCATCTCACTGGATTGCCGGCCCCCTGACTGCCCGCACGCTGCGTGAGAAGTTTGAGTTGCGCAGCATCATCGAGCCTGCGGCGCTGCGAATGTCTGCGCCCTATATCAGTTATGCCGAAGTCGAGCAGCTTTTGGAAAAGATTGATTCTGGTGCTACACTGACACCAGAATCGCTGAGCGATGCTTTGGTTGAATTCTGCATCGCGCAGGCACCGAACATGACTCTGGTTGAGATGATCCGCAGCAACAGGTTGCTGTTGTCATCTGTAAACCGTGCGCTGACATCACTCGGGCTTCCGAATGACGAGGCGACGATCGACCAGTACCGAACACTTTTTGAGTTGATTGCACGGCATCCTATTGATTCAGCGGCGGAATATCTAAGGGATCAGGTCCAGATCACAGCGCAGCGTAATCTGGCACGCATGAAGATCGTCGCGGTTATCAGCGAAACAGGGGCTTTTGCCCCTTACCTGCTGCCGCAGTAATTCGGACATTGTATACAGCAACCATGTTGCGTCGCGGCATTCTTTCGCCGCGTAGCAGAATTTAGGCACACATTTTGCGGGATTGCTCGTTATGGGGGCGAAAATAGAAATTTAATGACTTGTTGACACACAGAAAAAATAGCCTTGTTATACGAAATACAGTTTTGGTGCTGATTGTGGCGCGCATCTGTCTGGGGCAACCATGCCAGACTGGGTGCTTTTTAACCGTTGGGCCTACAGCGCAAACGCTGTCAGCCCGGGCTCGAATGAGGTGATGGTGGAAACGGCAGTATTTCGACTGAGTGGTGTGACCCGGCGCTACGGAGATCTTGTGGCGCTAGAAGATGTGTCGCTCGATGTTGGGGTGAACGAGTATGTCTCGTTCCTCGGGCCATCCGGGTCGGGAAAGACCACGCTGTTGCGGGTGATTGCGGGCTTTGAAGCGCCGGATGCTGGCCGGGTGTTCTTCGAGGGCCGTGATATCACCCATCTGCCTGCACATGAGCGCGGTGTCGGCTTTGTCTTCCAGAACTTTGCGCTTTTCCCGCATCTGACCGTTCTGAAGAACGTTGGCTTTGGTT
>Ga0255119_1000430_pt1 | contig 12227 bp, 8 predicted proteins | sample Law_Atlam_RepC_8_2_FD_188578 | JGI IMG/M metagenome (GOLD analysis project Ga0255119, IMG submission 188578) | Freshwater microbial communities from St. Lawrence River, New York, United States - Law_Atlam_RepC_8h | ecosystem: Environmental > Aquatic > Freshwater > River | place: USA: New York... | reverse complement strand
CAGTTAGTTCAATATTTAAAAATGATTTTGAGGTTTTACTACTCTTGTCTACGATAATATTTTGAATATAATCTTCGGTCGCTCCTTTTTTCTTGAGGTAGAGAATGGTATTTTTTGAAAAGTTTGTTTGTATATAATTGTAAATAGCCTCACACTGTGTTTTAAGTGTTGGGTTCAGGACGGTAAAAAATGGATTATTGGTAACGCCTGCATCATTTGGGAAAATGGCTGATACCATTGGTATTTGATGCGCAAGTGCAAAGTCTGCAAGTATTTTTGTGTCGGGTCTGCTCGTTATGGCACTAATGATTAAAGCAGTTTTTTGTATACTCGAATCAGTGAGTAAGGTAGTTAGCGGATTGCTTTTTTGTTTGGCATCAATGATCCGTACATCAAGTAACGAATTTATTTTTTTTATCGAATCTAGGGCCATCATAACGCCGTTGTAGAAATCGAGCCCGGGTAACATGGTTTTAGGTAAATTATTATTACCTAAAATATATTCGGAACCATTAAAGGCGCCGTCGATTTCTAGTGGAATAAATACAATAATTGTTTTGCGTTCTTGTAAAGTGGAGCTGGATTGTGCATTGGTTTTGTAAAAGCTGGAAAGCAGTAAAACAAATATTGCGGTAATTTTCAGGCCTCTTTTCATTGCAAATTATTTTATTCCCACTCAATAGTAGCAGGCGGTTTGCTGCTAATATCATATACCACCCGGTTGATACCTCTTACCTGATTGATGATTTCATTGGAAACATGCGCTAAAAACGAGTAAGGTAAATGGGCCCAATCGGCGGTCATGCCATCCACAGAGGTTACAGCTCTTAAAGCAACGGTAAACTCGTACGTTCTTTCGTCGCCCATTACGCCAACACTTTTTACCGGAAGTAAAATAGTGCCCGCTTGCCAAACTTCTGTATATAAATTATGTGATTTTAAGGCATTGATATAAATAGCATCAGCAGCTTGCAGTAAGGCCACTTTTTCGGCATTCACTTCGCCTAAAATTCTGATGGCTAAGCCCGGTCCAGGAAAAGGGTGTCTGTTAATCATGCCCGATGGAATGCCTAATTCTAGGCCTACTTTACGCACTTCGTCTTTAAATAAATAGCGTAGTGGTTCTACTAACGATAAATGCATCGTGTCTGGAAGCCCACCTACATTATGATGCGACTTAATGGTTTGCGAAGGTCCGTGAACACTAACGCTTTCAATAACATCAGGATAGATGGTGCCCTGTCCTAAAAAACTTACGTCTTTAACTTTGGCAGCTTCTTCTTGGAAAACATCAATAAATAATTTGCCAATCACTTTTCTTTTTGCTTCAGGATCAGTTTGATCTTGTAAGCCTGCGTAAAATCTATCTTTTGCATCAATACCTGTTACGTTAAGGCCTAGCTCTTTATACATTTCTAACACTTGTTCAAATTCACCTTGGCGAAGCACGCCATTGTCTACAAAAATGCCGTGTAGTCTTGTGCCAATGGCTTTGCTAATAAGGGTTGCAGCAACGGTGCTATCCACACCACCACTAAGCGCCATAATTACTTGGCGGTCTCCAATTTGCTCTTTTAATGTAGCAACTGTTTCTGTTACAAATGAAGCAGGTGTCCAGTTTTGGCTGCATCCACATGTATTTACTAAAAAGTTTTTAATAATTAATTTACCCTGCGTTGAGTGGTAAACTTCTGGATGAAATTGTAATCCAAATAATGGATGTGTATCTGTGGTTGTTTTTTTGAATGCTGCAATAGGAATACTTTCGGTAGTCGCAGTGATTTGAAATCCTTCGGGTAAAGCAACAATAGAATCGGAGTGGCTCATCCATACTTGTGATCCATTATCAACGCCAGCGAGTAAAGTATCTTGTTCTTGTATTTGTAAATGTGCGCGGCCGTATTCTCTTTTGTTTGATTTATTGACAGTGCCACCAAATGTTTTCGCAGTTAATTGTGCGCCATAACAAACGCCGAGTACCGGAACTTTTTGAATAAAGCTTGCGATGTCTACAACAGGAGCATTTTCTTCGTTCACACTAAATGGGGAACCGCTTAATATGATTCCCTTTAATCCGGGCTCAAATGTAAATGACTTATGAAAGGGGATGATTTCGCAATACACATTGGCCTCTCTAACCGCTCTTGCGATTAACTGGGTATACTGGCTACCAAAATCTAGGATAAGTATTTTTTCTGTCATAGCAGCGAAGTTAATTGAAATTGGGAGCACAAAAAAAACCAACCCGCAGGGTTGGTTTTAATAATATCTATCAAAGTTGATAAGTATCTATCTTGCAGTTTAACTTATGCAGCAACAACAGCCTTTTTGGCTAATTTGCTCTTTAAGTTTGCAGCTTTGTTTTTGTGGATAATACCACGCTTAGCAAGTTTATCAATCATCGAAATGACGTTTGGTAATCCTTCTGTGTAAGCTTTGGTATCTGAGCCAGCTTTTAGTTCACGAACTGCGTTACGGGTAGTTTTACCATAATAACGATTACGCTCGCGACGCTTAGCCGCTTGTCTCATATCTTTTTTAGTAGCTGAATGGTTTGCCATGTTCTAATTATTTTTCAGGACGGCAAAGGTAAGGCCTAGACCTGAAAGTTTGAAATTTTATTCAAAAAAAACATCGATTTCCTTAATTTTCAATGAAATTACCCCTTTTTTTCTCCTTTTTATGACCGATATTTGCTCGGAAATTTGATAAATTAGACGCCTAAGACTATCACATGAAGGATTTTTCTTATATAACCAATTCTCATCCCGCTTTTATAGAAGAGACCTATAAGGCATTTTTGCAAGATCCAAGTTCTGTAGACCCAGACTTAAAAAAGTTTTTCGAAGGCTTTGACTTTGCCGTTTCTAGTGGTCATGCAGGAACTGGTGCTGCTACTTCTGCTACTGCTTCTGCTACAACAGCTACAAATGCCTCTGGTGTTGACTGGCAAAAAGAAATCAATGTGTACCGCCTTATTTTAGGGTATAGAAATAGGGGTCATTTGCTTTCTAAAACAAATCCGATAAGGCCGCGTAAAGACAGACAAGCCAATTTAGATTTATCTTATTTTAGTTTATCTGATGCTGATTTGTCACAAACTTTTCAAGCAGGCAAATTTGTTGGACTTGGTGCTACTTCATTAAAAAATATTTTAACACATTTACAAACCTGCTATACATCAAGTGTTGGTGCAGAGTTTAAATATATTAGCAGTAAAGAAAAAGTTTCGTTTTTGATTGCAGAAATGGAAACCAACTTTACAGCGCCGGTTCATTTAGAAAAAAAGAAGCACATCTTAGAAAAATTAAATCAAGGAGTGATTTTTGAAAAGTTTTTGCATACCAAGTACATTGGACAAAAAAGATTTTCATTAGAAGGAGGAGAGAGCACAATCGCTGCATTAGATGCTATCATTAATACCGCAGCATCAAATGATGTGCAAGAGGTAGTAATTGGGATGGCGCACCGCGGTCGTTTAAACGTGCTTGCGAACATCATGGGCAAAACCTATGAGCAAATATTTAGTGAGTTTGAAGGAACTGCAATCATTGATCAAACCATGGGTAGCGGTGACGTTAAATACCATATGGGTTATGGTTCAGAAATTACCACGCCCGATCAAAAAAAGATTCATTTAAAATTAGTGCCTAACCCTTCACACCTTGAAGCGGTAGATCCAGTGGTACTTGGTTTTGCAAGAGCAAAAGCAGACGTACTTGGTAAAAGTGCTTTTGATAAATATTTACCAATATTAATTCATGGTGATGCTTCTGTTGCTGGACAGGGTATTGTGTATGAAGTACTTCAAATGAGTGACCTACGTGGTTATCATACCGGGGGTACTATTCATTTTGTAATCAATAATCAAATTGGTTTTACCACAGATTTTGATGATGCTAGAAGTGCCGATTATTGTACATCGGTAGCTGCTATGGTACAAGCGCCTGTGTTGCATGTAAACGGTGATGATGCAGAAGCAGTTGTTAAGTGTGCCGAAATCGCAACACGTTACCGTCAACAATTTAATTCGGATATTTTTATTGATATGGTGTGTTACCGTAAACACGGACACAATGAGGGAGACGATCCAAAGTATACGCAACCTCAGTTGTATTCATTAATTGATAAGCATCAAAATCCAAGAGAAACATATACGCAGTTTTTAATCCAAAATGGTGAGCCTGAAGCACAAGCGCTTGCTAAAGACATGGAAAAGAAATTCTGGGCAGATTTGCAAGAGCGTCTAGACGACTTAAAACAACACCCACTTCCTTATAATTATCAGCCACCAGAATTGGTATGGCAAAACATGGGTAAAGCAACAGATGCAGATTTTCAATCTTCACCAGTTACTGCGGTGAGCCAAGAAAGATTTAATGTATTATTTGAGCGTTTGATGCAATTTCCACAAGATTTTAAACCACTAAAAAAAGTGGAAAAATTATTGCAGGAAAAAATCAAGCTCATGGAATCGGAGCAAAAAGTAGATTGGGCAACTGCCGAGTTAATGGCATATGGATCACTACTTATTGATGGTAATATTGTTCGTATGAGTGGTCAGGATGTGCAGCGTGGTACATTTAGTCACCGTCACGCAGTGATTAGAGACGAGCAAACAAATAAGGGGCACAACAGACTTAACCATTTTACAGAGGGTCAAGAAAAGTTTAGAATTTATAATTCATTGTTAAGCGAATATGGTGTGCTTGGATTTGAGTATGGCTATGCCATGGCAAACCCGAATGCACTTGTTATTTGGGAAGCACAGTTTGGTGATTTTTGTAATGGTGCTCAAACCATGATTGATCAGTTTATTGTGGCGGGCGAGCAAAAATGGCAACGTCAAAATGGACTTGTTATGTTACTCCCACATGGTTATGAAGGACAGGGTCCAGAGCATAGCAGTGCGCGTTTAGAGCGTTTCTTGCAAATGGCTGCCGAATTAAACATTGTGGTAACCAATATCACTTCAGCAGCTAATTTATTCCATGCCTTTAGACGTCAACTTACTTGGAACTTTAGAAAGCCAATGATTGTATTTTCTCCAAAAGCAAACTTACGCAATCCGGGTACTTTTAGTAAAGTAGAGGCGTTTACGCAAGGAGGATTTAAAGAAATTATTGACGACGAATTTGTAACAGATGCGTCGGCTGTTAAAAAAGTACTTTTTTGCTCTGGTAAAATTTATTTTGAACTAGCAGAAAAGCAATCGAAAGAAAACAGACAAGACATCGCAGTTGTAAGACTCGAGCAAATATATCCACTCGCACAAGATCAATTAAACGCGCTGCATAAAAAATATAGCAAGGCTACATGGTTTTGGGTGCAAGAAGAACCGCAAAACATGGGTGCGGCTAGCTTCTTAAAAATGAATTTGCATACCATTAATTTTGGTGTGATTAGCAGAAGTGCGAGCGCATCTACTGCAACCGGCTATGCAAAAGTGCATGCTGCAGAACAGTTAGAAGTGATTGAAACAGCATTTAATATTTAATTTAGCATACTTAGAAATATCATTTTATGATTGAAATAAAAGTTCCAGCAATAGGAGAATCTATCTCAGAAGTTACTTTATTAAAGTGGACAAAAAAAGATGGTGACTACGTAGAAAGAGATGAAGTGATTGCCGAGTTTGAAAGTGAAAAAGCAACTTTTGAAGTAAATGCCGAACAGGCGGGTGTGCTTACCACACTTGGTAAAGAAGGTGATACATTACTAATTGGTGATGTGCTTGCTAAAATTGATGAAACAGCCGAAAGGCCTGCCGCAGCCGCCGTTCCGGCTGCACCGGCTGCGCCGGCGCCAGCTGCTCCGAAATCGGAAGCACCTGTGGCTGCGATCCCTAACGATGTAAAAGCAACACCGGTAGCATCTGCTATTATTGCTGATAAAAAAGTAGACCCAACAGCTATTACCGCAACAGGTACTGGCGGAAAAATATTAAAACAAGACGTATTAGAAGCACTTTCTCATCCGGGCAAAAAAGCATTTGCTGGTACGGAGCTAAATACCAGAAATGTGCGTCAAGAAAAAATGAGTGCGCTTCGTAAAACCATTAGTCGTAGGCTGGTGGAGTCTAAAAATACAACGGCCATGCTAACTACTTTTAACGAAGTAGACATGACGCGTGTAATGGATGTAAGAAAGCAGTACAAAGATAAATTTAAAGAAAGCCATGGTGTTAATTTAGGCTTTATGAGCTTTTTTGCTAAAGCATGTTCTACGGCACTCGGCGAGTGGCCTTCTGTAAATGCATACATTGATGGCGATCAAGTTATTTACCACGATTATGCAGACATTAGTATTGCGGTGAGCACGCCACGTGGTTTAACTGTTCCTGTAATGCGTAATGTAGAAAGCATGAGCATGGCAGACGTAGAAAAAACAGTTGTGATACTTGCTGGTAAAGCGCGCGATAGCAAACTAACTGCTGACGATTTACAAGGTGGTACTTTCACCATTACCAATGGAGGTGTGTTTGGTAGCTTAATGAGCACACCTATTATTAATATTCCTCAGAGTGCTATTTTAGGCATGCATAAAATTCAGGATAGACCCATGGCTATTAATGGTCAGGTGGTTATTAGACCTATGATGTATTTAGCACTTAGTTACGATCACCGTATTATTGATGGTCGTGAAAGTGTTGGATTTTTAGTACGCGTAAAAGAGCTTTTAGAAAATCCAGAATTATTACTGATGGGTAAGGATCCGGTTAAAACATTACTAGAACTCTAAGTGCGTTACCAGTCTTATTTTAATTCGGCGCTTACCATAATCAATGCTTACAAAGGAGGTGCACCACTCGTGCATCATCTCAAACAATATTTTGCTGCACACAAAAAGCATGGTTCTACGGATCGTAGAACCATTGCGCATTTATGCTATACCTATTATAGACTCGGTGCAAGTATTAAAGAATTTGATGCCGATAAAGGTCTACAACTAGCTATTTTTTTATGTGAAGCCAAGCCTGGTAACTGGGCGCTTTTATTTGAGCCGAGTTGGCTTGCAGTTTGGAATTCTTCAGATGTATCTTCAGATGTATCATTGGAACAAAAATTAGATTTTATTAAGGAGGTATATCCAGGATACAATCCTGCAAGTATTTTTCCTTTTGCGGCGCATTTGTCTACTGGCGTGGATGCCCCTGCCTTTAACAGGAGCCACCTCACTCAACCAGATTTATTTATTCGTATCAGGCCAAAACAAGAGGCTGCTGTTATGGGTAAATTAAATAAGGCGCAAATTACTTTTGAAAAAATAACGGACACTTGTTACAGGCTTCCAAGTGGCACTAAATTAGATGAAGTACTACTCATTAATAAAGAAGCGGTGATTCAAGATTATAGTTCGCAACAAATTGCGGGTATGTATGCGCTGGCGGCAGCCTTTGCAGATTCTAAAAAAAGAATTTGGGATTGTTGTGCGGCTAGTGGTGGTAAATCTATTTTAGCGGTTGATACTTTTGGACAAATAAAATTAACGGCTTCTGATATGCGCGCTTCTATTTTGCGCAATTTGCAAACACGTTTTGCTGCAGCAGGAATGGCCGGTTATCAATCATTTGCAGTAGATTTAACCAGTGCGCACGACCTCAGTAATTTTGCTAAACTTGCTGATTTAATTATTTGCGATGCACCTTGTACCGGCAGCGGTACTTGGGGAAGAACCCCGGAGCATCTCGCTTTTTTTGACGAAGCTACTATCGATAATTTCAGACAGTTGCAACAAACTATCATAACAAACACGCTACCGTACGTAGCCGTGAATGGATATTTTTTATATAGCACTTGTTCTGTGTTTGCTACAGAAAATGAAGGACAACTAAAGTTTATAGAAACTAATTTTCCAGAATTCAAACTCCTGCACCAACAACTTTTTACCGGGTATGCGGGGAAAGCAGATACCATGTTTGCAGCACTGTTTCAGAAAAAATAAGTAAGCGTTTTTTTTATAGTAAAATCCCGCGCTGAATAACACCACCACCAATTACATCATTGCCTTCATAAAAAACAGCACTTTGTCCGGGTGCAATACTTTTTACGGGCTCGTAAAAACGCGCGCGAATACCGTTTTCGGTATTAAACAAATGACTGGTAGCGCCACTGTCTTTGTACCTGATTTTTGTAATGGCTTCGGTACCGTCTTCGATGCCATTATATTTCATCCAATTAATTTTAAGCACTTCCATATCGTTTTGATCGAGGTCGGCTTCGGTACCTAATACAACGGTATTGGTATTAGGATCAATGGCTGTAACATATGCTGGTTTGCCGAGTGCAATTTCAAGTCCTTTGCGCTGTCCAATAGTATAAAAAGGATAGCCTTTGTGTTTGCCAAGTCTTTTACCCGCTTGATCTACAAACCATCCGCCATTTACTTTTTCTTCTAGTCCGTCTACGTTTCTTTTTAAAAATCCACGGTAGTCATTGTCGGGCACAAAACAAATTTCGTAGCTCTCGCTTTTTTTAGCAAGCTCGGGGTAGCCCATGTCATGCGCCATTTGTCTGATATCTTTTTTGTGGTATTGACCCAGCGGCATAATGGTTCTAGACAGTAATTCTTGATCGAGTCCCCAAAGCACATAGCTCTGGTCTTTGGTATCGTCGAGGCCTTTGCTAATAACGTATCTATCGTTGGTATGCTGTCTCACAGATGCGTAATGACCCGTTGCAATAAAATCGCATTCAAGTGCATTGGCTCTTTTTAAAAGTGCGCGCCATTTAATATGCGTGTTACACATCACGCAGGGGTTAGGGGTACGGCCTGCTAAATATTCTTCCACAAAATTTTCTACCACAAAATCACCAAACTCATCTCTAATATCTAAAATAAAATGCGGGAATCCATTTTGTACGGCTGCTTGTCTAGCATCGTTAAAAGAATCAATATTGCAACAGCCCGTTTCTTTGGTGCTTGTGCTTCCACTGGTTGCATAATCCCATGTTTTCATGGTAATGCCAATCACTTCATAGCCTTCATTATGGAGCATTAGCGCAGCTACGGTACTATCAATACCGCCGCTCATGGCTACCAATACTTTTCCTTTCCGGCTCATAGAATTGCTTTTCAGGTGCAAAATTAAGCTAATCGGGGGCTAAATGCCTAAAATCCGTGTATTTCACAAGATTTACACCTTACGAAAAGCGAAATTTCACTCTTTTATCCATTTTACCGATATTTACCCAAAACACACTAGACATGATAAAATTATTAGCGATTGGAAATTTAGGAAAGGACGCCGTTTTAAACAATGTAAATGGCAAAAACGTAATCAACTTTACAGTAGCACACACCGAACGATATAAAGATGCACAAGGCAATCAAAAAGATAAAACAACTTGGGTTGATTGTGCGTATTGGACAGATAGAACAGGTATCGCACCGTATCTAAAAAAAGGTACGCAAGTATATGTAGAAGGTACACCAGATGTTAGAACCTACACCACGCAAGATGGTAGAAATGGTGCTACGCTTTCTGTGCGTGTTGGATCGGTTCAACTACTTGGTGCAAAGCCTAGCGAAGGTGGAGCTGCTCCTCAATCTGCGCCTTCTTATGGTGGACAATCAAGTGCACATCCGGCAGGTGATATGAATGAGTCTGACGATCTTCCATTTTAGTTAGTATAATATGCGTTCAATTTTATTTGCACTTTTATTTGTGCTACTTGCGGGAGCAAGTTTGGCGCAGGACAAACCTATTTACACCGATGTACTCGTAATAGGTGGAACCACGGGTGGTATTGCCGCCGCTTTGCAAACAGCAAAGATGGGCGCGAATACGGTTGTGGTAGAACATACACCATGGCTTGGCGGTATGCTTTCTGCGGCGGCAGTTAGTTGTACCGATGGCAACCACGAATTACGCAGTGGGATCTGGGAAAGTTTTAGACAAGCACTCTACAAACATTATAAGTCTAACAATTTATTTACCGGTTGGGTGAGCGAAACTTGTTTCGAGCCCCATGTAGCTGATAGTATTTTTAAATCATGGGTGCACGCGCAGCCTAATATGCAGGTATACTATCATTGGTATTTTGATAAAGCCATCATGGAAGGCAATACCATCAAAGGTGCTGTGTTTGAAAATGTGCGCGGTCAAAAATTAACCGTTTACGCAAAGCGTGTGATAGACGCCACAGATTTAGGCGATGTATATGCGGGAGCAGGAGCTGCCTACGATTTAGGTACCGAAGACAGTACGCAAAGTGGTGAAAAAATTGCACCCGGCAAATCAGAAGTGATTCAAGATTTAACATGGGCTGCCGTTTTAAAAGATTACGGAAAAGGTACCAATAAAACAATTGCAATGCCAGCTGGCTACAATGCCCTTGCTTACTATTGTTCTACCGCAGATGCACCTTGTAATGCAAAGCCGTATAGTTTAGGTACGCAAAAAGTGTTGGAGTATGGCCGCGTAAAAACAACGGATGGTTCTTTAAAGTATATGCTTAACTGGCCAGCATTTGGTAACGATTATTATATCAATGTTGTAGAAAAAAAGCCCATCGAAAGAGAAGCGTATTATACCGCTGCTAAAAACTTTACGTTAGGGTTCATCTATTTTTTACAAACAGAATTAAAGCAACCGCAAATTGGTTTTGCAACCGATGAAGTAAATGAAGGCATGGCCTTTATGCCATATAATAGAGAGGGTAGAAGGTTAAAAGGAAAAGTGCGTTTAAATATTGATCACATCGCTACACCTTTTAAAACTAATTTATACCGCACCGGAATTTCAGTGGGTGATTATCCAGTCGATCATCACCATGCACGTTATAATGGTAAAGTGCCACCTATCCCATTCCCATCGGTACCATCATTTAATATTCCATTAGGTGCTTTGATGCCAGAAAAAATACAAGGATTGGTGGTTTGTGAAAAAGGAATTAGTGTCAGTAATATTGCGAATGGAACAACCAGGTTGCAACCTGTGGTTTTATTAACAGGGCAGGCTGCTGGTGCACTAGCTGCAGTATCGTTACAACAAAATATCAATGTGCAAGACGTTTCAGTTACTGCGGTTCAAAAAGTACTCTTAACGGAAAACGTATACCTCATGCCTTATTCCGATGTAAAGCATACAGATGGCGCTTTTAAGGCCGTTCAGTGGATTGGTTCATGGGGTATTATTAAAGGTATTGGAAAGTCCATAGGTTGGGCCAATAAAACCTATTTTAAACCAGATTCATTGGTAACGTACACTGAAATTAGTGCTGGATTACAAGCACTGGTGCCATTTCGTTTTTCTGAAAAAGTAAAGCCAAATGATCTTGTTACAACGTCGGTGCTATTTGAAATGATAGCTTCGTTTAATACAGCAGTTGCTCAACATAGTAAAGCGGCGCGCGCAGCTAAAATATCGGGGGGCTTTTTAATTGCAGATCAAACGTATACAAATGCTGGACTTGCTGTACCAAAATTGACAAAAGCATTAACCCGCAAAGAAGCGAGTTTTATTTTGCATCAATTTGCTAAAGGGTTAGACTATCTCGATAAAGATTTATCGGGAGCCGTCTTTTTTAAATAATTATTCATGACCGTTTTCTCTTACCAACAATTATACAATTTTACAGAGTCTGTTTTTTTAGCCATGGGTTGTTCTTCAAAAGATGCAACAACAGCAACCAAGGTTTTAATTGCTGCAGACTTACGCGGCATCGATTCACATGGTGTTGCTCGCTTAAGTGGTTATGTGCGTTTGTGGGAAGCGGGTCGTATTAATGCCACCCCTAATTTATCTATTGTGCATGAAACGCCTTCTACTGCTGTTGTTGATGGAGATGCAGGACTTGGCCTAGTTGTAGCGCCTTATGCCATGCAAATTGCGATTGACAAAGCAAAGCAGGTAGGAACAGGCTGGGTGTCTGTTAAAAATTCAAATCATTTTGGTATTGCTGGTTATCACGCCATGATGGCGCTAGAACATGATATGATAGGTATGGCCATGACCAATGCAAGTGCAATTGTTGCCCCAACATTTTCTTCAGAAAAAATGCTGGGTACCAATCCAATTGCGGTGGCTATTCCGGCGGGTAATGAACCTGCTTTTGTTGCAGACATGGCTACTACTACAGCGGCCAATGGAAAACTTGAAATGCTGCAACGAAAAAATGCAGATGCGCCGCTTGGCTGGGTGCAGGATGAAAATGGCAATGATGTAACGGACGCTAATATTTTAAAAAAGGGTGGCGCACTACTGCCACTTGGAAGCGATAGAG
>Ga0255119_1000428_pt1 | contig 12283 bp, 11 predicted proteins | sample Law_Atlam_RepC_8_2_FD_188578 | JGI IMG/M metagenome (GOLD analysis project Ga0255119, IMG submission 188578) | Freshwater microbial communities from St. Lawrence River, New York, United States - Law_Atlam_RepC_8h | ecosystem: Environmental > Aquatic > Freshwater > River | place: USA: New York... | reverse complement strand
AGGCGGGACCGGTTGAGGGCTACGATGTCTCGATAACGGGATCGAGCGACTATGCGGATGCGGCCAACAGCGATGTGGTTATTCTGACCAGTGGTGCACCGCGCAAGCCAGGAATGACCCGTGAGGATCTTGTCGCAGTCAACGCTGATATCACAGCACAGAACATCGAAGCGATTAAGGCAACATCACCGAATGCATTTTTGATTGTTGTTTCCAACCCTATGGACACGATGACGACGCTTGCACACAAGCTCAGTGGATTCCCCAAGGAGCGTGTTATGGGGCAGGGTGGCGTCCTTGATGCAGCCCGGTACCGGACATTTATCGCACGTGAGATCGGCTGTTCGGTCGAAGATGTTCATGCAATGCTGATGGGTGGTCACGGTGACGAAATGGTGCCTCTACCGCGTTTCACCACCGTGTCAGGCATTCCTGTAACCGAGTTCATCTCTCCGGAGCGTCTTCAGGAGATTGTCGACCGAACCAAACAGGGCGGTGCCGAGATTGTCAAGCTCCTTGAAAAGGGAAGCGCCTACTACGCGCCAAGTGCAGCCACTGTTGCGATGGTCGAGTCCATTTTGTTGGATAAGAAGCGCGTGATGCCTGTTGCAGCCCTTTGCGAAGGTGAGTATGGCGTCAGTGGCATCTACTTTGGTGTTCCAGTTGTCCTTGGCGCGGGTGGTATTGAGAAAATTCTTGAGCTTCCACTCACCGCCGAAGAGCAGGACAATGTCAACCGCTCATCGGCATTGGTCAAGGCCAGCTGTGCTGCACTTCCAGCAAAGTATGGCGTCATCTAAGCCATAAGTCGTAGCCATCGTGCTTGAATGCCCCCGGGTTGTCGAAACGTTTCGAAACCCGGGGCTTTTCGTTTCAGATGTTTGGTCCGTGTTAAATAGTAAAGCCCCGATGTACTCTATTGCACATCGGGGCCTTTACTAGCTTAGTAGCGCGTTCATGTATACACGGTATCGCGAAGACGCGAACCGACCTCCTGCCTACGCAGTTTTGCAAGAGCGCCTGACTCAATCTGTCGGGCGCGCTCACGGGAGAGTTGCAGCTGTCTGCCGACTTGCTCCAGTGTCATTTGTGCCTCGGCATCCGGGTGGAGGCCGTATCGCAACTCAAGCACTTCCTTTTCACGAGGCGTAAGGCTCGATAGTGCGTGTTCCAATTCCTCACGCAACGCCCGGCGGAATACACGGCTGCTTGGATGCGTGGCATCTTCAGCTGGCAACAAGTCTCCCAGACGCGTTGTAGAATCACCCGCAGGCGCATCGAGCGACATTGGCTCAGGCGTTTCTGCCTCGAGCAATGTGTCGACCTTATCCACCGGAAGATTAATTTCGGTTGCGATTTCTGCGGATGTCGGCTGGCGGTTCAGCTTCGTTGCCAACATTTCACGAGTACGCTTGATTTTGCCAAGAGACTCGATCGCGTGGGATGGCAGGCGAATCGTCCGGCCTTGGTTTTCAACTGCACGCCCCAAAGCCTGGCGAATCCAGTGGGTGGCATACGTCGAGAAGCGGAATCCCTTGCGGTGATCATACTTATCAACTGCGTGAATCAAGCCCAGAGTTCCCTCTTGAATGAGGTCCTCCATGGCGATTCCGCGGTTTTGGTACTTCTTTGCAATCGATGTCACCAATCTGAGGTTGGAGCGGACGAGTTCTTCACGCGCAAGCTGTGCACGGCGTCGCGCAAACTCACTTGAACCTTCACGCTCACCACTTTTGACCCACTTACTTAACTGGCATTCTTGTGCTGCATTAAGGAGTGTGGCCGCGGTAGGACCCCGACGTTCGGCGAGGAAGCTCTCAAAGGATCGGTAGGTGTCCTTGGTGATGTCATCTTCTTCTTCAGATTCGACAGGCTTTGGCACTACCGCAACTACATCAACTTTGGTTTCAGGTTCCTGATCTGTGGATGCTGCGCCGGATGCAAGTGTCTCGGATCCAATTTTCTCTCCGGTCTCCAATGCTTCCTGGCGTTCTTGCTGCTCCATCTTACTCATTCTCCATCTCCATCAAAGCCAATACTATGCTGAAACGGTTTCACCGTTGCAACAGGACATCCCACATGGTGAAATCTATACGAACATCCGATGAAGAATGTTCCCCCCGGTCTCATCGATTCGCGCATGTCTTGTGTGACAAACGCGTGCTCAATCGTGCAACGATGAGCAATCACCGAAGCGTAATGTTACCCCTTCCATGGCAATTATCCTGCCACACTTACAAAATAGGTTCAGAAGATATCGGCATTGCCCGATGCAATGTCATATGGGTAATATCCAGAATCATGTCAGACACACGCTACGCCAAACTTGCCGATCTATTGGTTTCCCACTCGACGGAGCTTAAAAAGGGTGAACGGGTTCTGATTCACACTACCGATGTGCCGGATGCGTTTGTATCGGTACTGATACAGGCTGTTCGTGCGGTTGGGGCGTACCCAATACTGATGTCACATAGCTCCCGATTGGTTCGTCAGCTTATTCTGTCAGGCGATCAGGCGTATTGGGAGGCTGAAGCCAAGCTTGCCATCGAACAGTTACAGACGGTTGCCGCGTATATAAGTATCCGTGGAAACGTCAACACCTTGGAGACATCCGATATTCCGTCGGATGTAATGCGTGTTTACCAGACTGCTTTTGGGCAGCCGGTAACCGATTACCGCGTCAATCACACGCGGTGGTGCGCTCTGCGATGGCCAAATCCAAGTTTCGCACAGGCTGCTGGGATGTCTACAGATGCGTTTGAAGACTTTTACTTTGATGTATGTACATTGGATTATGGGCGGATGGCGAAGGCTGCCGAGCCACTTCGTGATTTGATGGCAAAGACCGACCGCGTAAGAATCCTTGGTCCTGGTACGGATCTTTCCTTTTCGATTCATGGCATTGGGGCACGAATGAGCTTCGGGCAGCGTAACGTTCCCGATGGCGAGTGTTTCTCATGTCCAACGCTTGATTCCACAAATGGTGTAATCAGCTATAACGCACCCACCGTTTACGCTGGTAAGCCCTTCAGTGACATCCGGCTTGAATTGAAGAATGGGCTTATTGTTAGTGCGACATCGTCGGATACGGCGTCGTTGAACGAGATCCTCGACACCGATGAGGGCGCACGACGTATTGGTGAATTTGCGATTGGGTACAACCCAGTCATTTTGAATCCAATGCGAGATGTCTTGTTCGATGAAAAGATTGCCGGCTCGCTGCACTTCACCCCAGGTAATGCGTACGCATCTCCAGGGAATGGAAACCGCTCAGGTGTCCACTGGGACATGGTTTTAATCCAGCGTCCTGAGTGGGGTGGGGGTGAAATCTGGTTTGACGATGTCCTGATTCGTAAGGATGGCTTATTCGTCCCAGATGTTTTGCAAGGGTTGAACCCGGAGAGATTACTCGGTTGATTGGTGCATCGGATCGCGACATGCGTATCGTTCAGGAAATGTGGACATTGGCAAACAATGAGCCGCTTACTCTTTATGCTCTACAAAAGTATGGGGTGATTGATCGAGAACGATACCGGCGGTATCACAACGGTCTTTGGCTTGAGCTCACTCTCGAGTGCGATGACCGCACCAAGGTTTGGTCCTACGAATTGGCGATATTGAGTCCTGATGGAGGTGATCTCGATCCGGATGTGGTCAATTACTGGCTGGACGCATTCCTCGGTAATAAAAAGGGGTTGGCAAGCCGCCGTTCTTTCATGCTTCGCGATGCCCGCTTTACCTTTCCGTTTCGGGGATAGTTAGGTGCATGTATTCGTAACGATGTTGGGTTCTAGCCCAGTGTTTAACGTACGTAACGCAATAAAAACGTAGTGGTTGTCTCGACCCGGATGTTGTTAACTACTGGCTGGACGCATTCCTCGGTAATAAAAAGGGGTTGGCAAGCCGCAGTTCGATCATGCTCCGCGATGCCCGCTTTACCTTTCCGTTTCGGGGGTAGTTAGGTGCATGTATTCGAAACGATGTTGGGTTCTAGCCCAGTGTGTAATGTACGTGACGCAATAAAAACGTAGTGGTTGTCTCGTTTTAAATTTTTATTTTTTCTGAAACTCATTCGACTTTCGGTTATCATATGCATTGGTTACTGAACGACAGCGTTGTGCGACATCAGCCAATACCTGCGGAAGGCAACATGGAAACTACCTGTGGGTGGTCAGTGTTCGCGATGCATCTGTTCTGGAACCCGTTGTGTAACTCCAATTACGCGATGTATTCGAGGAAAAATATGAAGAATATGACGATGACCATCGGCGCACTCGCAGTGACGCTCGCTGGTATTGGCATTGCACCTGTCTTTGCACAGGATGGTCCATTCAAGGATGTTCCAAACGATCACTGGGCTTACCAGGCGATCGAGCGTTTGGCCAAGGACAAAGTTTTCATCGGTGATACCGATGGCAAGTTCGCTGGCAAGCGTTCCCTTACCCGCTACGAATTGGCTGTCGTTGTCGACCGTATCGTTCGCGGTATGGACGAGCGTTATGTCAAGGCTCCACTGCCTGCTCCTACCGAAGTTAAGGCTGGAGTTTCCATGGACCAAGTCCAGGACCTCCTTGGCGGCTACGCAAAGAAGTCTGACATCCCTGCACCTACCAAGGTTGACATGTCCGGACTTGCAAAGCAGTCCGACATCGACCTGATCCGCAAGATGGTTGCTGAGTTCCAAACCGAACTCACCACCCTCGGAGTGGATGTCGACAAGGCAAAGAAGTCCCTTGACAATCATGAGAAGCGCATTGCAGCTCTTGAAGCAGCAAACAAGAATGCTGTCAAGATCTCCGGTGCATTCAATGCATACGTTCGTGGTGACTTTGGAACCAACGGTCTCGGTGCTATTGACTACAACAGCGCTGCAATCGCTGCTGGTTCGACGGTTCTCGGTACGAGCACCGTTCGCCATGACCTCGATGTCAACATCTCTGCACCTTCCGTCGATGTAACCCTCAACTTTGGTAACTACCTGCCATCCTTGGGCTCCATTGCTCAGTACGCAGCTGGTTCTGCGACGCAGGGTAACACCATCTACAAGGCTGTTTACTCCACCAAGCAGAGCATCCCTGTGCTCGGTACGGTTGCAGCAAACATCGGACGTGTTCCAAGCCAAATGTCTGCTTTGACCTTCAAGGCATACGATGTTGATGCATACTTCAACAACAACAAGACCGACAACGGTAACTACCTTGTTGACGGTTTGAATGCATCCTTCAAGGTTGGTCCATTCTCGATCACAGCCATGGCTGGTAAGACGGACCCAATCGCTAACTCCTCCCTGATCAATGCTGGAGATCCAACGCTCTCCACCGGTATCAAGGCTGGTATGACGGCTCCTTGGGGATTCGATCGTGCAGATCAGATTGGTTCGCCAAACTCCGACGGTATCACGGTTAGCCGTGTAGCTGGTGGACGTGCAGGCTTCAAGCTCTTCAGCATCCCAGTTGGTGTTAGCACCGTTCTGGCTGCTGGACAGTCCAATGGCGACTTCGATCAGGTCAACGTCTACGGCGCTGATGCCAAGATCAAGCTCTTTGGCCTTGATGTCTACGGTGAGTACGCTGAGTCCAACACCCGCTTGGGTGGCGCAAACGTTAACGTTCGCGACAACTCCGCTTATAACGTTCACACAAAGCTTTCCAATGGCTCCTGGACCCTGTCCGGTGGCTACAAGGAAGTTGAGCCTCTCTTCGGTGCACCAGGTAGCTGGGGCCGTATGGGAACCAACGTCAACCCAACCGACATCAAGGGTGGTTACGGATCCTGGAACTGGACCCCAACATCCAAGTTGAGCGTCATGTTGGCAACGCAGAACTACACCGGTACTGACAAGGGTGGAAACACCAAGGATCAGAAGTCCGAGAACACCAAGGCAGGTTTCACCTACAAGCTTGGTTCAACATCTGACTTCACCGTTTCCCAAGAAGTTACCAAGTACACGGATGCAGGCGCACTCCAGGGACGTGAGACATTCACGAACTATGCTTATGCAAAGACCCTTAGCGCTACTTCGACCTTCCGTCTTCTGTACCAAGTTGTTTCTTACAACGATGGCACAGCTGACATCCAGAAGGGTGGAGTTGTTGCAACCCAGTTCTCGGTTAAGTTCTAACTTGAACTGCGCTTGCGCAGCCTAAAGCCAAACCCCCGGTTCTTATGGACCGGGGGTTTTCTTTATCGTGCTATAATCTGCCCGTATGGATACTGGAGATTTTCGAAACGGCTTGTCAATTTTCTACAACAATGACATCTACACCATTGTTGAGTTTCAACATGTCAAGCCAGGCAAAGGCGGAGCGTTCGTACGCTCAAAGATGAAGAACCTGCGGACCGGTGCGACACTTGATCGTACATGGAACGCCGGAGAAAAGATTGAACCGGCACGTCTTGATCGCAAGGTGATGCAGTTTCTTTACTCCGATGGCGCAGACTTCAACTTAATGGACATGGAAACTTTTGAGCAGGTCACTGTTGACCGTAAGCTCATTGGGGATAAGGAAAAGTACCTTAAAGAGAACACGGAAGTTCAGGTCATCATTTTCAAGGATGAGATCGTTCAGGTTACATCTCCTGACTTCATGGAGCTCATCATTACCGAGACCGATCCTGGTTTCCGCGGAGACACTGCATCGGGAGGCAGTAAGCCTGCCACACTCGAAACGGGCGCTGTCATCCGTGTTCCATTTTTCGTAAATCAAGGCGATAAAGTACGGGTTGATACACGTACTGATACTTACCTTGAACGCGTAAAGTAGGAAGATCATGGACCACGAGGAGTATAGCCGGACCGGTGCAGCCACCCCTGTAATGCTTGGGATTGCAAACAATATTTTTCATGTTTGCATCGTTGTATTTGGTCTTTCCACTGCATACCTCTTGTATGGCGTGTTTTTCGGTCTGGGTGACTTTGCATCCTGGGACCGTGCACGCCAAATTACAATGATGGGCAACATTAACCTTGCGGGTAACGCGATGCTTACTGCTGCAGTTGTTGGTTCTATCTGCTCTCTTGTCCTGTTCTGGTTTGAAGAAACTGCCGGATACGTGATTGCGTTACTTGCGGGAGCGTTGTACTTCGGAGTGCCGATGGCTTTTGCTAGCATGGGGGGAGAACCCTCTGTTGCGATGCGGATGACCGTTGCCAAGTTTCCAGTCGCAGCACTTGCTCCGGGTCTGATTGCCTTCATCTTGGTCGTTCGCGACTTGATCGTCAGATTAATTGGCTCGCTTGAACGCCAAAGCAAAGTTGCATCGGACCTGCAATTCGGTAATGGTGCCAAACGAGAAGAACGTCCAGTTCGGATGTCGCTGATCGGAAAGTGCTGGGAAGGTGCGTACTGCCGGGATTACATCCGCACACACTGTCCAATTTTTCAGGCAAAAGACACCTGCTGGCAACGACGCCGCGGTTGCTACTGTGATGAGGAAATCGTCAACACTGCAACCAAAAAATCACGTGGCACCGTTCTTGAGATGGCACCGAACGAAGCTCAGAACTATGCCAACAGCTCGACGAAAAAGGTTGTCTTTCTCTCAAATGAGCAGAAAGTCGAACGATGCCGCAACTGCATCATTTACAACGAACATCAACGCGAAAAGTACAAGGTTCTGCTTCCCGTTGTGATGGTTTTGTCAATTGCTTTGTGCGCATTCCTCGGCTATCAGATGCGAGATTCTGTTGGAAACGTGATGAATGTGATTGAGATGACCATTCGGCGCTTTGCATTTACTGGAGATCCTACAACCGCCATCAAGGTTGTAAAGCCAAATGAAGGCGCTGTATGGGCGTTCGTCCTGGCAGGGTCAATCATGGTCATTGCCAAGATCATCCATGTTCTGGAATGGGCCATATTTGAGAAGAAGTGGTAACGATGGATACAAGTTTGATTGAAGCTTACGCAGCCGCAATGACGTCTCAGCCGCAAATGACAGAGCTCGAAATTATAGCGGATGGTGTCCATGTTCGTTTACGAAGGACCATCGCTGTTGCAGATGCTCCCAATGATGTCCTTTTGGATCGTGTGGACCTCACCGGTGAGTCGGATGCTGTTTATCAAGTAACTGCTCAAAGTGTTGGTGTATTTGTGCCCACTGAACCTGCCTTTGAAGTGGGCGATGTTGTAGATGGCACACGCTCGCTTGGAGCTATTGACACGGTTGGCATTACCAATGCCATTGTCTCGTCAGTCACAGGTGTTGTCTCTGCTGTCCATGTTGCATCCGGGCAACCGGTTGAATATGGTCAAGCCTTATTCGATCTTTTGGAAAGTAAATCGAATTGAGACGTGGGTTTACACTTGTCGGGACGCTGATCACAATCGCGATCATTGCTGTTCTTGCCGTGTTTGTGGTTCGGTATGTATCCGGTGGTGGTGGAGTTGATGCGGCAGGCCGCAAGGTTCCAACACCCACGCAACGTGCCCGCATCACGGCCGGAAATGAATACATTTCACAGATTCAACAAGCAATCACCATGTACAAAATGGACCATGATGAGCAGCTTCCCGCGACGCTTGCTGAGCTCAAGCCATATGGGGTGACTGAACAAATGATTGTTGATCCCAACACAAAAGCTCCTCTGAATTATGATGCCGCGACAGGGATTGTGAGCCAATCTGCGGGTTTCATATCCACCACGAATCCTTGACGGAGATTGACGGTACATTGATGTTTAAGAAAGTTCTAATTGCCAACCGTGGTGAGATAGCTGTCCGTGTTATCAGGGCCTGTAGAGAATTGGGTGTCGCAACAGTGGCGATACATTCTGATGCCGATGCTGACTCGCTCCACGTTCGACTAGCCGATGAAGCCGTTTGTGTAGGTCCAGCGGCGAGCAAAGACTCCTACCTCAATATTCCAAATATTGTTGCTGCAGCTCGCAACACCGGGGCTGATGCTGTTCATCCCGGCTATGGCTTCCTGTCCGAAATGGCGAGCTTTGCCGAAATCTGCAATGCCATCGGAGTAAAATTCATTGGTCCACCCGTCGCGGCCATTGAGCAAATGGGCGATAAAGCAACTGCAAGAGAAACCGCGCTTGCTGCAGGTGTTCCTACAGTTCCCGGGTCCGATGGCCTTCTGACATCCGATGAAGATGCGCGTCGCATCGCCGGGGCGATTGGCTATCCTGTTGTTGTAAAGGCTACTGCAGGTGGTGGTGGTCGCGGTATTCGTGTCGCGTGGTCTGAAGAAGAACTCCTCAAAGGACTTAAGGTTGCACAGGCGGAAGCAGAAGCTGCCTTTGGTAATGCAGGGGTTTATCTCGAGAAGTACATCACGGACATGCGGCATATCGAGGTGCAAATCCTCGCCGATGAGCATGGAAACGTCATCCATCTTGGCGAACGTGAGTGCACAGTGCAAACGGTTCGTCACCAAAAGGTTGTCGAGGAAGCTCCAAGTGTGTCCCTCACACCTGAGCAGCGCTTTGCAATGGGGGATGCCGCTGTTCGTGCAGCAAAGGCTGTCGGCTACACAAATGCCGGTACCGTAGAGTTCATTTACACCCCAAATGGCGAGTTCTATTTCATGGAAATGAACACCCGTATTCAAGTGGAACACCCGGTAACAGAGGCTGTTACGGGTGTCGACCTTGTAAAGTGGCAGATCCAAATTGCTGCAGGCGAGACCTTGACCATTGCACAAGATGACGTTAACTGGAATGGACACTCCATTGAATGCCGCGTAACTGCTCAAAATCCATCTAAGGGTTTCGCACCCAGTGCTGGAAAAATGGCAAGCTTCATCATGCCGGGGGGGTTGGGTATCCGTGTTGATTCACAGTGTTACTCCGGCTATACCGTGCCTCCGTACTATGACTCGAATCTTGCCAAACTCATCGTTTGGGCACCAACCCGTGAAGAGGCCATCATCCGGATGGAATGTGCTCTTTCCGAAGTAACGGTCGAAGGCTTGCCAACAAACGTATCATTTTTGAAAACCATTCTTGAAGATGATCGCTACCGAACAAATGCCATTTCTACGAAATTCCTTCCTACGCTGATGGATGAGCTGGGGTTGTAGTTGATGTCTGTAACCGTTTCTGAAGTTGATCATCAGTTCCTTAAGAGCATCGAGGGCAATGCCCGCCTCACCGATAGTCAGCTTGCCTCCATGCTAGGCTGTGATGAGGAATCTATCGTTGAAATGCGTGTACGGCTGGAAGCGCTTGGCGTCATTGCTGGATACCGTACGCGTATCAAGTGGGATGTCGTAACAGCACCCGCTGTCGAGAGCTTTATCGATCTTGCCGTTCAACCCGAACGTGGCTACGGTTACGACCGCATTGCGGACCGTATCAGGCAGTTTCCCGAAGTCGTCAGCGTACACTTGGTGACCGGGTCGCAAGACCTTCGTGTCGTGGTTCGCGGGGAAACAATGCAGGAAGTTGCCAGTTTTGTCGCTGAGCGGCTGGCAACAATCGATGGTGTTCGCGGCACTGCGACCCGCTTTGTCCTCAAGTGCTATAAACAAGAAGGGGATGCATTTGCACGACCCGGTAAAGATGAGCGCTTGGCGGTAGCTCCTTGAAAAGTTTATCTTCGACTGTCGCAAATCTTCCTGCATCTGGTATCCGAAAGTTCTTCGACCTTGTGGCAGAGCTGGACGATGTTATCTCCCTTGGTGTCGGCGAACCGGATTTCGTTACACCCTGGAGAGTCAGGGAAGCGGCCATACATAGCCTTGAACAGGGCCGTACGACCTATACGAGTAACTATGGTCTCTTGGAGCTCCGGGATGCCATCGCTCAACAGATCGCAGGCCGTTATGGCGTTAGCTATTGTCATCGCAGTGAGGTACTCGTTACCGTAGGCGTTTCTGAAGGACTCGATGCAGCGTTTCGGGCGATTCTAAATCCCGGCGATGAAGTTCTGGTTCCAGAGCCTTGTTATGTTTCCTATGCGCCTTGCGTGTTGTTCGCTGGAGGAATCCCGGTTCCTGTTCCTACACGCGCTGCGGATGGATTTAAAGTCCAAGCAGATAATCTGTCGACGTACATCACGCCAAAGACCAAGGCCATCCTCCTGAGCTATCCAACAAACCCCACTGGGGCTGTCATGGGGCGTCAGGAACTTCAGGATGTCGTAGATGTGGCCTGTGCAAACGACCTTTACATCCTTTCTGATGAGATATATGACCGCTTGTCCTACGATGCACCACATGTTTGTGTACCTTCCCTTGCAGGTGCCAAAGAGCGGACAATCCTTCTGAACGGGTTTAGTAAAGCCTATGCGATGACTGGATGGCGTGTGGGTTATGTCTGTGCTCCGGCGCCAATCGTTGAAGCGATGATGAAAATCCATCAATACACCATGCTGTGCGCACCGATTACATCGCAGATCGCTGCCCTTGAGGCCATTCGGAATGGCGAACGTGATGTTACCGATATGGTTGAAGACTATGATCGGCGCAGGCGGATGTTTGTGGCGGGGCTAAACCGGGTTGGTATTCCGTGTGAGCTTCCAGGTGGGGCCTTTTATGCATTCCCGAATGTTGAGCACACCGGACTTGATGCATCCACCTTTGCGGAGCGACTCCTTCAGGAAGAACGTGTTCTTGTTGTCCCGGGTGATGTCTTTGGCCCCGGTGGAACAGGGCATGTTCGTTGCTGCTACGCGACGGCGCCAAAGCTTCTGGAAGAGGCCATCGTACGGATTGGTAACTTCGTCGAGAGGCTTAAGTAGAGCGTGTTGGTAAGACTGGTCTCGTAACTGATCGGTTTAGAGACTGCGCTGCGTTTACTCTAGCGCATCTATTTGACCGGCCATAAGCTCCCACTCTGTCATCAGCTCCTCTAAAGCTTTTCCAGTTTGCTCGTACAGCTTTGCATCGGCGATTGCACTGTCCGGGCTTGCTGGAGCTGATAACCGCCCTTCAATCGTTGCCAGCTGCGTTTCTGTCTCTGCAATCTTTGCTTCCAGTAATTCCAGCTTTGATTGTAACTTTCGCTTGTCGCGGCTACGCTGCAGCGCACTTTGTGCAGGCTGCGGAGCAAGTTGGTCGGTACCTTTCTTTCGGACTGGCTGTGCCTCCGCCGCTGCTACCGAATCACGCCACGCAGAATACGGCATGTCGTACAGCGATACATTTCCCGTTCCATCAAAGTACAGCGTCTTGTTTGTCGTCTCATCCAGAAGACTACGGTCGTGGCTGATGACAAGCAATGTGCCGGCAAATCGCGCCAGCGATTGCGCAAGTGCATCACATGAAAAAACATCCAGGTGGTTCGTCGGTTCATCCAATATAAGGAGATTGGCACGCGACAACACCATTA
>Ga0255119_1000410_pt1 | contig 12552 bp, 14 predicted proteins | sample Law_Atlam_RepC_8_2_FD_188578 | JGI IMG/M metagenome (GOLD analysis project Ga0255119, IMG submission 188578) | Freshwater microbial communities from St. Lawrence River, New York, United States - Law_Atlam_RepC_8h | ecosystem: Environmental > Aquatic > Freshwater > River | place: USA: New York... | reverse complement strand
ATTTGACGCTCCCGATTTGGGAATCCCGTTGGCGCTAGTGCGAACCGATGCAATCTTGACTGCAAAAGTTTTCCAGTCATGTCAGACCGAACATGAGATGCTGCGCTATTTGCGCCGATTGGCCGATAAAGACTTGGCGCTTGACCGCACCATGATTCCGCTTGGATCGTGCACGATGAAACTCAACGCCACTACCGAAATGGAACCGGTCACGTGGCCAGAGTTCGCCAATGTGCACCCGTATGCGCCCAACGATGAAATCCAGGGGTACCTGCATCTCATCAAACAGCTTGAAGACATGTTGGTTGCAGTCACGGGTTATGCCGCAGTTAGCTTGCAACCGAATGCCGGCAGTCAAGGCGAACTTGCGGGACTTCTGGCGATTCGTGCGTACCACCGCAGTCGAGGTGATTCCGGTCGGACCGTATGTCTCATCCCATCGAGCGCACACGGAACTAACGCGGCGAGCGCGGTAATGGCCGGAATGTCAGTTGTCGTTGTGGCCTGTGATGATCGCGGAAACGTTGACTTGGCTGATTTGCAAGACAAGGTCACTACTGCTGGTGCCAACCTTGCCGCGATCATGGTGACCTATCCATCGACTCATGGTGTCTTTGAAGATGGCATTACCGAAATCTGTCGAATCATTCATGATGGTGGCGGGCAGGTATATGTCGACGGAGCAAATCTCAACGCACTTGTTGGGTTAGCACAACCTGGTGTGTTTGGTGCCGATGTCAGCCACCTGAATTTGCATAAAACTTTCTGTATCCCTCATGGTGGTGGCGGACCAGGGGTCGGGCCTGTCGCAGTACGTCAGCACTTGGCAGATTTCTTACCGGGTAATCCGTTGGCACCACTCGGTTCGCAACCTGTCGGACCAGTGTCGGCTGCAAACTTTGGTTCGGCCAGTATCTTGCCAATTTCGTGGGCGTATATCCGTTTGATGGGCGCTACCGGAGTTCGTCTCGCGACAGAAATGGCCATTGTGAATGCGAATTATGTGGCACGCCGTCTCGATGCGCACTTCCCTGTTTTGTACACCGGTACGCATGGATTTATCGCTCATGAATGCATTATCGATGTGCGTGGAATCACCAAGGATTTTGGCGTGACCGTGGACGATGTTGCCAAGCGTTTGATGGATCATGGGTTCCATGCGCCGACGATGAGTTTCCCCGTCGCTGGGACACTGATGATTGAACCCACCGAGAGTGAAACTAAAGCCGAACTCGATCGATTCTGTGATGCCATGGTGGCGATTCGCGTCGAGATTGATCAGATTGCGTCGGGAACCATTTCGGTTGAAGACAGTCCCTTGCGGCACGCTCCTCACACCGTCGCCGATCTTGTCGGCGATTGGAATCGCTCCTATCCCCGATCGGCAGGAACTCCTTCACTGTCGGGGTCGTACGGTTATCACACGCCGGTGAGTCGGATCGACGCGGCATACGGCGACCGAAATTTGGTGTGCACCTGTGCCCCGCTTGAGGCCTATGCATCAACGTGATGTTGTGTAGATAGTTTGAGGGTTATGGCTACCAAGAAAACTGGACCGAAAACTGGACCGAAAACTGGACCAGAAGCAGATACATCTTCTCAATCAGCAACAAACTCGCCGAATTCCGGAATCAATGATCTTTTAGGTCTGATCGGTGGGGCAAGTCCTCTTATGGCTGTAGGTCGGATGGTCGAAACAGTCATGCAGGTCACTGGTGACATCGTGCAGTCAATCAGTACGTTCAATGACACGCTGAGCGAACTCAACAAAGTTGCTCATCGCGTTAATGCACTCTTGGACGAGATCGAAGGTCCAGTCTCCGAAATCGTTCCGCTCGTGCAGGCCTCAGTCAAACAAGCAAAATCAACGTTGAAAAAAGTTGATGGAGTCATTGATCAGGTTGGTACTTTGCCAGCAGATATCAGCCAAGCAGTTGCGACTCTTGGCGACCTTGCTGGTCGGCTTGGTCCATTGGCGCAATTCGCCGAAGTCGCTGGTGGCATGTTTGGGATGAAGCCCGCGAGCAACTAGTTCTGGCTTTGCTGCCGAGATCTACTTCTTAGCAACAAACGGAAGTTCAACAATTCGTCCAGGAAGTTCGCTGCCACGTACATCGATGGCGACAATGTCTCCCACTTTGTACGAAGGATCTATGAGCGCCAAAGCGATTCCGTGTTCAAGAATCGGCGAGAAGTTACCACTCGTGACGACACCGATGACTTTGCCGTGTGAAACAACATTGCATTCGGCGCGAGGTGGCCGACGTCCGTCAGTGGCGATACCGCGAAGTATGCGCGTGACTCCGTCTTGCTTCTCTTGTGCAAGCACCGAACGACCGATGAAATCACCTTTAGTCCACGACACCACCCATTCAAGATTTGCCTGAAGGGTCGTAATGCCGTGGCCGAGTTCGTGCCCATGCAAAGGAAGTCCAGCTTCAAGGCGCAAAGTATCTCGTGCGCCTAGCCCGGAAGGTTGGACGCCAGCCTGCAATAGCGCTTGCCAAAAAGCGGCGGCGTGTGCATTCGGAATGGCAATTTCAATTCCTTGTTCGCCGGTGTATCCAGTTCCGGCAACAATGCACGCAATTCCATTCCAGGTGCATTGGGCAACTTTGAATTTTCCAACTGCCGCAGCCTCTGGGAAAAAGGTCGCCACTTTCGCGCGGGCCTGAGGTCCTTGGATAGCGAGCACTGCTCGAGTCGCTGTTGTGTCTACTCCCCCAATTGCGGCAATCACATCGTCGGTATTTGACGCGTTGGGCATGACATCAAAAACTTGATCGGCGATCCACCAGATGATGATGTCATCGAGCACTGAAGCATCTTTGGGATCCAGTAAGTGCGTGTACTGCGCCCGACCGGGAGCAATCTTGTTGAGGTCGTTTGTGAGTGACTTCTGTAGTTGTTCAAAGGCTTGGGGGCCCTCAACGCGAACTGTACCTAGATGCGAGACATCAAAGACCACTGCGTCGTGACGACACGCCAAATGTTCGGACAGCGTTCCGCCGGCATATTGCAACGGCATATCCCAACCACCAAAAGGAGTCATTCGAGCATCTATGGCTCGATGTTCGGCGTCGAGTGGAGAATATTTCAACATCAACCAATCTTACGAATTTCCGTAGGAACAATCAGTTGTGGATACAAGGCAATCAGTTGACCGTCAATTTGATCTTTGACCTGAGCTAGTGGCAAGAGATTGAGGACTCCTTGACCGCGTCGTACAACGTCAATGAGATCCTCACCTGAGCACAGCACGACCGAAGAGCCGCTGATCACAAGATGAGCCGACGTGATATCGGCTTGTTCGTTTTCTCCAAGGTAATTGAAAACTTCACGCACTGATCCAAGCTTGATGCCGGCATCAAGCAAACTCTTCACCACGCGCAATTCGAGCAAGTTGCGATAGCTGTAGTGACGACGACTTCCGCTTCCCGTTGCTTCATGGATTGCTGGACGCACTAATTGGGTGCGGGCCCAATAATCAAGTTGCCGATATGTAATACCGACGATGTCACAGGCTTGGGTTCCACTAAAGGTTGAGACCTGTGCGTTCATAAACCGCAGGGTACGGCGCAGATTGCCAACCATCAACGTCGGCTTGATGCCTACCCCAGGAAATTACGTCTTTCCTGCTTAGGGCTGGAAATCCTCGGGGTTGATGCTGTCAATGAAGTCCCGGAACTCATCAACGAGGTCATCGGTAGCAAGGCTGTCCTCAAGTTCATCTGATTCATCAAGATCGTCCGCGTCGTCGAACTCATCGCCCATCGGCACGATCTTGCCCGCAATATCTAAAACATCACCTTCGCAATAAATCGAGCATCCAGCGCGGACTGCAACTGCGATGGCATCAGATGGTCGACTTGAAACGACGACGACCCCAGTGCGCGATTGCAAATGTAGCTCGGCGAAGAAAATTCCTTCGTTGACTTCGGTGATGACCACTTTGTCCAAAACTGCTCCGAGAGCTCCGAGAAGATTGACAATGAGATCGTGTGAGAGCGGACGAGTGGTTTCGCGCCCATCTAAGGCCCATTGAATACTTGCGCCTTCGGGCTGGCCGATGTAGATCGGCAACAGTCGACGTTCGCCGTTACGTTCACGGAGAAATAAGACAGGAATGTTGCCGGCGATATCGCGTCGAACACCGACGAGTTCCATGGGGGCAAGATCGGTTGAGGCCATAGGGCGAGCGTACTCCCCCAGAGAGATCCTGTGAATTCGGATTAGCGAGAATCGCGGAGTGGAGCGACGGCTCGGGCAATCAAAATTGCTCGCAGTCGACTTCCGAGGTCGCTGAGATCGTCCAAAAGATCGTTGGATTCTTGACGCGACTCGGGTGAACGACGGCGTAGAACCGGCAAGACGCGCTGTTCAAACAAGCCAGCTTCGCGTTCGGCTGAGATCTTCCACGACTTCAAATGACGCACGTCGAAACCAGCTTCAGCAAAACCACGAGCGACTTCAGCCACGGCTAGATCGTGCTCGTCAAAGAGACTTTGCAGACCAACTTGCCGCGCAGCCACCAGATGGAAAGATTCAAGATCTTTCAAGGTGCCTTCATCGAGACCGGAAAGTTCTAGAAGTTCGGCGCGACTATATGTTGCAGGCCGACCGACTGCATCAGATGGATCGGGCAATGCTGGACGGCGATTGGCCGATTGGTTTGAACGTTCGGTTGTTGGGGGAACAGCCTTAGGGACGCGCGATGCGGGATGCGTCTTGGTTACAGGAGCGTCGTCTGCTGCAACTTCTTCGGATTCGTCTTCGGATTCTTCTTCAGGTTCGTCGTCACGTGCGGCAACTTCGCTGGCCGAGAGAACATTTTTTATGCCACGTGGTTCGGGACGTTCGGTGCCAGTTGGAGGTGTATCGAGACGATCCTTTATGACGCGCAACGGAAGGAACTTGTCTTTTTGCTCGGTCAAAATGTAACGCAATCGTTCGACATCATCGTCGTAAAACTTGCGATACCCAGCTGCAGTTCGTTCGGGAACAATCAATCCTTGGCTTTCAAGGAATCGTATTTTGGAAATTGTGATTTCGGGAAACTCCTCAAGAAGCAGTCCGAGTACCTCGCCAATTGACAGGTAGGGACGTTCAGCAGAAGTCCGTTGAGTCACGATGGGTCGACCGGTCCCAAAAAGATCAACCGAAAACGACCGACCAAAATTTCGTCACCTTGTTGCAAAACAACTGAGTCAACTCGTTGTTGATTGACGTAGGTGCCATTGAGTGAACCAGAATCTCGCAAAACATATTCTTGACCTTGCCGTTCAATCTCGGCGTGACGTCGTGACACCGAAATGTCGTCCAGTGAGATTTCGCTATCGGGATGACGACCGAGGTGGGTCATTGAGGTGGTGAGAACAAATCGCGCGCCGGCTTGTGGGCCAGATCGGACCATCAAGGTTGCTGAACTCTGTGGGAGTGTTCGCAGATCGATCGAAGCATTATCTTGCGGACCGAGAGCGTCTTGCAACTGATCAACTTTGGCGATCACGACAGTCTTGTCGCCGTCAACCTCAAGTGTTGATCCGCATGAGCTACAAAAGAACGAATCGCTCGCATTGCGATGACCACACTTTTGACAGAAAACCGGCATGTCGTCAGCCTGCCACAAATTCTGAGTACTCAGAAGCAGTTAACAGGTGTGATGAGTCGACATTGCTCGCCACTTCAATCTCACAAATCCAGCCATTGCCGTATGGATCGGAGTTAATCAGACTGGGGTCGGCATCAAGTGCTTCATTCGCCTTGCTGACAACTCCGGTAATTGGTGCATAAATATCTGAAACTGATTTGGTTGACTCGACCTCGCTGATGGAGTCACCCGAATTGACATTGGCTCCGACTGTTGGCGCCTGAACGAAAACAACATCGCCCAAAGCGTCTTGGGCAAAGTCGGTAATTCCGATTCGTGCGACTGTCCCTGTGAGTTGCACCCACTCATGGTCTTTGGAATACATCAGGTCGCCAGGCACATTCATACGGGCATTCTAGAGGTGATCGCCCCGCAAAAATCTCAGCGATTGTTTTTGAGGCTGGCCCGGATTGTCGGGACATAGAGCCACGCCGTGTAGTAACTCAAAGCCAATCCAATCGGTCCAGCGATCCATGCTGCTGCCCCAAAAAACTCGTGGAAGCGGATCTCGCTGGCGCTCATGACAAAGGCCGGGAAAACGCCCATGAGAAGAAAGGTGGCCCACTTCCCAAGGTATGTCACGTCAAAGCGCTCCATTTTGAAGAAAAGAGTGAGGATGGCCACTGTTCCACCAAACAACACCTCGCGGGCGATCACCAATAGGCAGAACCACAGCGGAGCCGAACCATCAATCATGATGGCAACCAACCCGACAATGAAGAGCAAACGGTCAGCAGTGGGATCAAACATCTTGCCAAATTCGCTGACTTGATTGAATCGGCGGGCCACCCACCCATCGACCCAATCGGTGGCTCCCAGGCCGAGCAGGATCCACGCCGCTGCTGCTCGATCGTCGCGACCGAGAAGGAGCCACAAAAAGATTGGAAGACAGCCAAGGCGAATCAAGGTAATGAGGTTTGGCCAGGTCCATATTCCCCATTCGCGCTGACCAGTGAGAGCAGTGATTGAGCTCTCGGACAGATTGGGGTCGGGCTCTGAAGGCTTCTGCATTGCCATCACACTAGTTCTTATGGAAGTGCGGCTGTCCTGTCTCGTGTCTCGAGTGGGCGCGGTTGTGAAATAGTGTCGCCGTATGGACGTAGGAACTCTCGAAGGAAAAATCGTTGTCGTGACGGGTGGCGGCTCGGGTATGGGGGCTGCATTTTCGCGACGTTTAGCTGCCGATGGTGCTCATGTGGTGGTGAACGACGTGAATGAAGCAGCCGCGGGTTCGGTCGCCGATGAGGTCTCGGGTGAGGCGGCAATTTTCGATGTTGCTGACTCGAAGTCATTTGATGCCGCGATCGACCGCATCGTGGCTCACCACGGTCGTATCGATGTGCTCATCAACAATGCCGGCATTGCTCCACCACGTAATGAGTTGAAGACCGACATCAACATGGCCAACCAGATGAAGCGTATGGAGGGCCGTTACGACGAACTAGAGCCTGGTAATTACACCGTCGACTTGAGTGACGAACAATGGGATCGCATGATCAAGATTCACTTGTACGGAACTTTCTACGGAACCCGCGCGGCACTTCGACACATGACCCCACAACGATCGGGTTCCATTGTCAATATTTCGTCGATCATGGGATTGCGCCCGGCTGCGGGTGCGCCACATTACAGCGCAGCCAAGGCCGGCATCATTGCCTTCACGAAGTCAACCGCTCAAGAAGTAGCGCCGTTTGGTATTCGCGTGAATGCTGTGTGTCCCGGATGGGTAGACACTCCCCTGCTTGATGCTTTTGATGAAATGACGCGCATGGGTATTCGCATGCAGACACCCATTGGACGATTGGCACGAGCAGAAGAACTCGCGCAAGTTGTGCGTTTCTTGGCCGGTCCCGAATCGTCGTATTGCATTGGCGATGTTTTTCCAGTTTCTGGAGGTTGGGTGTAATGCCCACAATATTCACGCGCATTATTGATGGTCAGATTCCTGGGACTTTTGTCTGGAAGGATCATCAATGCGTCGTCTTCATGTCGATCAATCCCATGGCTTATGGACATGCACTTGTTGTGCCTCGCGAAGAGGTCGATCACTGGGTCGATGCCAGCCCTGAACTCGCCGATCATCTGTTTGCAGTGACTCGCATCATTGGTGTTGCACAAAGCGAGGCATTCGGATGCGATCGCGTCGGCGTGATTATCGCCGGTTATGAAGTACCGCATACTCATATTCACGTGATCCCGACGATGGACATGTCGCAACTTTCATTTGCTAACGCCGCGATGAGTATTGACCGTGATGCACTCGAAGATTCGGCAGAGAAAATTCGTGTGGCGTTACGGTCTGCTGGGCATCAACACGTTGTGTGAATGAATTCGTGGCTCATCAGGACGGCATCTGAATTGGCGTTACGAGTTCGGCATGATTGTTGCGGACCGAGTTCACCGCAGTGCTGACCCAATGTGGGATCAAGATGGAGGGATCAGCAGGAATCATGAGTTCAGTGATCCGTTGTATCGGTGTCGCAGTATGTGAGCCAGCGCCAACGTTTAACCATTCGTCCCAATCCTCTGCCTCGAGAATGACGGGCATGCGGTCATGGATTGGCGACATCGTGTCATTGGCCTGAGTCGTGATGACGCAGCACGAATGTAACCACGGGGCGTCGTCGCCCATGCTGCGATCGCGCCACGAAGCCCAAAGTCCTGCCACAGCCAACGGTTGACCATCTTGCCGAGTGACGTACACGGGTTGTTTGGGTTTGGGTGGCGACGATGCAGTGACGCCGATCGTTTGCCACTCATAAAAACCATCCATCGGGATAATGCAACGTTTGCTGGGAACGCTCGACCTAAACGATGGCTTTTCAAGAACCGTCTCACTGCGAGCATTGATGCATCGAGCGCTCCCCGACGCGTCTTTGGCCCAATTGGGAACAAGACCCCATTGAAAACGTCCGAGTTTGCGGATGCCCTGGGCATCTTGCGCAACTGCAGTGATACGCGTCGTGGGTGGAACATTGAAATTGGGCTGGAACTCGTCAAACAACTGCGGGTTCGGTGCCACTGTGGAGAAAATTGCGGCGAGTTCCTCGGGAGGTGTTAACGAGGTGAAACGTCCGCACATCAGGGCAACGGTAGTGGTTCAGTGATGTGAATTAGTCACATGATTTAGTCACAGGTAGAGGTAGGAGTCGTCTGGGGTGCTGGACTACGGTTCTGAGCGGGGAAAACCTATTCGTGATACGTCAGGAGACCGTGGTGGCACTTACAGAAGTTGAATCAAATCATCGAGTAGAACTTGGGTTCGCAGCTTTCGATGCGGACAATCACTATTACGAAGCCGAAGATGCCTTTACGCGCCACATGACGCGCGACATGGCCAAGCGTTGTATGCAGTGGGCCGAGATTGATGGGAAGAAGCGACTGCTGGTCGGCGGTCGAGTCAATCGTTTTATCCCGAATCCCACGTTTAACCCAGTCTCAAAACCAGGTGCACTTGACGCTTATTTTCGGGGCAAGGTTTCTGGTGGCGATATGCGCACTCTTTTCGGCGAACTCGATCCGATCAGTCCGGCCTATCGCAATCGTGATGCTCGAATCGCCTTGATGAAGCAGCAAGGTCTGGACGGAGCAATGTTCTTTCCCACATTGGCTGTCGGTATGGAAGAGTCATTGCGAGATGACGTGCCAGCGCTGTGCGCAGCATTCTCGGCGTTCAATCGCTGGTTACTTGACGATTGGGGCTTTGCGTATCAAGACATGGTGTACGCAGCGCCCTACATCACCTTGGCCGATCCTGAGTGGGCAGTGAAAGAAGCCGATTGGGCTATCGCCAATGGAGTCAAGGTCGTCGTGATGCGAACCTCGCCGGCTATTGACCCGAGTGGTGGAACCCGCTCCCCCGGTGACAAGATCTTTGATCCATTTTGGGCTCGTCTGGCTGAAGCCAATGTGTCGGTGGCCTTCCATTCGGGAGACGCTGGCTACGGCAAGTACATCGATGACTGGGAACCCTTTGGCGAGTTTGAAGCGTTCCGCTCGTCGCCGATGCGGGTCATGACAAGCGACCGAGCACCCTTTGACATGTTTGCTGTTTTGGTGAGCCATGGAGTCTTCACCCGACACCCCAAGTTGCGCGTGTCTTCAATCGAAGCAGGCGCCGACTGGGTACCGAATCTCATCAAGAAGTTCAAGAAGGCCTATGCCCAGCAACCATTCATGTTTGGCAAAGACCCAGTTGAAGATTTCTGTGAGCATGTGTGGGTCGCGCCTTTCTATGAAGACGACATTCATCTGTTGGCTGAAACCATCGGTGTTGAGCGATTGATGTTCGGTAGCGACTACCCACATGCCGAAGGATTAGAAATTCCAACAGCCTTCATTGACGATCTCCACGGATTCAGCGCAACTGACATTGAAAAGATCATGCGCCACAACGTCATCGATTTCTTGGGACTCTGAGATGGCTGTACAAAATGCGGCATCTCACGAATCAACGATGCCCGCAGTTGGGCCAGGCGGTTTGGGAATCATTGAAACAATGATGGGATTCCCTGATCCCGACCCACGTCGCTTGTACGAATTCTTCCGCGGCAATATTCGTGACAAGGAAAGTAAAGAGACCATGTTCCCTGTGGAATATCTCTTCAAGCAAAATGTTCCAAACGCGCTGACTGAAGATATTGATCCGGTTGAAGTTGCAATCAACACGATGGATCACTTCGGTATTGAGCGCTCAATGATTGGGATTGAAGGCGAACCGGGAATTCGAGCGATGCAACAATTCCCCGAGCGCTTCATTGCCTCATGTAGTGCTGATGCCAATAACGGTGTTGATGAAGTTCGCAAGATCCGTCGGCTCTATGAAGAATTTGGTTTGAAAGCTGTTGGCACATTTCCTGCCGGTTGCACCCCGCAAGTACCGATTGATCACGCCCGTTGGTATCCGATTTACTCGGTATGTGCTGAGCTCGGAATTCCGATCTTTATTTGCGCCGGCATTCCTGGTCCGCGCGTGCCGAGTATGTGTCAACACGTTGAACTACTTGACATTGTGTGTTACGACTTTCCCGAATTGAAAATTGTCACTCGACACGGATGTCAACCTTGGACCGAACTTGCTGTGAAGTTGATGTTGAAGTGGCCGAATCTTTATTACTCAACGAGTGCCTTTGCCCCTCAGCACTACGACCCACGCATCATTGATTACGCGAATAGTCGTGGATCTGACCGAGTGATTTACGCCGGCTATTGGCCAATGGGCCTCACCTACGAACGCATCATGGGAGATATGCCCAAGGTGCCGTTCAAAAAAGATGTGTGGCCGAAGTTTTTGCGTCAAAACGCACTGAACGTCTTGGGTCTCTCTGATTTGCCGGGATGAACCCTTTTCGTACTGTAAGTGCGTTAGTCGTGGTGCTCAGTTTTTCGAGTGCTTGTTCGAGTTCGGATCAAACGGATAACACGTCATCAGATGATCTAACCTCGCTGTCAACTAGTACCACGATGGTTCCGTCTGCTTCGTTACCGACCACCAGTCCAGTCGCCAGCACATCAACCACTTTTGTACCGACAACAACGACGGTGGTCCAACTACCGCTGCCGAATACAGATTTGTTTGATGCGGCCATCAAGTTGCACACGATCGACGCAGGTTCGCGCGATGTATCTGCGGCGGTGATCTTTCAGGGTCAATTGATACACACCTTTGCGGCATCGTCAGCTAAGTCTTCACGTCCAGTCAACGTCGACACGAATTTTCGCATTGCCAGCATCAGCAAAATTTTGACTGCCGAAACGGTCATGAAGTTGGTTGAACAAGATCTGCTTCAGTTAGATGAACCAATTGTTGGACGCATTGCTGACACATTCGGATTAACCGTGGCTGATGAACGTGCGCGCAACATCACGATCAGGCAACTGCTCTCCCACACTTCAGGTATCTCAAATTTTCTGAAGATTTTCTTTGATGCAGGTTCTTATGACCAGATGGGCATGCTGAAAGAGGCTCTGAGTGTGCAACTCGCTTCTGAGCCAGGATCAACCTTCAAATATGGCAATGTCAGTTATGTCTTGCTCGGTAAAGCAATTGAACTTGTTACTGGTCTGTCGTATCAAGATGCCACCAAGAAATTGGTTCTGACTCCTCTTGGTCTTGATTCATTCCGATTAGTTGGCACGTATGAATTCGGGCCGAACGATGCATTGCATGCGGTGAGTGGTAGTCGCACCTACATGGAGCAACTAGGACCAGCTGGAGCATGGGTGGCAACAGCTACAGATGTTGCGAAACTTCTAGATTCGCTTGACCCGCAATCGCCGAATATTCCTGTCATCTCCTCAGAGTCAATGGCTCTCATGAAGTTGCCCGCGACTCCCGTACCTGTTGGCCCTATATGGGACTACGGTTTCGGCCTACGACTTTTCGTCAGTGGCGAGTGGGGGCACTCGGGCAGTATCGAGAATGTGCATGCGATGGCAATACATCGGCCCGACGGACTATCGGTCAGTGTGTTAGTGAACGGCACAAAACCTAAAGAAACAGATGATTTAATTGAAGCAATCAATGAGGCAGTTCTGGCAGCACGTACGGGTACTGCCGCGACGACAACAATCGCGCCGTAATTTATGGCTTCATGGGTCGCAAGGCCGAAACGTTGTAAGTCATAAAGCCGCGTGCGATCTGCTTTCCGCTTGTTCGGCCGGTGACTTCAGTTTCACAAAAGACGACTGAACGACCACGCTTGGTCACCCAGCCTTCAGCGATTGCGTCCTCTTTGACTAAGGCGTTGTGATACTGGACATGTAAGTCAAGCGTTGAGTAACCGACTGTATTGTCGTAAGCGCTTCCGATTGCTGGAACGACGGAAGCGTCAATGAGAGTGGCGATGGCTCCCCCATGGACGATGCCCATTGGTTGTTCTAGTTCATCTCGGTAAGTGAGA
>Ga0255119_1000397_pt1 | contig 12832 bp, 12 predicted proteins | sample Law_Atlam_RepC_8_2_FD_188578 | JGI IMG/M metagenome (GOLD analysis project Ga0255119, IMG submission 188578) | Freshwater microbial communities from St. Lawrence River, New York, United States - Law_Atlam_RepC_8h | ecosystem: Environmental > Aquatic > Freshwater > River | place: USA: New York... | reverse complement strand
GTTAGGGGTTGGCGGTTGGTGAAGGCAAGCGGTTGCCGGGTTGAGGCACCCCGAGCCCTTGATCCAAGCAGACCCCTAACCCCCAACCGCTATCCCCTAAACGCCATCCTCCCTGATTGCCTCCGGCCCTCCTGGCCTCTACTGTTTTCCTATGCGTCCCCTCGCCCTCCTCCTGCTCTCCACCGTCTGCGCTCTCGCCGGCCTGAAGGTCGGCGACGCGGTCCCGGCCACGCGCCCCGAGTCCATGGTGCAGGGCGAGCCGGTCAAGGAGTTCAAGCCGGGCGAGGTCTACGTCTTCGAGTGCTGGGCCACCTGGTGCGGGCCCTGCGTGGCCGCCATCCCCCACCTCAACGCGCTGCACCAGAAAATGGGGCCGAAGGGCGTCGTCATCACCGGGGTGAACGTGTGGGAGTCCGAGAAGGATCCGGCGATGGTCGAGCGCGTCCGCACGTTCGTGCAGTCGCAGGGCGCGAAGATGTCCTACCGTGTCGCCCTCGGCGGCAAGGGTTTCGTGAAGGATTGGCTCGAGGCCGCCGGCGTGAACGGGATCCCCCACGCCTTCGTCGTCAAGGACGGCAAGCTCGCGTGGCAGGGCCACCCGATGCAGATCACCGAGGAGATGCTCGGCGACATCATCACCGGGACTTTCACGCCGAAGGCGGAGAAGGCCGCGCCGGCCGCCGACCCGGAGCAGGCGCGCAACGAGGCCAAGCTGCAGGCCCTGGCGGAGGCGATGATGCGCCGCGATTGGGCCGCCGCCGAGAAAGCCCTGCCCGCCGCCGCCGCCGTCCTCCCGGTCGAGGAACGCCAGGATCTGCTCGACTCGGTGGGCGCCCAGATCGCGCTCGCGAAGGGCGACCCGACCAAGACCTACGCCCAGCTGGCCAAGCTCGCGGAGGAGGAGGCCGACGACGCCGAGGCGCAGAACGAGCTGGCCTGGGAACTGGTCACGAACCCGAGTTTCCTCAAGAAGCCGAACCTCGCGCTCGCCGAGAAGTGCGCCGTGCGCGCGGTCAAACTCAGCAAGGGCAAGGAAGGCGACAAACTCGACACACTCGCCCGGGTGCGCTGGCTGCAGGGCGACAAGAAGGAGGCCGTGAAGCTCCAGGAGCAGGCGGTGGCCGTGACCGGCGACCCCGAGATGAAGGAGCTGCTGCAGCGGACGCTCGACGCCCTGAAGAAGGGCGAGCTCCCCCCGGCCGAGAACGTGGCGGACGAGGATCGCTGAGCGCATGGACCGACGCGGCTTCCTCGGCGGCGCCGCCGCGCTGATGGGCGGTGCCCTCCTCGCCGGCTGCCAAGGCGCCCCGGCGAAAGCCCGCATCCGCGCGATCACCCGCGGGCCGAAATTCCACTGGCGCGGTTATTACGACAAGCTGCTGTATTCCCCGGACGACCGCTTCGTGCTCGCGAACGAGGTCGACTTCGAAGGCCGCTCCCCGACGCCGGCCGATGCGCTCCGCGTCGGCATGGTCGACACCCAGGACGGCGACCGCTGGATCGACCTCGGCGGCTCCGGCGCCTGGAACTGGCAGCAGGGCTGCATGCTGCAATGGGTGCCGGGTTCGGCGAGCGAGGTCGCCTGGAACGACCGCGCGGACGGGCGGTTCGTGACGCGCATCCTTGACGTGAAGTCCGGCCGACGGCGCACGTTGCCGCACCCCTTCTACACGTTCAGTCCGGATGGGCGGACGGCCTTCGCGCCCGACTTCGCCCGCCTCGACGTCACCCGCCCGGGCTACGGCTATGCGACCGGCGCCCCGCGCGACCTGTCCAAGCTCGTCAAGGCGCCGGAGGACACGGGAATCTGGCGGATGGACTTGGCCACGGGCCGCCAGCGCCTGCTCTTCTCCCTCGCCGCCGCGGCGAAGCTGCCGTTCACAGGCCCGGCGGCCGCGGCCTTCCGGCCCGACTCGGTCCACTGGTTCAACCACCTGCTCTGCAACACCGACGGCACCCGGCTGTTCTTCCTGCATCGCTGGAAAACCCCCGGCGATAAGGCGGGCTTCCGCACCCGCGCCCTGACCATCGATGTCGACGGGGGCCGGCTCCACGTGATGGACCCCAACGGCGGCACGTCGCACTTCGTCTGGCGCGACCCGCAGCACATCTTCGCATGGGCCTGGCACCCGTCGCATGGCGAACGGTTCTACCTCTTCAAGGACTTGAGCGACGAGGTGACCGTGGTCGGCAAGGACGCGATGCCGAACAACGGGCATAACACCTACCTGCCGAATACGCACAACGAGTGGGTGCTCAACGACACCTACCCGCAGGGTCCCGGTAAGCTGCAGCGTCCCTACCTGTACCACCTCCCGACCAACCGCCGGATCGAGGTCGGGGCGTTCCCGACGATCGCGGCCATCAACGGCACCGAATGGCGCTGCGACACGCACCCTTCCGCCAGCCGCGGCGGCCGCCAGTTCTGCTTCGACTCCGCCCATGCCGGCGGCCGGCAGGTCTACGTGGCCGACATCGCCGACCTGCTGGGCTGAGGCGACACCCGACCGTCACTCAATCGCGCTTCCCATCCGCGGTGGGCGGGACATAGTGACCGCGATGGCCACCCGCAGCGCCCTGGAGCGAGCCCGCTCCGCCCTCCACCTCCGCCTCCTGGCGGCGCAGCGTCGGTTGACGACGGAGCAGCGCGGGGCCGTCCTCGTGCTCGGCGGCAACGACCGCCTCGCGGCCTCCGAACTCGCGAACCAGCTGACCGAGTGGTTCGACGCCCGCACGGTCCGGATCTGCGCCCCGACCGAGGACGCCGGCGCCGGCCGCCCCTTCCTCTGGCCGTATTGGCAGGAGATGCCGGCGAAGGGTCGCATCACCATCGTGGTCGGCGATTGGCTGACCCGCACGGCGACCGCGGCGGTCCGCGAGGAACTCGACGGCGACGCCCTCCGCGCGCGCCAGAAGTCGCTCCGCGCCTTCGAGGAACTCCTCGCGGCCGACGGGACCTCCGTGGTGAAGGTCTGGCTGGAGACGCCGGAGAAGAGCCTGCGGAAACGCCTGCGCGAAACCGAGGACACCGACGCCGAGGGCTGGGTCGTCACGGAAGACGACCTGCTGCTCGCGAAGAAGGCCGGCCAGAACCTGACGCGCATGCTACGCACCCAAGGTAGCGGCAAGAACCTTGCCTGGAAGGTCGTCAGCGGCGCCGCCGAGACGAAACTCCGCGACCTCCATGCCGGCCTCGCGATCGCCGACCAGCTCAACCAGGCCTCGCGGCGCCGGGCCGCCGTCGCCGCGAAGAAGCCGGGCAGCCGCCCCCGCGGACTACTCGAGAGCGCCGCGGCGCACCCGACCCTCGACAAGAAAGGCTACAGCCAGCAGATGGCGAAATTGCAGCCGCGCCTCGGACGGCTCACCCGGCTCGCGGCACAGAAGGGCCTCGCGACGGTCGTCGTCCTCGAAGGTCCCGACGCCGCCGGCAAGGGCGGCGCGATCCGCCGCCTCTGCGGGATGATCGACGCCGCGCACTACCAGGTCTACCCGACGCCGGCGCCCACGCCCGAGGAGAAGGCCCGTCACTACCTCTGGCGCTTCTGGAACAAGGTGCCCGCGCCCGGCCACCTCGCGGTCTTCGACCGCTCCTGGTTCGGACGCGTGATGGTCGAGCGCGTGGAGGGGTTCGCGCAGGACGCCGAGTGGGCCCGCGCCTACGCCGAGATCAACGACTTCGAGGCGCGGCTCGCCGAGACCGGCATGGTGGTGGTGAAACTGTGGATCAATCTTTCCAAGGAAGAACAGCTCCGGCGCTTCCAGGCGCGCGAGGAGTCGCCGCATAAGCGCCACAAGATGACGGCGGAGGATTACCGTAACCGGAAGAAGTGGGACGACAACCTGCGGGCGGCCGAGGACATGATTGCCCGCACGGACACGCCGCACGCGCCTTGGATCGTGATCTCGGGCGACGATAAGCGTCACGCGCGCGTGGCGGCCCTCAAGGCCGTCAGCCGCGCGCTGTCCGACCGGCTGGACTGAGCCACTCGCCCAGCCAGCGGCGGTGCGGACCGGTCAGGGCGGCCGCGTCCAGGGCGGCCTCGGCGACCCACTCAAGCACCGGGTCGCGCGTCCAGCGGCGGACGTCCGCCGCCGCGACCGGCAAGGCGTGGAGCCGCTCCTCGTAGGTGACGTTGCCGATCGTGCGGCGGCGGACCAGCGTCGGCTCGCCGCGGGCCGCCACGCCGAGCACGGTGAGCGCGGGGAGCTCGGCCATGCCGGCCAGCCGGCGCGCATCCCGCGGGAGTCGGTGCAGCAGGACCCGCCCACGGTGACGGACCAAGCCACGAGAGACCTCATCGGTCCGGCGGGCCTTGGGCACGAAGCGCGGGAGCTCCGCCGCGTCGCCGCGGGCGCGCGCCGCGCACCACCGCGCGACCGGGCAGCGGTCGCAGGCCGGCGCGGCCTTGCGGCAGACGGTGGCGCCGAGTTCCATCATGGCCTGGTTGAAGTCGCCGGGACGGCGCGGATCGACCAAGCTGGCTGCCAGACCGGCGAAGCGTTTCGCGGCGGCGGCGCCGTCCTTGAAACGTTCCCGGACGCCGGCGACGCGGGCGAGCACCCGGATGACATTGCCGTCGACGACCGCCACCGGCTCGCGAAAGACGATACTGGCGATGGCGGCGGCGGTGTAGGGACCGACGCCTTTGAAGGCCTGCCAAGCGGCGGTGGTGCGCGGCTCCGGCCGACCGGCGACCTGCTGCGCCAGAGCGAGGAGGTTCCGGGCGCGGGTGTAGTAACCCAAACCCGCCCAAGTGGCGAGGACCTCGGCTTCCCGCGCCCGCGCCAGGGCGTCGAAGTCGGGCCAGCGAGCCACCCACCGCTCGAAATACGGGAGGACCGTCGCCACCTGGGTCTGCTGGCACATGAGTTCCGAGACGACGGTGCGGTAGGCCGACACTTCCGTCCGCCAAGGCAAAGGGCGCTGGTGCCGGGCGAACCACGCCAACAAGGCCTTCCGGAACACCGGGGCGGCCGCAAAAGGGTGGGGTTCAGGGTTCGGCATGGGATGGGGCTGGATTTGGTCCTGCGGCTCGGTAGACCTTGAAGGACATGGCACGAAAGGCAAAGCAGGACTCGGACGACGAACCGAAGAAGGTGGCGATGCACACCCTCAAACTCGACTCCGTCCAGGCCGCCAAGCTGCGGGGTATCCTCGTTGCGAAGGGTTGGGTCTCCTTCCCCGTCGAGCACTCGGCCTTCGCCTTCAAGGGCGAGAACCTGAACATCGTGCACTACAAGTCAGGCAAGTGCGTGATCTCCGGCAAGGGCACCGAGGACTTCGTGAAGTTCACGCTGGAGCCCGACGTCACCGGCCAGGCAGTTCTGGGCTACGACGCGGAGCTCAACCCCGAGTGGTTCGACGAACATGCGGGCCTCGACGAGTCCGGCAAGGGCGACCTCTTCGGCCCAGTGGTCTCAGCCTGCGTGATTGCCTCGGGTGACGTGGTCAGCGAGTGGATCAAGGCGGGCATCAAGGATTCCAAGAAGCTGACCGACCCGACCATCGCCGAACTGGACCGTATGATTCGCTCGACGCCGGGCGTGGCGGTGAAGACGACCTTCGCCCGGATGGCGAAGTACAACGAACTGCACTCGCGCTTCGGCAAGAACCTGAACCGCCTGCTGGGCTGGATGCACGCGACCTCCTGCGAGGAGGCCCTGAAGAACTACGAGGAGATGAACGGCCGCCGGCCGGCCTGGGGCCTGCTCGACCAGTTCTCCGAGGAACCGATCGTCCAGAAGGAGCTCGCCCGCAAGAACATCGCCTTCGACCTGCGCATGCGCACCAAGGCGGAATCCGACCCGGTCGTCGCCGCCGCCTCGATCGTCGCCCGCGCGGCGTTCGTCCGCGAGCTCGACCGCCTGTCGGCCGACGGCGGCGTGCACCTGCCCAAGGGCTCCGGCGCCGAGGCCAAGCGCGCCGCGGTCGAATTGATCGAACGGCTGGGTCCGGCGATCCTGATCAATTTCGCGAAGATGCATTTCAAGACGGCCTACGAAGCCCGCGGACTCGAGCCGCCGGAACCGAAGCCCTTCTTCCGCCGCAAGAAGGCGGAGTGAACCGATGGCGTCGCTGGCCTCCTTCGACCGTAAACGCGGCGCCGGACGTCCGGGCATCGCGGGGGTCGACGAGGCCGGCCGCGGGCCGCTCTGCGGGCCAGTCGTCGCCGGCGCGGTGCTGCTCGACGCCGGGTTCTACGGCGAGGCGGCCTGGCTGCGGCGGCTCGCGGGTGCGAACGATTCGAAGAAGCTGACCGCGGAGAAGCGGGCCGAACTGCGTGGTCGGATCGGGGAGATGGTCGCCGAGGGCAAGCTGCGCGCCGTCTGGGCGGAAGCGTCGGTGCTGGAGATCTCGGCCCACAACATCCTGGGCGCGACGCGCCTGGCGATGGCCCGTTGCATCGCGCAACTGGCCCAAGGCCCGCTGGCCGGACTCTTCCCCGCCGCGGGCACGGAGGGCGAGCTCTTCGGCCGCACCGAGGAACGCAACGTGCTCGTGCTCGTCGACGGCCTCCCGCTCAGGCCGTTCGCCTGGGCCCATGAGTCCGTCAAGGGCGGCGACGGCAAGAGCCTCGCCATCGCGCTCGCCTCGATCGTCGCGAAGGTCGAGCGGGACCGCCTGCTCGTGGAGCTGGATGCGCGTTACCCCGCCTACGGCTTCGCGCGGCACAAGGGTTACGGCACCCCGGACCACATCGAGGCCCTGCGCCGGCTCGGCCCTTGCCCCGAACACCGCGAACTCTTCGTCCGCGGCATCCTCGCCGGCGAGGAACCCCCGCCGGAGTCTCAGGACGAGTTCAGTTTTGAGTGAGGAAAGGGAAGGAGTGCAGATTACGGAGTACGGAGTACGGAGAGTTGAGTATAGGTTGCCGATGAGAGGCTTGGAGCTGAAACCGTATCCACCCTACCCTTCCTCATTCTACTCTCCGCACCCTGTACTCTGTACTGTGTACTCCGTACTCTGCACTCAGAACTCTGTACTCCGTACTCAGCACTCTATCCTCCCCAACCCCTACCTCGCCGTCGCGTCGACGACGAGCCAGGCCCAGGTGGCGACGACGCCGTCCTTATGGGCATGGAGGCGGTCGTAGTCGCGGAGGAGCGAGCGTAGTTCGGTGGGCGAGAAGCGCGGGTCGCCGGTGACGCCGCTGCGATGCAGCGTGCGGAAGAAATCCAAGGCGTTCGGGTAGACCTCCTCGGCCTCGAGCACCCCGTGGGCATGGACGTCGAACTTCGCCCCCTTGAGCAGCGCCAGCCACTGGGACTCGTCGCGCCAGCGGACCGGACCTTCGCCGATGAGGTCGCGCAGTTCGTTCAAGCAGGGGTCGCAAGGGACGCCCAGCAGCAGTCGGCCGCCTTCCGGCAAAACCGCCCTCCAATGACGGAGCACGGCGGCGGGGTCGCCGGCCCAATGGAGCAAGCCGGAGGAGGCGAGGGCCTTGGCCGGCTCGATGGGGCCGAAGGCGTTGTGGACGGACCAGTTGGCGGCGGGCACCGCCTGGCGGCCGAGCTCGACCATCGCGGGGGAGGCGTCGGTGGCGTCGACGTTCACGCCCTGCGCCAGCAAAGCGGCGGTGAGGAAGCCCGTGCCGGCACCCAGCTCGCTGACGCGGGCGCCGCGGCGGAACGGCGCGAACGCCGCGAGGGCCTCCGCAAAGCGCTTCTGGGGCGCGGCGTGGGCCTCGTAACTATCAGCTCTTTCGTCGAAACGCATGGTCAGGGGGTGAGGAAAGTCCGGAGGTCGTGGCCAAGCCCTTCGACCGTCTGGCAGCCGACGATTGCTTCGCCAACGCCCGTGGGATTGAGCAGCTTGTCCTGCTCCCCGACGTAGGCCTCCCAGCCCGCGGGGAGACCTTGGCGGCCGAAGGTGACGAGCGAGATGCCGGCAGGTTGGGCAAGCAGGTCGAGGCCAGCCCGCAGATACTCGATTTCGTACGGGAGGTCGGCCGACGGCGCGGGGGCAAGGCCGGCGCGACGGCGGAAATCCGCGAGCGCGGCCGCCGGGTCGGTATCGAGCCAGCGGCGCAGCCACTTGACCTGCGTCTCGGAGGCACGTCCGCCTGAGCCATGCTCGGCGCAGAACGATGTGAACGGGGCGAACAGCAGGGCCTTCGCTGGGAGCTTCACGCCGCGCGCGCCGGCCTCGAGCAAGAGGTGCGCGCCGAGGGACCAGCCCACCACCGCATCGCACCCGCCGAGGTTCTCGGCGGCACCGACGACGGGCGGGTAAAGGACATGCTCGGCGTCAGGCGCATGCGCGACGGCGAGGTCGCGCATCTCCGCGAGCGACACGCCCCAGCCGCCGATCCAGCCGATCTTCATGCGGAGACCCCTTTCAGCACGGAGAGGAAACTCGCGAGGCTCTCCGCGGGCATGCCGCGACGGAGGGAGATCCGGATGCGGCCGGTCCGGACCGGGACGGTGGGCGGACGGATCGCCGAAACGAGGAAGCCCGCGCCGCGCAAAGCCTCGGCATAGCGCAGGGTGACGTCGGAGTCTCCGAGGATGAGCGGGATGATGGGGGAGTCGCCGGAGGGGACGGCGAAGCCGGCGGCGCAGAGGCCGTCGCGCCATTCGACCGAGAGGGCGTGGAGCGAAGGGCGTTCGGACGCGAGTGCGCGGATTCGATCGATCGCAGCCAGGGCGGCGGCGGCGCTGGCGGGGGCGAGGTACGTGGAGTAGATGAATTCGCCGGCGAAATTGATGAGCGCGTCGCGGACCTCGGGCGCGTGGGCGAGGACGTAGGCGCCGTGCGACCCGAGGCCTTTGCCGAGGGTGCCAACGACGATGTCGGCGGCGGCGGGGACGCCCTGCCCTTCCTGCAGGCCGGAGCCGGTCGCGCCGTACCAGCCGGTCGCGTGGGCTTCGTCGAGCACCCAGCAGAAACCGAAGCGCTGGCGCAAGGAGGCCAGGCGGCGCAGGTCGGGGCTATCGCCGTCCATCGAGTACACGCTCTCCGTCACGACGAAGATGACGCCGTCGAGGGCGGGCTCCTCGTGGAGCATTAATTCCAAGGCGTCGAGGTCGTTATGGGCGAAGCGCCGCAGGCGCGCACCGGACTTCAGGATGCCGTCCAGCATGCTCGCGTGGACGAGGCGGTCGGCCAGAATCAGGTCGCCCTTCCGCGGCAGGCCGCCGAGCACGGCAGAGTTGGCGGAGAAACCGGTGTTCATCACCAGGCCATGTTCGTAACCCTGCCAAGCGGCCAAGGTCTGCTCGAGCTTCTGGTGGATCTCGGTGTAGCCGGTGACGAGCGGCGAAGCGGACGAAGAAGCACCCCATTCGTGGAGCGCGCCCACGCCGGCGGCGATGACGGCCGGGTCGCGGGAGAGGCCGAGGTAATCGTTGTCCGCGAGGTTGACGCGCTTGTCCGACGAGGCCCGGGCGCTCAGCTTGCGGCGTAGCGACGACCCTTCGCGCTGGGCGAGGGACTGGCGCAGGCGCTGCAGCAGGGCTTCGTTCACCGCGGCAGGAAGTGGAAACGGACGGACTTCGGACCCCGGCCGGATTCGCCGAGCAACGGGATGCCCGCGGCGACCAGCCCGGCGCGGTTGCTCGCGGCGACCTCCTTCGACGGCTTCTTCGTCGCGTTGAGCCAGACGCCGACGGACCCGTCGTAGCGCCGACGCAGGTAAGCGATCGCGAGGCGGGACTGGTTGATCGCGCCGAGACGGTCCGCGACGACCACGATGGCGACGGTCGGCTTGATCGCCGCGGCGAAGTCCGCCCAGTCCTTGCCCTTGGCGTCGAGCGGCACGGCCACGCCGCCGGCGCCTTCGACGACGCGGCAGGGCGCGGCGGGCAGCGCCCGGTAGAGTTTCAGGAGCGTCGTCAGGTCGACCTTCTTGCGCGCCTGCTTCGCGGCGGCGAGCGGTGCGATAGGCCGCGGCAGGGAGACCAGCGTGTGCGCCTCGGCCCAATCGCCCGCGGCCTTGTCGGCGTCGGCCGGACGACCAGCGCCCGCGCCCGACTCCACCGGCTTGATGACCTGGGTGAAGCCGTCACGGGCGAGGCGACGCGCGAGCAGACCCGCGACGTGGGTCTTACCCACGCCCGTGTCGCTGCCGGTGACGAAGATGACGGCCATGTTACTTGCAGCCGCAACCGCCGGTACCGCAGGACTCTTCGGCCGCGTTGGCGGCGGCGAACTCGGCGACGCTCGGCCATTCGGCCGGCTGGGCGTCGACCGGGGCGATCTCGCCGCGGTGGATACGGCGGGCCTCGTCCGGATGCATCGGGTGCAGGCCCAGGCGCTTCATCAGGTTCATGTCCTCCTCGATGTCGGGGTTGCCGGTGGTGAGGAGCTTCTCGCCGAGGAAGATCGAGTTGGCGCCGGCCAGGTAGCAGAGGGCCTGGGTCTCGTCGTTCATGCTGGCGCGGCCGGCGGAGAGGCGGACCATCGCCTTCGGCATCAGGATGCGGGCGACGGCGACGGTGCGGACGAACTCGATCGTGTCGACGAACTTGCGGCCGGCGAGGGGCGTACCTTCGACGGCCACGAGGGCGTTGATCGGCACGGAGTCCGGCTGGGGGTCGAGCTGCGCGAGCTCGACGAGCATCTTCAGGCGGTCATCGACCGTCTCGCCCATGCCGATGATGCCGCCGGAGCAAACCTCGAGGCCGGCCTTGCGGACGTTGGAGAGGGTCTGGAGTCGGTCGTCATACGTGCGGGTGGTGATGATCTTGGAGTAGTGCTCGCGCGAGGTGTCGAGGTTGTGATTATACACGTCGCAACCGGCCTGCTTGAGGCGGGCGGCCTGCGCTTCGCTGACCATCCCGAGGGTGCAGCAGACTTCGAGACCGAGTTCCTTCACGCCGGAGACGGTGTTCAGGACGCTGTCGAACTGCTTGCCATCGTTCACGCGGCGCCAGGCGGCGCCCATGCAGAAACGGGTCGCGCCGCCGGCCTTGGCCTTGCGCGCGTCGGCGAGGATCGCCTGGGTCTCCATGAGGGCTTCGGTCTCGAGGCCGGTCTGGTTGTGGATGGACTGCGGGCAATAGGCGCAGTCTTCGGGGCAGGCGCCAGTCTTGATCGACTTGAGCGTGCAGAGCTGCACGCCGGCCGGATCCTGATGGGCCTGGTGGACTTGCTGAGCCTTGAAGATCAGCGTGTTGAGCGGCAGGTCGTAGAGCGCTCGCGCGTCGGTGAGGGTGGGCATGGAGTTAGAAGGTGTTGGCGGTTGGAGGTTGGAGGTTGGCGGCTGGGAAAGGGTCGAGAGGGAGTGCCGGATCGAGTGCTGGGTCGAGTGCTGAGTCGAGTGCTGGGTCGGTGGGATGCAGTGGTTATGTTGGTTCTTTTTGTATTTCCTTCGATTCAGCACTCTGCACTCGATTCAGCACTCTGTAATCTTCGGCTTGATTCAGCACTCAGCACTCCAAGCCCGTCAGGGTCTCGTCCATCGCGAGGTGGACGGCGCGGACGAGGTGCTTCACTTCGTCGGGCTGGATGGAGATCGGCGGGACGAATAGAATCGAATCGGCCAGCGGACGGATGATGAGGCCGTGGCGACGGGCCGCCAAGGCGACCTGGAAACCGGCTCGGGTATCGGCCGGCCAGCGATCGGCGGAGGCCGGCTTGAACTCGACCGAACCCGTCAGGCCAAGCTGACGGAAGGTGCGCACGTGGGTATGACCAGCGAAGGCGGCTTCCATCTCGCGACCCAGCAGCGACGCGCGTTCGGCGACCTGACCGGAGGCGAGCATCGGCTTGAGCTTACGCAGCGACTCACGGGCGACGGCGCAGCCGAGCGGGTTACCCGAGAAGGTATGTCCGTGGAAAAAGGTCCTGCCCTCGGAGAACTTACCGACGAACGCCGAGTAGATCTTTTCCGACGTCAGCGTGGCCGCGAGCGGCAGGTAGCCGGCCGCCAGGCCTTTCGCGAGGCAGAGGAAATCGGGCACCACGCCCTCGGCCTCGGCGACCGTGAGCGAGCCGATTCGCCCGAAGCCGGTGAAGACTTCGTCGAGGATGAGGTGCACGCCATGCTTCCGGCACAGGGCCGCGACGGCGGCCACGAAGCCGGCGGGCTGCTGGACCATGCCGGCGGCCCCTTGCACGCGCGGCTCGAGGATGACGCAGGCCGTTTTGGCGGCGTCACGCTCCAGCATGGCCTTCAGCGCGGCGAGCGACGCAGAGGCATCGGAGCAAGTGACCTGACCGGCGCATTCGGCATGGACCGGCGCGGGGAAAGTCTGGGCGGCGAAGAGCCAAGGATTGAACCGACGGTGAAATTCGGAGCGGGCGCCGACGGACATCGTGCCGAAGGTGTCGCCGTGGTAGGCGCCTTCCATCGAGATGACCCCGCGCTTGGCGTCCTGCCCGACCAGTTGCCAATATTGGAACGAGAGCTTGAGGGCGACCTCGATGGCGTTGCTGCCGTTGTCGGTGAAGAAGCAGCGGGGCAAGGCGCCGCCGGTGAGCCCAGAGAGGTCTTCGGCCAACTCGGTCGCGACCGGGTGGTTGAGGCCGAGGAGGGTGACGTGCGCGACCTGCTCGAGCTGCTCACGCAAGGCGCGGTTCAGGTCGGGGTCGTTGTGGCCATGGACGTTCGTCCAGACCGAGGCGTTGCCGTCGAGGTAACGCTTCCCTTCCCCGTCGATCAGCCACGACCCCTCGCCCCGCACCAGGTGCAGCCGCGGATTGTCCTGATACTCCTGCATCTGGGTGAACGGGTGCCACCCGAAGCGCCGGTCGGCGGCGTCGAGGGCGTCCAAGGAGGACGCGGCGGCTGCGGTGGCAGTCGGCACCCCCCTCAACTAGGGCCCTCCGGGGCAATTGTTAAGCCAGAAGTGTGGCTAGGTTTACAATCGAGGAAGGGGGTCGCGG
>Ga0255119_1000388_pt1 | contig 12945 bp, 8 predicted proteins | sample Law_Atlam_RepC_8_2_FD_188578 | JGI IMG/M metagenome (GOLD analysis project Ga0255119, IMG submission 188578) | Freshwater microbial communities from St. Lawrence River, New York, United States - Law_Atlam_RepC_8h | ecosystem: Environmental > Aquatic > Freshwater > River | place: USA: New York... | reverse complement strand
CGTCGCCGCGTTCCGCGAGGCCATCCTCCGTCACCTCAAGAGCACCTTCGCCCGCGACCCGGTCACCGCCACCCGCAACGACTGGTGGTCGGCGACCTGCATGGCGGTCCGCGATCAGATCCTCGAACGCTACATCGACACGCAGTCCGAGCACGCGGCCAAGAACGTCCGGCGGGTCTACTACCTCTCCCTTGAGTACCTGATGGGGCGCGTCCTCAGCAACAACCTCGTCAATCTCGGTCTGCGCGACGTCGCCTCCCACGCCCTGGCCGAGCTGGGCCAGGACCTCGAGACGATCGCCGACGAGGAAGCCGACATGGGTCTGGGCAACGGCGGCCTCGGCCGGCTGGCCGCTTGCTTCCTGGATTCCCTCGCGACCATGGATATTCCGGCCATCGGCTACGGCATCCATTATGAGTTCGGCCTCTTCCGCCAGACTTTCGCCCACGGCCGCCAGGTCGAGGTCGCCGATAACTGGTTGGCGAACAACAACCCCTGGCTGATCCGTCGCCCCAATTACCGCGTGACGGTCCCGCTCTACGGACGGGTCGAGCACGTGACCGACGACCGTGGCAATCATTCTGCTGCGTTGCGCGACACCAAGGACCTGCTCGGCGTGCCGTGGGACATTCCGATCGCCGGCTTTGCCGCCAGCAGCGTGAACTTCCTGCGTCTCTGGGAATCCAAGGCGGCCAGCGAGTTTGACTTCCGCGCCTTCGACCGCGGCAGTTACGTCGACGCGGTGCGGGAACGCAATACCAGCGAGACCGTCTCCAAGGTACTCTACCCGAACGACAGCACCGAGAGCGGCAAGGAACTGCGCCTCGTCCAGCAGATCTTCTTCGTGTCCTGCTCCCTGCAGGACATCCTGCGCCGTCACCTCCGTCTGAACCGCGGGCTCGACAGCCTGCCGGCCAAGGTCGCGATCCAGCTCAACGACACGCACCCCGCCATCGCCGTGGCCGAGCTCATGCGCCTCTTGGTTGACGTCGAGCGCTTGACCTGGGATGACGCGTGGGGCATCTGCGCGCGTGTCTTCAGTTACACCAACCACACGCTCCTGCCCGAGGCCCTCGAGACCTGGTCCGTGCCGCTGTTCGAAAAGGTCCTGCCCCGTCACCTCGAGATCATCTACGAGATCAACCGTCGCCACCTCGAGGAGGTCGGGCGCTTCTGGCCCGGCGACGACGCTCGCAAGGCCGAGCTGTCCATCATCCAGGAAGGCACCCCGAAGCGCGTCCGCATGGCGCACCTCGCGGTCGTCGGCTCCCACCACGTCAACGGTGTGGCCGAGCTGCACACCCGCCTCCTCCGCGCCCACCTCTTCCCCGGCTTCAACGAACTCTGGGACGGCAAGTTCGTCAACGTCACCAACGGCGTTACGCCCCGCCGCTGGGTCCGCGGTTGCAATCCCGAGCTGGCCCGCCTGTGCGACGAGGTCGCCGGCGCCGGTTGGGAAACCGACCTCACCCGTCTACGCGCCCTCGACGAACTGGCGGACCGCCCAGCCTTCCAGGATCGCTTCCTCGCCGTCAAGCGCGACAACAAGGTGCGCCTGGCCGCCCGCATCCGCGAACTCGTCGGCGTGGAGGTCTCGCCCGATGCCCTCTTCGACGTGCAGATCAAGCGCCTGCATGAGTACAAGCGCCAGCACCTGAACCTGCTGCACATCCTGCACCTTTACCGCCGGATCCTGAATGAGCCGGAGACCCGGTTCACGCCGCGCGTCTGCCTTTTCGGCGCCAAGGCCGCCCCGGGGTATGCCCTGGCTAAGCATATCATCCACGCCATCAACCGCGTGGCCGCCGTCATCAACGCTGACCCGCGCGTCCGCGGCCTGCTGAAGGTCGTGTTTCTACCCGACTACCGCGTCTCGCTGGCTGAGCGCATCATCCCGGCGGCGGACCTCTCCGAACAGATTTCCACGGCCGGCAAGGAGGCCTCCGGCACGGGCAACATGAAGCTCGCCCTGAACGGCGCCGTCACCATCGGCACGCTCGATGGCGCCAACGTCGAGATCCACGAGGAGGTGGGCGACGGAAATATCTTCATCTTCGGCCTCGAGGTCGAGGACGTGGCCGACCTCTGGGAACGTGGTTATTCTCCCCGCGCCGTGCTCGAGGCCGACCCCGAGCTGGCGACCCTGATCGATTGGCTACGCTCCGATACCTTCACGCCCGAGCAGCCGGGTCTACTGTCCCCGGTGGCCGACTCCCTGGTCGACGGCGGCGACCCCTACCTGTGCTTGGCCGACTTCCGCAGCTACGTGGCGGCCCAGGAGAAGGCGGCCGAAGCCTTCCTCGACCGTCGCCGCTGGGCGGCCATGGCCATCCGCAACGTAGCCCGCTGCGCCAAGTTTTCATCCGACCGTTCGATCGGCGACTACGCCCGCATGATTTGGAAGACCCGGTCCCACCCGGTCCCCCGATAAGTCAGGGTTGAGTTCGGCCCCGGTTCCCTCAATCTGAGGGGGCTTTGTTTTGGCGCACCTCCATCCTCGTTCTGCTGACCGTCCTCGCGGCGGTGGTGGCACCTGCCGCCGACGCCCCGTCGAAGCCCACCCTCCGGGGCTTCAAGGTCACGACCGAGGGTGGGGTGGAGGGGAAGCAGGTCGTCGAATACGGACCCGACGGACGGCCGGTGGGCGGTGGCGGGATTCCTGCCACGACGCGCCTAGGTAACGGCGCCCCTTTGCCCCCGGGCGCGCTATCGGGCTCGCCGGTCGGGACCTCGGGGCAGGCCGCCGCGCCTTCCCCGGTCAGCCAAGGCCTGACGACTCCCGACGGGCGCAAACTGCCGTTCACCTTGGAAGGCGTCGGCCGCAAGGAGGTCGACGGTAGCGTCGACTTCAGCGCGGCCCTGAAGCGGATGACGAAGAGTTCGGGCCTGCTCGAGGAGCGCTACGAGAAGGAGATGGCGCCACTCAATCTCGATCCCCGCTACTCGCGCGAAAACCTCGTGACCTTTGATTCGTGGCGCGGCAAGTATGACACCTATGGGCGGAAGAAGGCTGAGATCGACCTGGCCGATACCTTGGGTGCGGAAGTCCGCCCCAAGGATACCATCGAGGTGAAGTCCGTCGAGCTGCCCAGCAGCCCTTGGTCGCGGCGCACCGCGGACGTCAAGGGGCTCGACGGACGCCTCACGACCGAGAAGGTCAGCCGCTACGACGTGAAGCCGATTGCTTTCCCGGCTCCGGTCTCGAAATCCATCGATCAACTCTCGATGCAGGACATCAATCGCTATCAATTCCGAAGAAATCGCTCGGATGAGCCGGGTCTCGATCGGGTCCGGCCGGGCTCCGAGAAGGTGGATAAGACGGGTTCTGGGGGAAATTAAGCCGTTTTTCGCCTCGCCCGAGGGGGGCGGGGGGTGCTATCACTCCTTTTCCCCCACGCATGAGCGAAGCTCCCGCCAGACCGGCCGGCAACGGCATCAGCGACCTTGAGGTCAAGGATGGTCAGATCATCTTCGACTCCGTCTGGTCCAGCCTCGAGCGGGAGTTCGGCCGGGCCAAGCTGTCGTTCCCCCGTGAGATCTTCTGGCTGAACGGCGCCCCGGGCGCGGGTAAGGGTACCAACACTCAGTTCATCCTCCAGTACCGCGACTACGGCGCCGAGCCCATCGTGGTCAGCGACCTGCTTTCCAGCCCCGAGGCCAAGAAGCGCATCGACGCCGGCATGCTCGTCGGCGACCGCGAGGTGGTCGAGATCCTCTTCCGCAAGCTACTCGAGCCTCAGTACGTCACCGGCGCCGTCGTCGACGGTTTCCCGCGCTCGATGGTCCAGGTGGAGTGTCTCAAGCATCTCTTCGCGCGGCTCAACGACCTCCGCCAAGAGTTCCGGCACACCGCGGATGGCGTCCGCTTCCCCAAGCCGCATTTCCACATCCTCGTCCTCTTCGTCGACGAGAACGAGTCGGTCCGCCGCCAGCTCAAGCGCGGTCAGGAGTGCTTGGAGCAGAACGAGCGCGCTAAGCGCGACGGCGCCGCGGAGATCGAGGTGCGCAAGACCGACCTGAACGCCGAAGCCGCGCGCAACCGCTACCGCGTCTTCAAGGAGCGCACCTACGAGCCGCTGCAGTCGCTGCGGGACATCTTCCACTACCACTTCATCAACGCCCAGGGCTCGCTGCCCGAGGTGCAGGCCCGCATCATCAAGGAGCTGCAGTACCAGAGCTCCCTCGAGCTCGCGGAGGAGACGTATGACCTCATCTCGCCGATCCCGCTGTCGTCGCAGATTACCCAGCACGCCCGCCAGGACCTCGTCCGCCGCCTGGACGATTACGCCGAACGCCAGACCGTGATGTTCCGCCGGGTGATCGAGCTGATCCAAGAGAAGTTCCTGCCGATCATCCGTTCCCACGCCATCTCGGGGCAGGCCCACGTGAACATCGAGACCCCCGTCTTCGACGACGCCTTGGCGATCGCGATGTTCATCGACATCTTCTCCGAGCGCGGCTTCCACGCCGTCGTCGACCAGCATCGCATCGAGATTCCGGAATCGTTCGATCTGACGACCGGCCGGATCCTGACCCGCGTGAAGAAGGTCTGGCGCGTCTCGATCCGCTTCGAAGGTTCCGAAATCCGCCGCGGCGGCGCCTGAGGCCCGCTCAGCGGACGGGCACGTAGTACTCGACGTAACCGATCATCATCTCATCGGTGGTCTGTTCGCCCCAGCGCACCCGCTGCGTCGGGTCCGGGTTGGCCGGGTTCGCGGCGCTGTTGTCGAAGACCGCGGTGATCCGTACCCGGCTGCCCTGAGGCAGGACGCGCGGTTCGACGTAGTCGTGCCGGAGCTGCCAGTTGAAGTCGTAGCGGGGGAGGTCGAGCAACGTCTCCGCGGAGCCGTCCGTCCCGAGCAGCTCGAACTTGAAGGCCGCGCCCCGCACGTGCATGTGGGCCATGAGCGCGGTGATCGGCAGGTCGACCGGTACGGGGCGCACCAGGGTCTCGACGTGGCGGGCGGCGCCCGGCGGGATGTCGAGCCGGAGGTTGGCCAGACCGACCGTGCGCATCTCATGGCGCGGCGGGGTCTTCGCGAAGCGCAGGCCGATCTTCAGTTGGTCGGTGGTCGCCTGGCCGTTGGGCGTGTAGTGGATCTGGAACGTCAGCGTCGCTCCCGCCGGTAGTTTCCGTGCGAAGCCCGTCGGGTAGGCGTGGCTGCCGTTGCCCGGCACGTAGGCCGCCCAGTAGTCCTCGGCCCCGCCGAACCTGGGCTTCTCGCCCTTGCGGACGCAGCGGACGATGACATGGTGCACGACCCCGCGCGCGGTGGGCAGGATCTCGTACGCCTGCACCCAGCGATCTTCGGGGAACGAGGTCTCGATGGTATCATGCTCGTAACGCATGAAGCCGTCGGCCTTGATCGCATGCGGCCGGCTGATCGGTAGCACCACGTCGGGTTGGCCGATGCTCCAGGCCCCCGGGTAGGTCCGGGGCTTGGGCGCGTCGGCCAGGTCGCCCAGGGGGCGGTCGGCGGAGTCGAGCCAAGCCAGTAGATCCCGGCGGTCGGAGGCGGGCAGGGCGCAGTCGTTGGCCCAAGGGCTCGGCTTCCCGCCCGTCGGCGGGGCGGCGAACCACGGGGGCATCTGGCCCTCGGTCACGACCCGGCGGATGGTCTTGGCGCGCTCCGTCACGGCCGCCGCCGTATCCAGGCGGAAGGGAGCGATGCCCTCGGGGCGGTGGCAGTCCACGCAATGCTGTTGGAGGATCCGCGCGACATCGCGGTGGTAGGTGAGGGTGGTCGGCGCGGCGTTTGGCCGCGGCCCGAGGTCGAGTTCGCAGCCCGGCGCCGACGTCATCGCCCGCAGCGGCTTGCGGCCCGCCTTGAGCGCGTCGGCTGCCTCGAGCAGGTGGCTGACCGTCGGGGCCTCGCGGCTGAAGGTCACCCCGTATTGGTCGTCGAGCGCCCCGCGGTAGACCAACGTGCGGTCCGGGGCCAGGAGGAAGACCTCGGTCGTCGTGCGCGCCTGCAGGGCTCGGGCGACCGCCTGGGTCGCGTCGTGGCAGACGGTGGAGCGCACGCCCGCGGCCGTGACCTGCGCGCGGATCTCGTCGTCCGTCTCCGTCTTCATCGGGTTGAGCACCAGCAGCGCGATGCCGCGGTTCGAGAGTTCCTGCTCGAGTTTCGCGAGCGAAGGCATCTGCCGCTTGCTCACCGGACACGTGGAGCTGGAGAGTGCGATCGCCATGCCCGCGTAACGCGAGGCGTCGGCCGTCCGGTGCGGCTTGCCGGCGAGGTCCGTGAACGCGACATCCGGCACCTGCCGGCCCGGCAGGAGGGAGGGGGTTTCGGCCGCGGGGAGCGTCAGGCCGAGGCACGCGAGGCCGAGTAGCGGGAGGAGTCGGACCATCGGTCTACTTGCCGGCCTTCTTCTTGGCCTTGCCCTCCGGTAGCGGGTCCAGGCCGGCCACCGGGAATTTCGGGTGCGGTTGGCGGGCCGCGGCCATCTTGGCTTCCAGTTCCTTGACTACCTCGGGGAACTTCGCCGCCAGGTCGTTCGACTCGGCCGGGTCGGCCTCGAGGTCATACAGCTGGGTCGCCACCTGACGCGTCTGGTTCAGTTGCTTGAGCATGTCCGTGCGAATCGCCTTCCACTTGCCGTCCCAGATCGCCTGCTGGTGGCCATAGCCGGGGAACTCGCGGTAGAGCGGGTGGACGCGCGTCTGCGGCTCGCCCTTGAGCGTCGGCACCAGGCTCTCGCCGGTCGTCGGGCCGGACGGCTTGATGCCCGCGAGGTCGGCGAAGGTGAGCAGCCAATCCTCGAAGCCCGTGGTCAGGTCGGAGCGGCGCCCCGGCTTGATGCCCGCGGGCCAGCGCACCACGGTCGGCTCGCGGACGCCGCCTTCGTGCAGCGAACCCTTGAGCCCGCGCAGCCCGCCCGCGGAGGCGAAGAACTTCGTGTCGACGCCGCCGACGTCATGGGTCGCGCCGTTGTCGCCGGTGAAGACGATGATCGTGTTGTCGGCGACACCGGCCTTCTCCAGTGCGGCGACGATCCGGCCGACGTCCTTGTCGAGGCGGGTGATCATCGCGGCGTAGGTCGCGTAGGGCGTGCGGTTGGGGACGTAGGAGCCCTTGGCCGCGGGCGCGAACGGCTTATCCTCCGGGAACTTGCCGGCGTAGACCGCGAGGTCCTCGGCCGGGACCTGCAGGGAGACGTGGGGTAGGGGCGAGGCGAAGTAGAGGAAGAACGGCTGCTTGGCGTGGGCCGCGATGAACGCCTCGGCGCCGCGGATGAAATGGTCGGGCGCGAAGTCCCGGCCGACGAACGCCGCGTAGTTCGCCGGGTCGTTGACGTCGGCGCCCGCCGGGAAGCCGCCGTGGCCCGGCACGCCCTGCGGGCCGTTGTTCAACGGCGTGAGCTTATCATCCACCCAGAGCGCCGCGGGGTAGTGGCTGTGCGCCTGCCATTGGCTGGTAAGCCCGATGAAGTGGTCGAAGCCCTGTTGGAAGATGTTGCCCGTCGAATCCATGCCTCCCAAGCCCCATTTGCCGAACGCCCCCGTCTTATAGCCGGCCTTCTTCAAGGTGTTCGGTAAGGTCATGATGCCCGCCGGCAAGGGGATCTGCTCGCCTTGGCCGACGTCCGCGTTGTCGCGCACCGGAGCCTGTCCCGGATTGAGGCCGGTCATCAGCACCGCACGGGATGGCGCGCAGACCGCGTTGCCGCAGTAGTGGCGGTTGAGCACGAGACCTTCGCGGGCCAACCGGTCGACGTTCGGCGTCAGGATCTTTTTTTGCCCGTTAAAGCCCACCTCGCCGTAGCCCAAGTCGTCGGCCAGGATGAAGACGATGTTCGGGCGGGACTCCGCCGCCGTCGCGAGGGTGGCCACGAACAGCAGGAAGAACGCGGGGAGACGTCGCATGCTGTTTTCATAGGCAATCCCGCCCTTTCTGTCGAGGAAAGGGGCGGTTTTGTTTGTCGGGTTGACATCTCCGGCCCCCTTGGGCTTAACGAACCTTCCTTTCTCGGGCTGTAGCGTAGTCTGGTAGCGCGCTTGCATGGGGTGCAAGAGGTCGTGAGTTCGAATCTCACCAGCCCGACCAAAGGAAAGTTTCGCCGACCTGTTTCGTGGGTGCGGGCCTATTTCTTCGGCTTTTTGGCGTCGGCCTTGCCCCCTGGGGGGCCCTGGAACAGGGGCGCGATGAGCTGCTGGTTCCATCCGGCCAATTCGGAGGAAAGGCGGGCGACGACCTCGGGCTGGGCGGCGGCCAGGTTCTTGGTCTCCGCGATATCCTTGGAGAGCTCGTAAAGCTCGTCGGGTTGCTTGCCGTTGCGCACCAGTTTCCAGCTGCCGGCGCGGACGGCGAAGCTCTGGCCTCCGCCCGTGCGCCAGAAGAGGTGGGCATGGGGAGGGCCGCCCGCCTCGCCTTTCAGGAACGGCATGAGGTTGACGCCGTCCAGCTTGCGTTCGGTCGGCGCCGGCACGCCGGCCAGCGCGAGCGCGGTGGCCGCGACATCCAGCGACGACACGGGCTCGGCGTAAATGGAGCCGGCCTTGAGCTGGGCGGGCCAGCTGACCACGAAGGGTACGCGGATGCCGCCTTCGTAGACCATGCCTTTGTGGCCGCGCAGCGGGGTGTTGTCCGCGCCCAAGGACGGCGGCGTCCCTCCGTTGTCGCTGAAGAAGAAGACCAGGGTGTCCTGGGTCTGGTCGCTGGCGGCCAAGGCTTGGGTGACCGTCCCGACGGCGTCATCGAGCAGGCTGATCTGGGCGAGGCATTTCCGGCGGACCGGGTCGGCGATGGCCGCGAACTTCCGCTCGCGCTCGGCGCTCGGCTGGTGCGGCGTGTGCGGGGCGTTGAAGGCGAGGTAGAGCATCCAGGGCGCGCCGGCGTTGCGGCGGATGAAGGCCGCGGCCTCCCGGCCCAACGTCTCGGTGAGGTGGGTGGGGACGTCCGCGGTGGCTTGGCCGTCGCGGGTGAGCGGGACGTTATATTCCTTCTGCGCGTTGATGGCCCAGCCGGAGAACATATGACCCCCGCCGATGAAACCGTAGGTTTGCTCGAAGCCCCGATGCCAGGGCGCGTGCGCCGGGGTGGCGCCCAGGTGCCATTTGCCGACCCAGCCGGTCCGGTAACCCGCCTCGCGGAGGAACTGCGGCAGGAGTTTCTCGGACAGGGGCAGGCCGGCCTGGGCGTTGGTCGGGTCGTAGGCCGGATTGTTCTCGTGCCCGAAGCGTTGCTGATAGCGGCCGGTCAGCAAGCCGGCGCGTGTCGGGGAGCAGAACGGGTGGGTGACGTAGCCGCTGGTGCAGCGCACGCCGGACGCGGCCAGCGCGTCGAGGTGCGGCGTGGCGACGGCTTGGCCGCCGTTGAAGCCGACGTCGGCATAGCCGTGGTCGTCGCTGACGATGACCAGGATGTTGGGTCGACGCTTCTCGGCCCCGCCCAGGGCGGCGGCCAGTAAGGTCAGGAGCAGGGCGAGACGCATCGGTGGGTTCAGGGTTTCTGGAAGCTCTCGCCGTAGGCGGCCGGGCGGAGGGATTGCTGGTCGCTGGAGTGGTCGAGGTAGGCGCGGACGGTTTCGCCTTTCTCCAGGACCTTGGGTTGGCCCGGGCCTGGCATCGGGATGACGGTCTCGATGATCGTGTAGGCGATCTTCACCTGATCCCCGGGCTTGTGCCCGGCCTTGGAGCGGAGGACGGACTGGACGCGGGCGGCCACCTGCACGTCGAGCTGCCGACCGTCCTTGCCCGGCGTGATCTTGACGTCGACCTGGTCGGCCTGGATGACCAGCGCCTCCGCGGCCGCCTCTTGCAGGCGACGGGTGTGTTCTGGTGAGATCGCGGCGTGGAGGCCGCAGACCCCGACCAGGAGCGATGTGAGGAGGGTGCGCATGGGTAAATCAGCGTTGGGCCGCGATCCAGGGGACGAGTTTCTCGGCCCAGGCGTGGGCATGGGCCTTGAGCCCCTCGCCGGAGAAATGCACCCCCTTGCCGCCCCCGTCGCGGAGCTCGCCGCGCAGGGCGTCGCTATCGGGCCCCTCCAGGGCGACCTGCGCCTTCCAGAGGCTCGCCTGGGCGGCCCGGATGTCGTCGGAGCCCACGTCCGTGGGGCCGTGGTAACTCACCTGGGCCACGAACCACGGGGCGGACTGGCGGCTGTCCTGCTGGGCCCGTTGGATCAGCTGGGTCAGGTAGGGGGCGTAGAGTTTGCCCGGCAGCGTGCGCGTGGCGTCCTTCTGGTTGGCGTCGCTCTCGCCCTGGTGCCACAGCACCGCGCGGAACGCCGGCACCGAGCCCATCCGCTTCACGAGCATCGCATAGGCTTTGCCGTCGGACTCCCACTGTCCGTCGGCGGTCTTCCTCACGCGGCTCAGGATGGTGGGCGGGTTCGGGAAAGTGATCCCGGTCGGCAGCCATTCGCGGACGCTGGTGGCGCCGATGCCGCAGGGGATGAAGCCGATCGGTACGCCGAGCCGCTTTTGGAGTTCGTCGCCGAGCGCGGGCAGGATGCTGCCGCCCCCGCCGGAGGCCCCGGGCTGGGGGTCCGTGCAAGGCTGCCAGGTGCCTTGCGGAGTCAGCGTGAAGACCTGGTCGGAGGCCGCCTTCGTCTTCACCGCCCCGTGGTTCGCGGAGTTGGATTGGCCGGTCACCACGAAGACCTCGCCGATGCCGAAGTGGACCACGGTTGGGTCGCCGAGCGGCTTATCCCCTCGCGCCGCGCGGGCTTCGAGCGTGTGCAGGCCTTTGGATAGGTCGAGGGTGGCCGCGAAGCCGAGCGTGCCGGGCTTGCCTTCCACGGGGAACGTTTTCAAGGGCTGCCAACTCCCGCCATCGCAGCGGATTTCCACGCCGACGCCGTCGCCTGGCGCCTGGCCATTCACCTCGACGCGTCCGGAGTCGGCGCTTTGGCGCTGCACCACCGCGTGTTCGGCAGGGGTGAGGAGGGTGACGGATGTTTGCGCCGCGGAGAGGACGGCGCAGCTGAACAGCAGGGCGAAGAGGGGGCGCATGGTTTTACTTGGTGGCGGGGAGCAGCTTGGCCTTGATGAAATCGATCTCGGTCGGGTGCTTCACGTCCGGCGCGCCCGGGTAGACCAGCGCGCACGCCACGCCCACCGCGTCGCAATGCTCCTTCAGCTTCACGCCGAAGTTGGCCGTATGCGTGGGATCCTTCTCCTCCTTGCCGAGGTTGGGCGGGGTGCTGTAGTAGAGGCCGATCGCCGGGTCGTCCTTGGAGACGAGTTCGTAGGGCGAGTATTCCTTGATCCACGGCAGGATTCGTTCGCGCTCGGCGACGAAGCGGTCGAAGGTGGGGGTCTTCTGCTTCGGGTCCCAGACGATCCCGAAGGCGTGGGCGCCGTATTTGCTGTTGGGCGTCCAGGCGCGCATCTGCTGCGGGTCCAGCGACGTCTGGGCGCCGCTGACCGCGGCGCAGGCCACGCGGGTCGATTCGCGGGCGATCAGGTCGGCGCTGGAGGGGTCGGCCAGGTCGTCGTGGAAGGCCAGCCACAGGCTCGTGCAGGCCCCGGCGGAGCCGCCGGACAGGGCGACCTTCGTCTTGTCGAGGTTCCACTCCTTGGCCTTGCTCCGGGTGAACTGGAGCGCGCGGGCACAGTCGCTCATCGGGCCCTTCACGGGCGGCACGAGGCCGTCTTGGGTGGCGTCCCGGATGGTCCGGTACTCCACCGAGACCACCGAGATGCCGGCCTCCAGGGCGGGCTGGAGCATCGCGCGCACGACCGAGCGGTCGCCGCCGTTCCAGCCGCCGCCGTGGATGTAGAAGAGCAGCGGCGTCGGCTTGTCCGCCTTGGCGCGCCAGAAATAGACGCGCTGCATGCGGTGCGGCCCGTAGGCGACGTTCTCGTCGGGCTCGAGCGGCAGCGCGTACTTGCGCTTCTCGGGGTCGGAGGGGGCGGGCGTGGTCGCCGCGGGCTTGGCGGGAGCCGGCTTGGGCGCGTCGGCGGCCAGCGTCGGGAGCGCCGTCGCGAGGCCGAGGAACAGGGCGGAGAGGGGGCGCATGGCTTTACTTCGCGGCGGTCAGCAGCTTGGCCTTGATGAAATCGATCTCGGTCGGGTGCTTCACGTCCGGCGCGCCCGGGTAGACCAGTTCGCAGGCCACGCCCACCGCATCGCAGTGCTCCTTCAGCTTCGCGCCGAAGTTCGCCGAGTGCGTGGCGTCCTTCTCCGCCTTGCCCAGGTTGGGCGGCGTCGGGAAGTAGAGGCCGACCGCCGGGTCGTCCTTGGAAGCCAGTTCATAAGGTGAATATTCCTTGATCCAGGGGAGGATCCGCTCGCGGGCGTCGTAGAAGGCCTGGAAGGAGGAGACCTTCTTCGCCGCGTCGCCGGCGATGCCGAAGGCATGGGCGCCGTAGCCGCTGTTCGGCGTCCACTCGCGCATCTGCTTCGGGTCGAGCGAGGTCTGCGGGACGGTCACCGCGGCCGCCAGCAGGCGGGTCGACTCGCGCGCGATCGGGTCGGCGCTGGAGGGGTCGGCCAGGTCGTCGTGGAAGGCCAGCCACAGGCTCGTGCAGGCCCCGGCGGAGCCACCGCTCGCGACGATGCGGGTCTTGTCGAGGTTCCACTCCTTGGCCTTGCTGCGGACGAGCTGGAGGGCGCGGGCGCAGTCGAGCATCGGCCCCTTCACCGGCGGCACCACGCCGTCGGCGGTGGCGTCCTTGATGTAACGGTATTCCACCGAGACGACGGAGATGCCCACCTCGAGGCAGGGCTTGAGCAGGCCGTTCACGCTCGAGCGGTCGCCGTTGGCCCAGCCGCCGCCGTGGATGTAGAACAGCACGGGCGTGGGCTTGTCCGACTTCGCCCGCCAGAAGTACATCACCTGCATGCGGTGCGGACCGTACGGGATGTTCTCGTCGGGTTTGACCACCAGCGGCGTCTTGAGGTGCTCCGGGTTGCCGTCGTTGACGAACCGGGCCGGCGCTTTCTTCGCCTCGGCCTTCGGGGCGGCGGCCTTAGGAGTCGTAGGGGTGTCC
>Ga0255119_1000384_pt1 | contig 12997 bp, 12 predicted proteins | sample Law_Atlam_RepC_8_2_FD_188578 | JGI IMG/M metagenome (GOLD analysis project Ga0255119, IMG submission 188578) | Freshwater microbial communities from St. Lawrence River, New York, United States - Law_Atlam_RepC_8h | ecosystem: Environmental > Aquatic > Freshwater > River | place: USA: New York... | reverse complement strand
TTGCCAAAGAGTATCCCAAGATGAAGGTGACGCTCTTGTCCTCCTTCACCCGCGTCCTCAAGGCCCAGTTCGCCCGCGGTGAATGCGACGTCATTCTAACGACCGAGGTGGGCGTCGATCCCGAGGGCGAAACGATTGCCGAATTGCCCTTGGTGTGGGTCGGCGCGCCACAAGGGGCGGCGTGGAAAAGTCGGCCCCTGCGGCTGGCCTATGAGCATAACTGCATCTTCCGCCAAGGCGTGCAGGCGGCCTTGGACCGGGCGGGCATCCCGTGGGAAATGGCGGTGGAAAGCGACAGCACCCGCACGGTCGAGGCAAGTGTCTCGGCCGATCTGGCCGTCCACACCGTTTTGGCCGGGTCAGAGCCGCCTTATGTTGAGCGTATCAACCATGGCGGGGCGCTGCCCGATCTGTCCACCATGAAGGTCAACCTCTACGTCGCCCAGCCCGCCCATTCGCACACCATTCAGGCGATGGCCGAAATGATCCGCCGCGCCTATGCCCAAGGCAAAGGCCGCGTCGTGGTGCAAGAGCGCGAGTTGAAACTGGTTCAGTCCTGAACCCGGATCACAATCTTCCCAGTGGATTTGCGGTCGCGCAGCAATTCCAGCGCTTGGGGCAATTGGTCAAAGGGCAGTTGGTGGCTGATATGGGGGCGGAGACCCCCTTGGCCATACCAGCCCAAGAGCGTGTTCAGGCTGCCCGTCAGAATGTGCGGCGCGAATTTCAGATAGCCGCCCCAGTAAAGCCCCATCACCGAAAGGTTCTTGACCAACAAGAGGTTGGCCGCCACCTGCGGCACCTGCCCGCTGGCAAATCCAATGGCCAAGAGACGCCCCTCAGGCCGGCAGGCCGACAAGGCGGCATCAAAACCCGGTCCGCCCACGGCGTCATAGACCACATCCACCCCGCCCAAGGCCTTGAAGGCGGCCTTCAGATCGGGCGTCTCGCTGTCGATCGCCTCATCCGCCCCCGCAGCCCGCGCGATGGCCAGCTTTTCGGCCCCACGGGCCGAAGCAATCACCCGCGCGCCCATGCGCTTGCCGATCTCGACCGCCGTCAGGCCAACGCCGCCAGACGCCCCCAGCACCAACAGCGTCTCGCCCGGTTGCAGCCGTGCCTTGTGGTCCAGCGCCAGATGCGAGGTGCCATAGGCAATGGGAAAGGCGGCGGCATCGGTAAAGGGCATGGCATCGGGGATGGCCACCACGCGATTGGCAGGCGCAATCGCCTGTTCAGCCAGCGCGCCGTGATTGAGAAAGGCCAGAACCCGGGTGCCGGGGGCTGGGCCGCTGACGCCGGGGCCAAGCGCCTCCACCACGCCCGCCACTTCCATACCCGGCGTATAGGGCAGGGGGGGCTTTTCCTGATACTTGCCGTCGCGCATCAGCAGATCGGCAAAGTTCAGCGCGGCGGCGGCCACGCGCAGCCGCAGCTCGCCCGGGCCGGGCGTGGGGCTGTCCATCACCTCTAACGCAAAGTCGCCGCCAAGCTCGCCCAGTCGCCAGGATTTCATTGCATGTCCTCAGATGGCTGCCGCTCCGCATCAATACGGGGGGATTTCGGGGCGTCAAGCCCGCAGAATTCGCAATTTGCAACGATCATTGACGAAGATCATTGCAAAACGCATTGCGAAATGGAAAACACCTCTTACGCGAGTTTATCAAATTGCATGACCCTTTAGCGCGCAATGGGTGCGCGATCTCTCGAAAGTTCTTCATCTGTATAATTGGACATATCCAAAAGGACAGGTTTTCCGGCTGTCTTGGGGGGCGATCCAGAAAAACATGGTTACCGCGTCCAATGCGCACGTTTGGCGTAAAATTTGCTTATAAAGCTATGTCGTGGTCCGCCATGTCCGCATCGCACAAAGGGAAGAAAAGAAATGAAGCATCCTGTTGACGCCCATGTGGGCAAGCGCATCCGTCACCGTCGCTGGATGATCGCGATGACCCAGCAGCAACTGGCGGATAAGGTCGGGATCAAGTTCCAGCAAATCCAGAAATATGAAACCGGGATGAACCGGGTTTCAGCGTCGCGGCTGTGGGATATCGCCGATGCGCTGGGCGTGACGATTGCCTTTTTCTTCGAAGGTCTGGCCGAGGGCGATGTGCCGAAAGCCCCCGGTGCGGATCTGATGGCCGACAAGGAAGCGCTGGAATTGGTGCGCTCCTACTATGCCATCCCCGAGGCGCAGCGTCGCCGCCTTTTCGATTTGGCCCGCGTCCTGTCGGACGCCGCCTAAGGCCCATCTGCGGCTTGACCATCAGCCCCCGTGCCGCTAGCCCGGCATCGGGGGCTTTGCTTTTTCAGGGGGCAGCAATGCGGGTGATCAGCGCGACCGAGGCGGCGGATTTGGTGGCGACGGCGCATGCCTTGGCCGATGCGGCGCGGGTGGCGACACTGCTGCATTTTCGCAAAGACGGCCTGACGGCGGAAACCAAAGAGGCCGCGCGGTTTGATCCCGTCACCGTGGCCGACCGGCTGTCGGAAGAACGCATGCGCGAGATCTTGGCCCAACGCCGCCCGCAAGATGCGATCTTGGGCGAGGAATATGGCGCCAAGGCTGGCTCCAGCGGCCTGACATGGGTCTTGGATCCGATCGACGGCACACGCAGCTATCTTTGCGGCACCCCCACTTGGGGCGTTCTGGTCGCGGTGGGCGATGCCTCGGGGCCGGTCTTTGGCATCATCGACCAACCCTACATCGGCGAGCGGTTTGAGGGCGGCTTGGGCCGGGCCGAGGTGAACGGCCCCTTGGGTCGCACCGCGCTGAAAGCGCGCGCGCCCCGGAGTCTGGCCGAGGCCATCGTGATGACCACCTTCCCCGAGGTCGGCACCGCCGAAGAGGGCGCCGCCTTTCGCCGGGTGGCGGGGCGGGCAAAACTCGTGCGTTATGGCACCGATTGCTACGCCTATGCGCTGATCGCCGCCGGGCAGATTGATCTGGTGATCGAGGCGGGCTTGCAGGCCTATGACGTGCAGGCCCCGATTGCGGTGATCGAGGCGGCGGGCGGCATTGTGACCGATTGGCAGGGACGCCCGGCCCCTCAGGGCGGGCAGATCCTCGCGGCGGCAAACCGCGAGATCCATGCCGAGGCCTTGGCGCTGTTGAACGCCTAACTCATCCTGCGCGCTGCGCGCTTCTCTTCGTGGCCAAGGATTTGCGGTGTTGCGCCTTTGGTCGGCGGTGGTGTTTGGATATTTAAGCCACGTTGAAGGGCTTGGCGGCAGGTTTTGCTGCAGATAAAGTGACAGGGCTGGCGCCGAGTCCTTCCCCCTTCTGTCGCGCCCGTGGTTCCGATCCACCGAAGGGGTGGGCAAGATAGGGAACCGCCATGCCTGATATTCTGATCCGCAATGCTGATGCCGTTGTCACCATGAACGGCGCGCGCGAAGAGATTGCCGGGGGCGATGTGCTGATCCGCGGCGGGGTGATTGCCGCCGTGGGGCGCGCGTTGCAGGCGCCGGGGGCCGAGGTGCTGGAGGCCAAGGGCTGTGTGGTGACGCCGGGTTTGGTCAACACCCATCACCACCTCTATCAAACCCTGACCCGCGCCGTGCCGGGAGGCCAGGATGCGCTCCTCTTTGGCTGGCTGAAAACGCTTTACCCGATCTGGGCAGGGTTTGGGCCTGAGGAGATGTTCGTCTCCGCTCAGGTGGGGCTGGCGGAACTGGCGCTTTCGGGCTGCACGCTGACCTCGGATCATCTGTATCTTTTCCCCAACGGGTCGCGCTTGGATGACACCATTGCGGCGGCGCATGAGGTGGGCTTGCGCTTTCACCCCACGCGCGGCGCGATGAGCATCGGGGTCAGCGACGGCGGTCTGCCGCCCGACAGTCTGGTGGAACGCGAGGCGGCGATCTTGGAAGATTGCATCCGTGTCGTCGATGCCCACCATGACGCGGCCGAGGGCGCGATGGTGCGGGTGGGGCTGGCGCCTTGTTCGCCGTTCTCCGTCAGCCGCGACCTCATGCGCGATGCCGCCCTTCTGGCGCGTGACAAGGGGGTGATGCTGCACACCCATCTGGCCGAAAACGATGAGGATATCGCCTATTCCCTGGCCAAGTTCGGCTGCCGTCCGGGGCAATATGCCGAAGATCTGGGCTGGACGGGTTCAGATGTCTGGCATGCCCATTGCGTCAAGCTGGACAGCCGCGAGATTGATCTTTTTGCCCGCTCGGGCACTGGGGTGGCGCATTGCCCCTGTTCCAATTGCCGCTTGGGGTCGGGCGTGGCCCCGGTGCGCGCGATGCGCGATGCGGGCGTCAAGGTGGGTCTTGGGGTCGATGGATCGGCCAGCAATGATGCGGGCAATCTGGTGCTTGAGGCGCGGCAGTCGATGCTTTTGCAGCGCGTCACGCTGGGCGCCGATGCGATGAGCGCGCGCGAGGCTTTGGAGATTGCCACGCTGGGCGGCGCACGAGTGTTGGGGCGGCCCGACTGTGGGTCTATTGAGCCCGGAAAGCGGGCTGATCTGGCGATCTGGGATGTCTCGGGCATCGAGGCGGCGGGGTCATGGGATCCGGTGGCCAGCCTGATCCTCTGCGGCCCCACCCGCGTGCGCGATCTCTTTGTCGAAGGGCGGCAGGTGGTGCGCGCCGGGCAGATGGCGACGATTGATCTGCCCCGCGTGATCGAACGGCAAACCGCACTGGCGCGACGGCTGGCAGGCTAAGGTCAGGACCACGGGCGCAGCTCAGCGCGGGAGTAGATGCACTTCGAACAGGCGGCGAAACAGCGCGTCACGCTCGGCCCGCGCCTCGGGGCTGTTCGGGTCATCGGCCCGCAGCGGGATATAGCCAGACAGCGCCAGTTCGGCCAAGCCATGCACCCGCGTCCAGCAGGCCAGCACCTCTTCTTGCGCGCAAGGGTGGGCCAGCGGTGCGCTGCTATACAGGTCGGCGACCGCGCCGGCCAAGTGCATAAAGGCGGCCTCTGACGCCCGGTGAAGATCGCTGTGGGGAGAGGGGCCCTTGGGCAGGCCAAAGACCAGCCGAAAGAGCGCCGGATTGGCAAAGGCAAAATCCAGATAGCCCATGCCCGACCCCATCAGCCGCTCATAAGGCGTGTCAGCGGCACTGGCTTGGCGGGCCTCCATACAGGCCAAAAGCCGGCCAAATCCGCGCTCGGCAAGGGCGGCGATCATGCCCGCTGTGTCGCCGAAATGATGCGAGGGGGCGGTGTGGCTGACCCCCACCCGCGCCGCCACCCGGCGCAGGGAAAAGCTGGCCAGACCGCGTTCGGTCAGCTCCGCCTCACCGGCATCCAGAATCGCGCGGCGCAGGTCGCCGTGGTGATAGCTTGAGGGCTTTGCCGCACCGGTCATCGATCAACGCCTGATATTTATTGGGAAAATCATAACTTGACAGCGGAAAGATTGCAAGACATCCTCAATCTTGCCAGTGGAAAGATTTGTCCCAGTAGCAGATCGGAGATGCGGATGACCCCGGAGACCCTGTTTATGATTGCCAATCCACTGGCCCTTATGGGCTGGCTTGCGCTGGCCATCGCCCCGCTGGCCCCCCGGCTGATTGATCTCTTCGCCGGATGGGTCCTGCCGGGGATCTTGTCGCTGGGCTATGCCGTCTTGATGCTGGTCCATTTCGCCGACGCGCCCGGCGGCTTTCAGACCTTGGCCGATGTGCAGGCGCTCTTCACCGATGCCGATGTGGCGCTGGCGGGCTGGGTGCATTACCTCGCCTTTGATCTCTTCATCGGGGCTTGGATCCTGCGCGATGCCCGGCGCGAGGGCTTTGCCCATTGGGTTGTGCTGCCGATCCTGCCCTTTGTCTTTCTGGTCGGCCCGGCGGGGTTTGTGGCCTATCTCACGCTGAAACTGCTGCGCCGGGGCATTCCTTCACCCGACACGGAGGCGCGCCATGGATGACGCGCGGATGGGCTTTCCCCCCGCGATACCCCGGGCGCGCGGCACCCGGATTGCGGCGGACCCCATGCTGTTGCGCATCGGGGTGGCGGTGATCCTGTCCCTCCTTCTCACCTTGCCCGCGCTCTTGCTCGACGGGCGGATGCTTCAGGGTGAGAATGTCTGGGTCAAACCGATCAAGTTCCAAATCGCGCTGGCGATTTACCTCGTCACACTCGCGGTCTTTGCCAGCCTTTTGCCAAAGGACGCCGCCATAACCCGCCGCCTGCGCTGGATCGGCCTTGCGCTGACCCTTGGCACGCTGGCCGAGCTCCTGTGGGTCGGCGGATCGGCGATGTTCGCCACCGCCTCGCATTACAACCCGCATCCGGTGATGTCGGCGATCTATCTGTCGATGGGCGGGGTGGCCACGGTGCTGATCCTCGGCAGCCTGATGATGGGCCTGTCCTTCTGGTCCGCCCGCGACAACCACCTGCCCGAGGCGCTGCGCCTGTCGCTGGCCTTAGGGCTGATCCTAACCTTTGTGCTGACCCTGCCTGCGGCGGGCACGCTCGCGGCCTTGCCCGGCCATTTCATCGGAACGCCGGTGACGGGGGCCGTGGTGCCGATCATGGGCTGGTCGCGCGAAGTCGGTGATCTGCGGGTCGCGCATTTTCTGGCGATGCATGCCTTGCACGCCGTGCCGCTGATCGGGGTCGCGGCCATGGGGCTTTCCAACCCCGCCTTAGCGCGCGGCTTGGTCTGGGCCGGGGCGCTGGGCTATGCGGCACTCACCGCCTTTGCCTTTGTGCAGGCCTTGGCCGGGCAGCCCGCGTTCTGATCTGGTGTTCTTGTTGAAAGGTGCTCTTATGCCTCGCCTCTCCCGCTCTCTCGCCTTGGCGCTCCTGATCGCGGCCCCTCTGCCGGGGCTCGCCCAAGATGCCACCGGCCTATGGCGCAGCGAGGCGACCGAGGAAGGCTATATCGAAGTCAAGATCGCCCCCTGTGGCACAGCCCTGTGCGGCACCATCCTGCGCGCCCGCGATCTGGCTGGCGCCGAACAACCCTATCCGCACAGCGGCAAACAGATGATCTGGGACATGGTCGCCGACGGGCCGGGACAGTGGTCCGGCGGCCAAATCTGGGACCCGCGCAATGACCGCACCTTCGCCTCCAAGATGGCGCTTTCGGGCAATCGGCTGATCGTCGCGGGCTGTGTCTTGGGCATCTGCCAAAGGCAAAACTGGCAGCGGGTGAACTGACCCGCCGCGCGCCCCACCCCGACAAATCCCTTTGCAACCGCCGCGATTTGCCCTAAACGCAGCGGCATGATCGCTTATGGCTGCCCTTCGCACCTGCCCCGACGCCGACGCAGCCTCGCGTAAGCGCCCGATCTGCCGTGGCCTCCCGGCATCTGCCCTGCAGAACGCCATCCTGCCACATCCTGCCCTTCCCGCATTGACCTTTCGTCCCGGCCTTGGCACTTCTTGGCCTTCGCACAAGGAACTGACCCATGATCTCTGCTGTTCTGCCCACCTATAACCGCGCCCCCCTCGCCTTTGTCTCGGGCGCCGGGTCTTGGCTGACGGCCGAGGATGGCAGCCGATATCTCGATCTTGGCGCAGGCATTGCCGTGAACGCGCTGGGCCATGCCCATCCCGCATTGGTCAAGACCCTGACCGATCAGGCGGCAAAACTCTGGCATGTCTCCAACGTCTACCGCATCCCGGAACAAGAGGCCTTGGCCAAGGCGCTCGTCGACAAAACCTTTGCCGATACGGTGTTTTTCACCAATTCCGGCACGGAAACCGCCGAACTCGCCATCAAGATGGCGCGCAAATATCACTATGAAAAAGGCGCACCGCGCACCGAGATCATCGCTTTTGAGGGCGCTTTTCACGGCCGCTCAACCGGCGCCATCGCGGCAGCCGGGTCGGAAAAGATGACCAAAGGCTATGGCCCCCTCATGCCGGGCTTTCGCCAACTGCCCTTTGGCGACCATGCGGCGCTGAAAGCGGCCATCACCGATCAGACCTGCGCGGTCATCATCGAACCCATTCAGGGCGAGGGCGGCATCCGCACCATGCCCGATGCCTGCCTCAAGGGGTTGCGCGACCTTTGCGACCAGCACGGCGCGCTCTTGATCTTTGACGAGGTGCAATGTGGCATGGGCCGCACGGGTCGGCTCTTCGCCTCTGAATGGGCGGGCGTTGCTCCCGACATCATGATGGTGGCCAAGGGCATCGGCGGCGGCTTTCCCTTGGGCGCGGTGCTGGCCACCGAAAAGGCCGCCTCCGGCATGGTGGCAGGCACCCACGGCTCCACCTATGGCGGCAACCCTTTGGGCTGCGCGGTCGGGGCCAAGGTGCTCGAAATCGTCTCGGAAGATGGCTTTCTCGCCGAGGTTAACCGCAAGGGCGGCCTCTTCCGCCAAGGGCTCGAATCCCTCGTCGCCCGCCATCCATCGGTCTTCGAGGCGGTGCGCGGCCAAGGGCTCCTTCTGGGGCTGAAATGCGTGGCCCCGAACACCGATGTGGTGAAGGCGGGCTATGATGCGCATGTTTTGACGGTGGCTGCGGCCGACAACGTCATCCGCATCCTGCCCGCGCTCAACATCCCCGATTCCGACATCGCCGAGGCGCTGGCCCGGCTCGACCGCGCCGCCACTGACCTTGCCGCCACCCTGACCTGACCATTTCATCTTGGCCCAAATACTCCACGGGGGTCCGGGGGTGTGAAACCCCCGGGGGCTGCCAGAAAGAACCATGACATGAAGCACTTCCTTGATATCCACACCACCGACGCGGGCGAACTGCGCGCCATGATCGACAACGCCCACGCGATGAAATCGGCGCGCAACAACCGCCCCAAGGGCATGACCGATGACGACCAGCCCTTGGCCGGACGCATGGTGGCCTTGATCTTCGAAAAGCCCTCCACCCGCACCCGCGTGTCCTTTGATGTCGGCGTGCGCCAGATGGGCGGGCAGACGATGGTCCTGTCGGGCAAGGAAATGCAGCTTGGCCATGGCGAGACCATCGCCGACACCGCCCGCGTGTTGTCGCGCTATGTGGATCTCATCATGATCCGCACCTTTGAAGAGGCCACCCTTCTGGAAATGGCCGAACATGCCACAGTCCCGGTGATCAACGGCCTCACGAACCGCACCCATCCCTGCCAGATCATGGCCGATGTGATGACCTATGAAGAACACCGCGGCCCCATTGCCGGCAAAAAGGTGGTCTGGGCGGGGGATGGCAACAACGTCTGCGCCTCCTTCCTGCATGCCGCCGGGCAATTCGGCTTTGACTTCACCTTCACCGGCCCCGAACCCTTGGACCCCGAGGCGAAGTTCGTTGAATTTGCCCGCGCCAAAGGGGCGAATGTGCAGATCGAACGCGACCCGAACCGCGCCATCGACGGGGCCGATCTTGTGGTCACCGACACCTGGGTCTCCATGCATGACCCCGAATCGGCCAAGGAGCGCCGCCACAACCAGCTGCGCGGCTATCAGGTGAACGAGGCGCTGATGGCCCGGGCCAAGCCCGACAGCCTCTTCATGCATTGCCTGCCCGCGCATCGCAACGATGAGGCGACAAGCGCTGTCATGGACGGCCCCCATTCGGTGATCTTCGACGAGGCCGAAAACCGGCTCCACGCGCAAAAGGCCATCATGCGCTGGTGTTTGGGGGTCTAAGCGGCCGATCTGGCCGCGCTGCAATGACCAATCGCAGTGCGGCCCCGCGAAAATTATGGGATGCCAAGGCATCGCAAATCTTGGATTTCTGCCCTAGATAAAGGCAAGCAGGCCATGCCTGCGCCCCTGCCTATGGCCGGGTACGGATATTGGACGACGAGATTATTTGAAAAAGGGGTTCGGCGCATGCCGATGGATGTCATAAGCGCACGGCTGCGGCGGCTGGACTTTGTCACCCGCACCACCTGTCCAAGCTGCGGGTCAGCCGGGGCCAAAAGCCTGTGGTCTGGCCGGTTTTCTGACCCCACAGTGGCCAACCATCTGGCCCAGTTTCACTACAGCGCCGATCTCTCGGCAGAATTGGGCGATCAGCCCTTTGATCTGGTTCGCTGCAGCACCTGTGGCCTCACCTATCACCGGCTGATCTTGTCAGATGAGGGGCTGGCCACCCTCTATGGTCGCTGGATTGATCCCGCGCAGATCACCCAGTTCGAGGCCTCCCACACGGCCAAACGCGCCGATCCTTTCGCCCAAGGCGTGCAGCGCCTCAAAACGCTGCTCAGGTTGCGCCACCTTGTGCGGGTTCAGCATCCCGATGCCGCACCAATCCGCCTGATGGATTTCGGCTGCGGCGATGGTGAGATGCTGGCGGCGGCCAAGGTCTTGGGGATGGACGCGATCGGTATCGACATCAGCGCCACGCGCGCCAATGCCGCGCGCGGGGCAGGGGCCTTGGTGCTGCCCGACCTTGCCACCTTTGATGCCAAAGGCGGCGGCAAGGTCCATGCCGTGGTGCTCAGCCAAGTGCTTGAGCATGTCAGCGACCCCGTCGGCCTTCTGCGCGCCATCGCGCAGCGCATGGTGCCGGGGGGCGTCCTCTTCGTGGCGGTCCCCAATTGCAGCGGCCTAACCGCGCCGCATGACTTTGACAGCTTTCACCGCCTGCAACCCCTCGAGCATCTCAACGCCTTCACCCCGCGCACCCTGCGCGAGACGGTCACGCGCGCCGGGTTCCACCCCTTGCGCCGCCCGATGGCCAGCCTCGACACCCGGCCCTTGGGGGTCCTGCGCGCCTTGGCCAATCTGGTCTATCAGCCCGCGACGACCGATCAGGTCTTCCGGCTGGCCTAAGCCGCGCGCCCTTAGGCGCGGTCAAACCGCCATTCGGTGATCTGCCGCGCAGGTGCATCGGGGCGCAGCGTGATCGGCGGAAAGGCCGGATAGGACGGCGCGTCCGACCAGCCTTGGGTCTCAATCGCAATCGCAGCATAAAGCCCACGGCTGGGGCATTTCCCGTCGCGCCCGTCATAGATCTGCACGCCCGGCTCTGTGGTGGCGACCGTCATCCGCAGCCCAGAGGCGCCTTGCAAGATCAGCACATCGCGCAAGGGCCTTGGGCCGTTGGAGAGGCAAAAGCAATGGTCCAAAGCCGGGTCACCGGGGCTCGGCGTGCGCGGCGTGCGAAAGTCCATCGGGCCGCCCGCCACCGGGACAATCTCGCCAGTGGGGCGGGCATCGGCATCGGTCTGCAGAAAGTGATCGGCGGCGATCTGCAGGCTGTGCCCGGCCCAATCCGCCCCGCCGTCCAGTGTCCAATAGCCGTGGCTGGTGGCATTCCACAGCGTCTCAGTGTCGGTGGTGGCATAAAGCTCCAGCCGCAGCGTGGCACGGCCAGTCAGCGAAAACCGCGCCTCAACCCGCCGATTGCCGGGAAAGCCGCCCAAGCCATCGGGCAGGCTCAGACCCAAGGTCGCGCTGTCGTCGGTGACGCTCACCACATCCCAAACCTGCCCCTGCGCGCCGGTGCTGCCCGAATGCAAACAATGCCCGGCCTGATTGGCCTCCAACGCCACGTCGCGCCCGCCGACCTTCGCGCGGGCATGGCCAATGCGGTTGGCCACCGGCGCGATGACCGGGCCGTGATAGAGCATCGCGCCTTGGTAATCTTCCATCCGGTCTGACCCTAGCGTCAGATCATGCGCCACGCCCGCCAACCGAACCGAGTGCAAAACCGCGCCCCATGTCAGGAGGGCAACGGTCAAATCTCCCTTGGACAACGTGATGCGCTGCACCGCGCGCCCGTCGGCGGTCTGCCCAAAGCTTGCAATCTGCGCCATGTGATAAACCCCTGATTTTGCCGCCAGACTGGCCGGGCGGCCAGGGTTTGGCAAGGCTACTTGGCGCAATCCGCAATGGTCCCAGCCATCGCGCGCAGCATCTGCCCGTAAAGCGCGGCCCCCGGTTCGATGAACGACCCCTCCGGGTCCAACGCGCCCGCAGGCGTCAGCCCGGTCGCCTCGGCCAGTTGCGCCACAAGTTTCGGATCATGGTTGGCCTCGGGGAACAGACACACCGGCCCTTCGCGCAACAGCGCCTCAAGCTCGGCAATGTGCTTGGCACCGGGATTGGCCGCATCCCCCTCGGCGATCGAGGCGGCGATCGTCAGGCCATAATGCCCGGCAAAATAGCCATAGGCATCGTGGAACACGACCAAGGGCTTGTCCTTGACCGGGGCCAGAAGGGCAGCGATTTCCCCGTCCAGCGCGGTCAGATCAGCCTGCGCCTTTTCGGCATTGGCGGCATAGATGGCTGCGTTTTCAGGGTCTTGCGTAGAAAGTTCTGCTGCGATCAGGCCCAGCCAATGGCCGGCATTCGCCGGATCGAGCCAGGCATGCGGATCCAACCCGGTATGGGCGTGGTCTGCGTGATCGTCATGGCCCGCCTCGTCGTGGCCGTGGTCGTCGTGCCCCGCCTCGGCCTTTTCCTCGGTGCCATGGTCGTGGCCTTCATGCCCATGATCGTCATGCCCAGCCGCATCATGCCCAGCCTCAGCCCCATGATCATGCGCGCCCTCGGCCCCGAAATCCTGCCGAAACGTCCCCTCTGCCGCCAAAAGCCGCAGCTCCTTTGCATTCGAGGTGCCTGCCAGCGCCCGGTCCAGCCACGGCGTCATCTCTGGCCCGATCCAGACCACCAGCCCGGCCTCTTGCAAACCCGCCGCCTGCGAGGGGCGCAGTTGAAACGAATGGGCGTTGGCCCCCTTTTCCAGCAAGAGATCCGGCTGGCCCAGATCGCCCATCACCTGCGCCACCAAGGAATGCACCGGGGGAATGTCGGTCACGACACGCGGCACGTCTGCCATCGCAGGCGCGGCAACACTGGTCAACAGAAGCGATATGATATAACGCATGGCAGTGGCCTTCTCTTTCCGGATGAAGGCTGATATGTATGTAATACTATAACATGTCAAGGCCCCAAGATGCCCCATGATACCCCCCATGCTGAGGCCTGCCCCGGTTGTCAGACGCCGGATCTGGCCTTTGCCCAGCATGACCACGGTCATTGCAGCACCGACGCCTTGGCCCGGGCCGAGGCTTTGGCCGTGGCGCGGAGTGTGCGGCTGACGCCAGTGCGTCGCCGGGTTCTGGAAATC
>Ga0255119_1000349_pt1 | contig 13582 bp, 13 predicted proteins | sample Law_Atlam_RepC_8_2_FD_188578 | JGI IMG/M metagenome (GOLD analysis project Ga0255119, IMG submission 188578) | Freshwater microbial communities from St. Lawrence River, New York, United States - Law_Atlam_RepC_8h | ecosystem: Environmental > Aquatic > Freshwater > River | place: USA: New York... | reverse complement strand
TAACTGCACCCTCGGATCTGCGCCTGAACCACATCATGCGCCGCGTGAGCGAGCACGAGGTTCAAAACTTATCCGACTTGATGTTGAGTGTGAAGGGGGGTGCTTTGCTTGAACCCCAAGACTTAGAAGGCTTGTTTGCCAAATATTGGCAGGCAGCCAGTCCCGACAGCTTTCAGTTGACAAATTGATCCAAATCAAGCGTTTTGCATTTCAGGGGACGATTGAGGTTCGTGAGGTGTACGATGTGTTTTTGAGTTAGAGATCAATTGTCATAGATTGAGAGCGACATGTTGTGTTTCAGGTCCTTATGGGTCGCAGTGTTTTTTTTGCTGGCTGGTTCATTGGCAGCTCAGACCAAAGGCGATGCGGCCAAAGTCAAGCCTTCAAGCCATGCTGAAGAGCACGCCGTTGTTTATATTTGGCCCCAAATTCCTTTTGTACGTGGCAAGGACTTGTGTCAGTACCACGATGCCTATGGGCGCACCAAAAGTGAACAAATGGCTGAGTTCACGCGAACAGTCAGAGGACTATTGCGAGAGGGCGCAGACTCGCGCAACTTGACGGCCTTGCTCAACACCCTGAACGACCAACTGAATCAGCAAAGAACCATTGCGGGTAGCAGTCCTGGCATGGATGTGATGCTGTCTGGAACGCTCAAAGCGTCGCTTGACAAGGTGTACCAAGATCGCAATCCCCAAAACCGTCACTTTACTTTTTTCAATTCCAGCCCTTTGAATGAATTGATGCGCCTCAAACGCTCGACTCAGCCTTCGGCGGAATGGGACCCGCTTCTCATACGCGGGTTGACGGGTGTAGCTTATGGAACCTATTCCTATGCGCCAAGGTGTCAAGGCGATTTGCTTGTCACCGTGCATGTCGATTTATCTTGTGGCCATACCTATCATTTCAAAGCGCAAGGTTTTCCTGAGCAAGTCATGCAAAGCATTGCTGTTCAAATTTTTGAAACTTTTCAAAGAACACAATTTCCTTCCAAATTAAAAATTGGCAATCAGCAGTTGGAGTTGGTAGGCTCGCCGGGCTCTGGGGTTGGGCGTGCACCATCCCCAAGATCTGCCGAAATGGCCTGCAAGGCCATCAATGCGAGATTGCCCACAGAAGATGAATACGATTATTTGTCCAACGTGGGTGCTTGGAATGGCGGCGTAACCTGTGCCCGTGACAAATTGTGGGCCATGGCCAACAACATGGTCATGGCACCAGATCTGCGCAATCCTTCACCCGTGAGGTCGGCTACCGAATTCCCTGGGCAAGACTTTAGCTATTATTGTGTTCGTTGATGCAACCGACCTGGACAAAAAAATGCTCTTCAAATTCAAATCTAAAGTGACTGGTGATCTCATCATGCTAGAGCCCGACGCCAAGCGACTTCTCAAGATCATGGGCAGAGAAGAGCAAGTCAAAGGTATTTTTTTGGCAGATCAACTGCCTGTAGCCATAGCGTCGCTTGAGTCGGCAGTGGCACAAGAAGAAGTTGAGGGCCTTCAAGATCCAAAACAAATTAGCTTGCGCCAGCGCAGTCTTCCCATGCTGAAAATGCTAAAACAGTGTCTCGGCCAATCTGCCGATGTGGTTTGGGGCGTCTGAACACACAGAATGTGTTGGCTTGCCGTTTTATTTGGTAAACACAGACCCAGACAATTTAAAGCCAGCTTGAATGTTTCGTTTTGCAAACCATCCTTGGTTCATTTCCAGCACAAACCGAACGGGTTTTTTAGAGCAATGTGAGTCATCGTTCAGGGGCTTCATATCAGCCAAATTGACGATGCTGCCGTCATCTGAGACAAATGCGGCCGTCAGTGGCAACAGCGTATTGCGCATCCAAAAACATTGAACAGCGGGTTGGTCAAAAACAAACAACATGCCTTCGTTTTGCGGCATTTCTTTGCGCCACATGAGCCCAATTTGTCGCTGATCAAAGTCTTGTGCCAATTGCACTTGAATCAAATGCATACCGGCATTTAAAGTGGCTCGGGGCAGCTGGGTTTGCGGCATACCTTGAGCGCTTGCAGACATGGCCAAAAAGCAAGCTAAGAGGCACGCGACAATGTATTTCCAAGCTTTGTTGCAAGAGCCAAAATGAAATCGGAACGTGTGATTCATAGGGGGACGTGGTGGAATTCAGTTAAACATGATTGTGACTGATTTTGTCCTAGAATGATTTAACGGAGAGACTCTTCATGTACCAACACATTCAAGTTCCATCACAAGGCAAAAAAATCACGGTCAATGCTGATCAGACCTTGAATGTGCCTTTGAATCCAATCATTCCATTTATCGAAGGAGATGGCACTGGCGTTGACATCACACCGGTCATGATTCGAGTCGTGAATGAAGCCGTTCAAAAAGCCTACCAAGGTCAGCGCACCATTCATTGGATGGAAGTTTTTGCTGGCCAGAAAGCCACAAAGCTGTATGGCCATGATGTTTATTTGCCTGCAGAAACCCTGACTGCTTTAAAAGATTATGTGGTTTCAATCAAAGGCCCTTTGAGTGCGCCACCTGGCGGCGACATTCGTTCACTCAACGTCGCCATTCGTCAAGCATTGGACCTTTATGTCAGCTTGCGGCCTTTGAGGTACTTTGAAGGTGTACCGTCTCCCGTACGCGAGCCAGAGAAAACAAATATTTCACTTTTCCGAGAAAACTCCGAAGATATTTATGCTGGCATTGAATATGCGGCACACAGCGAGTCGGCTCAAAAGCTCATTGCTTTTTTAACAAATGAGTTGGGGGCTAAAAGTATTCGTTTTCCACTGACCTCTGGCATTGGCATCAAACCTGTTTCTAGCGAAGGCACGCAACGTCTGATGCGAAAGGCCATTCAATACGCCATTGACCACGATAAACCCAGTGTGACCATTGTGCACAAGGGCAGCATCATGAAGTACACGGAAGGCGCTTTCCGAGATTGGGCTTACCAGTTGGCTCTGTCAGAGTTCTCTGCAAAACTCATTGACGATGGGCCTTGGTGCATTATTCAAAATCCTAAGACAGGAAAAAACATCACGGTCAAAGACATTGCCATGGATGCGGCCTCAGGAGTTTTCAGTCGTTGCAACTTTGAATTTGAATGGCGACTACATCTCTGACGCAGTCTCTGCGCAAGTCGGGGGAATGGGTATTGCGCCAGGGGCCAACATGTCTGACAGCGTGGCATGCTTTGAGGCCACAGTAGATGCCATGGCCAAGTTTGCTGGCAAGGACTACGTCAATCCTGGCTCTGAAATTTTGTCAGCAGAAATGATGCTCCGTTACATGGGTTGGCCCGAAGCTGCTGACATCATCGTTCGCGCCATGGAAGATGCTATTCAAAGCAAACGTGTGACCCACGATTTTGCAAAACTCATGGAGGGGGCTTCTCAAGTGAGTTGCTCTGGTTTTGGCCAAGTGATGGTTGATTTCATGTGATGGCTCTTCATTTATCTGAGGCGCTTTTCTAACATGTACGAGGAAAATCAAAGCTTTGTGCCTGAATCCTTCATGATGTTGTTCGTCAAGCAAGGACAGTACAAGCCCAGCTTGCCGCGTCATGAATTAACCCAACGGTATGAGTTGTGCGAAGACATGGCTATGATGTTGATGGACACTGTCACTACCCAGCAATTTCAGCTTGGTATTACAGAAACCGATGCACTGGCAAAGTGCTGGCACGGCCTGTTGGAAACGCCTCTTTTAATCAATTCGGACGAAGCTTTCTGGGTGGTTTGCCGTCTGGCTGAACTTTTGTCCTGGCCCATTCCAGAATCTTTAGAGTAAGACCTATGCAGCAAGATATTTTGATCAACTGGTCTCCCCAAGAAACCCGCGTTGCAGTGGTAGAGCAGGGCGCGGTTCAAGAGCTTCATGTTGAGCGTTCTTTAGAACGTGGCTTGGTCAGCAACATCTACCTTGGCAAAGTCGCCCGCGTTTTGCCGGGCATGCAGTCGGCCTTCATTGACATCGGCCTTGAGCGCGCAGCTTTTTTGCATGTGGCAGATGTCTGGCAAAGGCAGCCTGAGGGCGAGCCCCCCCAAGTTGCACGCAGCAGTCAAACCTTGGTTCCTATTGAGAAGCAAGTTTTTGAAGGCCAAGCCTTGATGGTGCAAGTGGTCAAGGATCCTATTGGCACCAAAGGCGCTAGGCTTTCAACTCAAATCAGCATTGCAGGCAGACATTTGGTTTTTTTGCCACAAGACGACCACATTGGTGTGTCTCAAAAAATCCCATCAGACCAGCGCGACGCGTTAAGAGCTCGTTTGCAAACCTTGGTGGGCGCTCAGGGCGGTGGTTTCATTCTGCGAACCAATGCCGAAGATTCCAGCGATGCAGAGTTAGGTGAAGACATAGCTTACCTTCGCAAAACTTGGGCGCGAATCAAAGATGCCTCTGTCAAACTGCCGGTGCAGTCATTGCTTCACCAAGACCTCACGCTTTTACAAAGAGTTCTGCGAGATCTTGTTGGCGAAGGCACACAGACCATTCGGCTTGACTCCAAAGAACAATTTGAACATTTGTCCGCGTTTGCCAAAGAGTTCATGCCGGCCTCCGCAGCCCGGCTTCAACTTTACAAAGGTGAACGTCCTATTTTTGATTTGTATTCAATCGACGAGGAAGTGGCCAAGGCTTTGGGCCGTCGGGTTGAACTCAAGTCGGGTGGCTATCTCATCATTGACCAAACAGAAGCCCTGACCACCGTGGATGTGAATACAGGTGGCTATGTAGGCGCACGCAATTTTGATGACACCATTTTCAAAACAAATCTAGAAGCAGCGCATGCCATTGCCCGGCAACTTCGCTTGCGCAATCTGGGGGGCATCATCATTGTCGATTTCATTGACATGTCCCGCGAGGAACATCAAACCGCTGTGCTTGATGAGTTTAAAAAACAATTAAGCCGAGACCGCGTTAAAACAATGGCGGGTGGATTTTCGCAGTTGGGTTTGTTGGAAATGACACGCAAGCGAACACGAGAATCTTTGTCGCACATGCTGTGTGAGCCCTGCCCCAGTTGCGACGGCAAAGGCAGTGTCAAAACCAATCGCACGGTGGTTTACGATATTTTGCGTGAAATCTTGCGTGAGGCTCGTCAGTTCAATCCGAAAGAGTTTCGAGTGGTGGCGGCGCCTGCTGTCATTGAATTGTTGCTGGATGAAGAGAGCCAGCATTTGGCTGCGTTGTCTGATTTTATTGCCAAGCCTATTTCGCTTCAGAGCGAAACCGCCATGGGTCAAGAGCAATACGACGTTGTGTTACTTTGATTCAAGCCGCATCGCTTTTGTGATGCAGTCTTGAGTAAACACCGCCAGCCTTCAGAAGTTCTTCATGTCGGCCTTGCTCCACAATCTCTCCTTGCGACATAACGACGACCCTGTCTGCATGTTCGATGGTGGAGAGTCGGTGCGCAATGATCAAGGTAGTGCGCCCCTTCATCAGGTTTTGCAATGCATCTTGCACCCAACGTTCTGATTCATTGTCCAAGGCGGATGTGGCTTCGTCCAAAATAAGAATGGGTGCATTTTTATAAAGTGCTCGGGCAATGGCCAAGCGCTGTCGCTGTCCACCCGAGAGTTCGGTGGCGTTGTGTCCTAACAGGGTGTCCATGCCTTGGGGTAGCTTGCCCACATGTTCGTCAAGGTTGGCCGCTGACAAGCATGCTTGTATTTTGGCGCGATCAACGATTTGACCCAATGCAATGTTGGCTGCAACGGTGTCATTGAGCATCACAACATCTTGACTGACCATGCCAAATTGTTGACGCAATTGTTGAAGTGGCCAGTCTTGTATGTCAGTGCCCTGCAAAATAACTTGCCCAGAGCTGGGCTGAACAAATCGAGGCAACAAATTGACCAAGGTGGTTTTGCCCGAGCCACTGGTGCCTACAAAGGCCACAGTTTCACCAGCTTGAATGCTTAAGCACAAATTGTTCAAGGCAGGCGATGTATCGGCAGCATATTGAACGTGGATGTTTTGAAATTCAATGCACGGCCCCTGGCTTGCTTGCGATGCGGTGTTTTGACTTTCTACTTTTGGGCCGATAGCGTGACCATCTGCTTCAATCTGAACTTCTTCCAATAAGCGCAGCCCTCTTTCAAGCGCGGCCAAACCTCGCGTGACGGGGGTTGCTATATCGGCCAGTCGCTTGATGGGGGAGACCAGCATCAGCATGGCGGTGATAAAAGCAACAAAGCCGCCTACTGTGGCACCTTCTAAGCCTGTTCGACTTTGGATCAGTGCCACGACCAACACCATTGACAATGCCACCGCTGCCATCAATTGCGTGAGGGGCGACATGGCGGCCGAAGCAATGGTGGATTTCAAAGCCAAACTTCTGAGTCTTTGGCTTAAAGTTTGGAAACGATTGAGTTGGCTTTCTTGGGCGCCGTGAAGTCGAACCATGCGGTGGGCCAAAACGTTCTCTTCCACCACGTAAGCTAAATTGTCCGTGGCAGATTGGCTGTCTCGGGTGAGGCCATAAAGGCGCTTGGAGAGCTTCTTCATGATCCAGGCTGAACCGGGTACCACGATGAACACCAACATGGTCAGTTTCCAGTTTAAAAACATCAAGTAGCCAATCAAGGCCAGCAGCGTGAAGCCATCTCTTGAAAGGCCTAAAAGGGCTGAAATAAGCTGCGTCGCACCTGTTTGAACTTCATAAACCAAGGTGTTGGACAAAGCACTGGCCGATTGTTTGCTGAAAATGGACATGTCAGCCTGCATCAACCTTCGAAACAAAGCTTCACGCAATGCTTGCATGCCGTCGTTGGCAATGCGCGCTAGCGCATACTGAGACACAAAAAATGCAAGGCCCCTGACGAAAAAAATCCCGATGACGGCCGTTGGAACCATCCAAAGGGGTAGGCTGTTTTCGGCAAATCCCTCGTCTAGCAAAGGTTTGAAGAGGGCTGGAATGAGGGGCTCAGTGGCCGCAGCCACCAGTGTTGCCAAGATGGCCAGTGCCCAAGCGCCTCGCTGTTTGCCAAAATAGGGCCAAAGACGGCGCATCCGCTTCAGGTAACTTAAGTCCTGCTGGGTGCTGTCATGGGCAATTTGTGTCATTGATTTGATTTTAACGCGTGTCACAATGCTAAATTAGCGGTGTTTTGACTTGCCAAACCTATGAAAAAGACCTCATTCTTGACCTATTTTTCTCCTTTTAAGGCCCATTTGCGTGCTTTGCTTTGCCTCAAGCGCCGCATGGGCTCAGTTCAAAGTCGATGTCTCTGGTGTTGGACTGACGCAAGTTCCCATTGCCATTGCCAGTTTCAAGGGCGAAGAAACTGCCCCGCAAAAGACGTCGGCCATCTTGTTGGCAGATCTGGAAAGAAGTGGCCAATTCAGAGCGGTTCCCAATTTGGGTTTAAGCATGGACGAGCTCTCCCGACCTGACCATGCCATGCTGCGACAAAAAAGTGCCGACGCCCTTGTGGCGGGCAGTTCAACCCGTTTAGCCGATGGCCGCTACGAAGTCCGAGCCAAACTGTGGGACGTGGTTTCGGGTCAAGAGCGAGGTGACTACCGCGAAACTGTAGCCGCGGCAGACTTGCGTTTATCGGCACACCGGCTTGCTGACTGGGTCTATGAAAAACTAACAGGCGAGAAGGGCGTCTTTGCGACCCGCATTGCTTACATTACCAAAACCACTGGTAAATACAGCCTTTGGATAGCTGACTCTGATGGCGAGAACTCTCAGTCTGCCTTGACCAGTGCAGAGCCCATCATTTCGCCATCTTGGTCGCCTAAGGGCAACCAGTTGGCCTATGTTTCATTTGAGTCTCGCAAGCCCGTTATTTATGTGCATGAGTTGGCCACAGGCAAACGCAAAATTATGGCCAATTTCAAAGGTTCTAACAGCGCGCCGGCGTGGTCGCCTGATGGACGTTCTTTGTTGGCCACTTTAAGTCGCGATGGGGGCTCACAGCTTTACCAAATTGACATTGCTTCTGGTGAAGCCAAGCGCTTAACCCAAAACGCAGGCATCGATACCGAGCCTAGCTTTTCGCAAGATGGCTCGAAGATTTACTTTGTATCTGATCGGGGAGGCAGTCCTCAAATTTACAAAATGAATGACACAGGCTCTGGCGTTGAAAGAGTCACTTTCAACGGAAGTTACAATATCTCACCTGCACTTAGCCCAGATGGGCGGTGGCTAACTTTTATCTCACGTGTTGGGGGGCAGTTCAAAGTTCAAGTCATGAACCTGAGCACCGGCCAGACAAGTGCCATCACTGAAACCTCAGCCGATGAGCGCCCTAGCTTTGCACCCAACAGCAAATTGATTGTTTATGCCACTGTGCTTCAAGGACGCGAGGCGCTCATGACAACCACTTTAGACGGCAAAATCAAAGCCAGACTGTCCGGACAAAGTGGTGACATTCGCGAACCCGCCTGGGGTCCTTACCGATAATTTTTAATTTGGAGTTTTTTCATGATCAAACGTAGTCTTTGGATTTTGGCATTGACGGCAGCCTTGGCGGCCTGCTCATCGGGCGTTAAATTGAACGAGGTGCCTGTTGAAGACAAAAACGCTTCTGCTGCTGCAAACGCTTCAACCGATGCCGCACAAAGTAGCGTCGCTGCCGTTGTGGGTGGTAAAGCCGGTACACAAGGCGTTGCACCTGCTGGCGTGAACGTGGTGTATTTTGACTACGACAGTTTTGCATTGAAACCAGAAGCGCGTGCGGTTTTGGAGCGCAATGCAGCACATCTGCAAGCTAACAAACAATTCAAAGTGCAACTTGAAGGGCACACTGACGATCGTGGCGGTCGTGAATACAACTTGGCCCTCGGTCAAAAGCGTGCTGAAACGGTTCGCCGCGCACTGACCTTGTTGGGTGTGAGCGATGCACAAGTTGAGGCAGTTAGTTTTGGCAAAGAAAAGCCCGCTGCATCAGGTGCAGATGACGCTGCATATGCCAAAAATCGCCGTGTTGAAATCAAATACTGATTGAACCTGCCTTATGCGATCCAGGGCTTATTTATCCAGTTTTCAGTTCGGTTTGGCATGCCTGTTGTCAAGCTTTAGTCTGCTTGCCAATGCCGCCTTGTTTGGAGATGATGAAGCCCGCCGCGCCATTCTTGATTTGCGACAGCGTCTTGAAACAGCACAGCAAAATTTGAAGTCTCAAACAGCTGAAATTGTGAAGTCTCAAGCGGCTGACAATGCCAACTTAAGGGGCAGTTTGCTTGAGTTGCAAAATCAAATTGAAGGCTTGAAATCTGAACAATCAAGGCTTCGTGGCACCTTAGAAAATTTGTTGCGTGAGCTCACTGACATTCAGCTGAAACAAAAGGACATTCTTCAAAGTGTCGACACAAGGTTGAACAGGTTTGAACCTGTCAAAGTTGTTTTAGACGGTCAGGAGTTTCAAGCTGACCCTGCAGAGAAGAAGCAGTTTGAAAACGCGCTTGCGGTCTTTCGAACTGGTGATTTTGCGGCTGCGCAAAGTAGCTTATTGGGTTTTCTGCTAAGTCATCCCAGCAGCGGTTATGTATCTTCTGCTCTGTTTTGGTTAGGCAATGCACAGTACGCTACCAAAGATTACAAAGAGTCGATGCTCAATTTTCGAAAGCTCTTGAACATTGCGCCACTTCACACGCGTGCCCCAGACGCCATGCTGGCCATTTCGAACTGCTTGATCGAGCTCAAGGACCTGAAGGCCGCCAGAAAAGCCATGGAAGATTTGATCAAATTGCATCCCAACAGCGATGCAGCACAAACGGCCAAAGACCGACTCAGTCGCTTTAAATAATTCGGTATGACTGAATCTCAACTCACCGATTTGCAGTGGTTGGTCTTGAGTTCTACGGCTGTAGTCTCTGTGTTCTTGGGTGTTCTTTTTCACCGTTCACATTTTTGTACCATGGGCGCAGTCAGCGATGCGGTCATCATGGAAAACTTTGACCGCTTGCGTCAGTGGGCCCTTGCCTTGGCTGTTGCCATTTTTGGATTTGGCGGCATGGCTTATGCAGGCCTCATTAACCCCCTTCAATCAATCTATGCTACCAAGGACTTGTTGTGGCTCTCTTCATTGCTGGGTGGCTTGTTGTTCGGCTGGGGCATGGTCTGGGCTTCTGGTTGTGGGTCAAAGACGCTGGTTCGTTTAGGTGCGGGTAACTTGAAAGCGCTGTGGGTGTTGCTGGTCATGGGCGTTGTTGCGCTTTCTGCCATGAAGGGTGTCTTGGCCGTCGGACGGGTGCAATACATTGATGCCGTGAAAATAGAAATGCCGCAGGGCCTTTTTGCGGGCGAATGGTTGAGCAATCATCTGAATCTCTCGCTGCATGTTGGTATGTTGGTCGCGGCTTGTTCAGTCTCTTTGCTATTGCTTGTGTGGGTCTTGAAAGATCGAAATTTCTTAACGCTTCACAACGTGATGACAGGTATTTTGGTCGGCCTCGTGATTTGTGGGGTCTGGTGGATTTCTGGTGTTTTGGGGCACGGCTTGGAACACCCCGAAACGCTAGAGGAATTTTTTCTCGCCACTTCGAGCCGCAAAATGGAAGCCCTCAGCTTCACGGGCCCAGTGGCCTTGGCTTTAGACGCTGTGATGTACTTCAGCGATGGCACCAAGCGCTTGACCATCGGTTTGACCAGTGTGTTGGGCGTTTGTGCTGGCTCGTTCATCAGTGCCTGGTTTCAAGGGACCCTGAAGCTAGAAGGCTTTACCAATGCAGCCGATATGCGCCGTCATCTTGTGGGCGCCAGCTTCATGGGAATAGGGGCCGTGCTTGCCATGGGCTGCTCTATTGGACAGGGCTTAAGCGGCCTCTCAACCCTCAGCTTCAACAGCTTGATAGCAAGCTTGGCCATCGTGGCTGGTGCCTACGCGGCCTTGCAATACGATTTGCGTCAAGCTTGAATCAGCGTTGGCGTTTTTAAAATCACGTCGTGACGCAAACAAACATTTCCAGTCGAAGGTTTGGTGGCATGGCCAGACTTTATGGCCTAACCGGTGCCGATCAAATTGCACGTTCACACGTGTTGATTGTGGGCATTGGTGGTGTAGGTTCTTGGATCGCTGAAGCATTGGCCAGAAGTGGCGTTGGCGAGATGACTTTGGTCGATATGGACCACATTGCCGAATCCAATATCAATCGCCAAATTCATGCTTTAGAAAGCACACTGGGACAGGCCAAAGTGTTGGCCATGAAAGAAAGAATTGCGCAGATCAATTCGGAATGCCGTGTTCATGTTGTTGATGACTTTGTTTCGCCAGAAAACTGGTTGGAGCTTGTTGCCAACATCAATTCATCTGCGTCAAGCTTGATGCACATCACAGCTGTGATTGATGCTTGTGATCAAGTCAAGGCCAAAGTGGCCATGGCCGACTGGGCCATTCGCCAAAAAGTTTTCATGGTCACACTGGGAGCTGCTGGGGGTAAAAAAGAAGCCCATCGTGTTGAGCAAGCCGATCTGTCTAAGGTGACCCACGACCCCTTATTGTCCCAATTGCGGTATCGACTCAGGAAAGAAAAGGGCGCTCCCAAAGAGGGTAAAAAGATAGGTGTGCTTTGCGTATTCAGTCGAGAGAACGTTGCGCCGCCCGATGCATCCTGCCTCATTGAAGGGGACGGCACACTCAACTGCCATGGCTATGGATCGGCTGTGACCGTGACGGCAAGTTTTGGCTTGGTGGCGGCCTCATTGGTCGTGAATTATCTTGCGTCAGGCTTGGCAAACCCTAAAATTTGAAGCTATAATTTAAGGCTTGAGTAGATGGGTCGGTAGCTCAGTCGGTAGAGCAGCGGACTTTTAATCCGTTGGTCGCGAGTTCGAATCTCGCCCGACCCACCAAATACTCAAACCCCTTTAAAACCCCGCAAAGCTTGCTCTGTGGGGTTTTTTCTTGCCTGCCCAGGCTGCACTTTTTCAAGCATCAAGATTGAGTCGTTCCAATTCCTCTGACCAAGCCAGCCATTGAATTTCCAACTCTTCAAGGGCCGTGTTAACCGATTTAAGCAACTTGCCTGTCTCTGCAATTTCTAAAGGCGGAAGCGGTGTAGCCAGTTTGCTTTCCAAGGCTAATTTTTCGGCTTCTAGCTTGGCTATTTTTTGATCAGCCTGCTCGATTGATTTTTTCAAAGGCTTGAGCAGAGCGGATTTCTGTTGGCGTAAAAGAGCGTCTTCTTTTTTCTGGTCTGGCGTTCGGTTGACTATCTTGGCCACAGGCTTTTGAGGCTCCGACTTAGCAGCTGTTGGTATCACAATGGGCTCATCGGCCACATTGTTTTTCGCTTCTTCTCGCAAGCGTTTGGATTCATCTAACAAATAGCGCTGGTAATCGTCTAGGTCGCCATCGAATGGTTTTATTTCTCCGCGGCCAACCAACCAAAATTCGTCACAAACCGCGCGCAACAAAGCCCTGTCGTGACTGACCAACATCACGGTGCCTTCAAATTCATTCAAGGCCATTGATAACGCCTCGCGTGTGGCCAAGTCCAAGTGGTTGGTGGGCTCGTCTAACAACAGAAGGTTGGGGCGCTGCCACACAATCATGGCCAATACCAGTCTGGCTTTTTCGCCGCCGCTCATTGAGCCCACGTTTTGCTTCACCATGTCACCGGTGAAGTTAAAGGTTCCTAAAAAATTTCGAAGGTCTTGTTCGCGCGAGGACTGTCCTGGTGTAGCGCCAAGTTCTTTGACCAAGCGGATCATGTGTTCTAGCGGATTGTCTAAGGGGTGTAAGACGTCCAGTTCCTGTTGTGCAAAATACCCAATATTCAGCCCCTTGCCCTCAGTCAGTTCACCAGACAAGGCCTTGATGCTGCGAGCGATGGTTTTAACCAGCGTAGATTTGCCTTGGCCGTTGGCACCCAAAATACCAATGCGCTCTCCTGCCAAAACTGATTTATTGACTTGCTTGACAATGACTTTGTCGATGCCATCGACCGAATAGCCCAAATTGGCATTGGTGATGGCCAACATGGGGTTGGGTAAGTTTTGGGGCTCTTTGAATTCAAAGGTGAAATCTGCATCGGCCAAAACAGGCGCAATTTTTTCCATCCGTTCAAGCGCCTTGACTCGGCTCTGAGCCTGTTTGGCCTTGCTGGCTTTGGCCTTGAATCGGTCAATGAACTTCTGCAAGTGTGCAATCTTGTCTTGCTGCTTTGAGAACGAGGCTTGTTGCAATTCAAGTTGCTGTGATCTTAGAGTTTCAAAAGCGCTGTAATTGCCGCCGTATCGATTGAGCTTGGCATGTTCAATGTGCAAGGTGACGTCGGTCACGGCATCTAGAAATTCTCGGTCGTGGCTGATCACGACCATGGTGCCCATGTAGCGTTTAAGCCAAGCCTCAAGCCAAACCAAGGCGTCCAAATCTAAGTGGTTGGTGGGCTCGTCTAAGATGAGCAAATCGGAGGGGCACATTAAAGCGCGAGCCAATTGCAGCCGCATTCGCCAGCCGCCTGAAAAGCTGTTAACTGGATGATCCAATTCAGATGTTCGGAACCCTAGGCCCAAGATTAAAGATTGTGCTCTGGGTACTGCGTCGTGTTCGCCAGCATCTGCCAAGTCAACATGAGCATGAGCCATGGCCATGCCATCTTCTGATCGTTCTGCCGCATGAAGCACAGCACGCAACTC
>Ga0255119_1000323_pt1 | contig 14145 bp, 13 predicted proteins | sample Law_Atlam_RepC_8_2_FD_188578 | JGI IMG/M metagenome (GOLD analysis project Ga0255119, IMG submission 188578) | Freshwater microbial communities from St. Lawrence River, New York, United States - Law_Atlam_RepC_8h | ecosystem: Environmental > Aquatic > Freshwater > River | place: USA: New York... | reverse complement strand
CGGCGCAACACTTCGCGCAATCCCCACCATCCCGCTCCCCATGCCAACAACGCACCACCAACGATGCCCACGGCCAGTACCCAAGGCGAGGCCTGCCACTTGAATTCAAAGACAAACCAAGCCAACGCCCAACCCATGGCAGATGCGACCAAGGCGGCCAACGCGCCAGATAACGCGCCAACCCCCAGCAGTTCTGCGGTTTGCACCTGTCGCAGCAAATGGTTACCAGCGCCCAACGCACGCAGCACAGCGTATTCGCGGGCGCGTTCTTCACGGGTGGCGGTGACGGTGGCAAACAAAACCACCAGGCCCGCCGCTAAAGTAAAGCCAAACAAGAACTCCACCGCACCAATGACCTGACCCAGTACCTTTTGCACCTGGTTGATCGTGGCACCCATGTCTACATTGGTGATGTTGGGGAACAGATTGACCAACTCATTGTCAAAGCCTTTGCGCGGCGGGGCGCGGTAGGCTGCGATGTAAGTCATCGGCAACTCCGGCATACTGGAGACGGGATACAGCGCAAAGAAATTGGCCCGCATGGAAGTCCAATCCACCCGGCGCAAAGATGTGATGCGAGTCGTATACGCCTGGCCTGCCATTTCAAACACCAATTCATCGCCCAGTTTCAAGCCCAAGCTTTTGGCGATGCCCTCCTCCATGCTGATGGCGTTGGCTTCTTCGGGCACCCATGCCCCTTGCACGATTTGATTGTGCGTGGGCGCTTTAGCGGAATGCGACATATTCAACTCGCGCTCGACCAAGCGTTTCGCCCGCTCGTCGGTGAAATCTTCCGGCTGTACGGCTTTGCCATTGATCTGCAGCAAGCGTCCCCGGATCATGGGGTACCAATCTCTTTGCTCAATACCTTCTTTGTCTAAGTGGGACAAAAAAGCCTTGGCCTGGTCGGGCTGAATATTGATGACAAACCGGTTGGGCGCGTCTGCCGGGGTGGCATTGCGCCAACTGTCCACCAGATCGGTGCGCAACAACACCAACAACATCAAAGCAAGTAAACCAACCGACAACGAGCTGATTTGCACCACGGTATAGCCGGGCCGCGCACTGATTTGACGGGTAGCCATGCGCAACCACGCAGGCACTTGTTGCAAGTTGACGGTTTGACGCAAGCCCCACACCGCCAGCCAAGCCAGTCCGGCAAACACCAGTGCTGCAGCAGCGAAACCACCGACCACCATCAGCCCCATCCAAGTGTCACGGCTGGCATTCAATAACAACGCACCAAAACCCGACAACCCCAGAACAAACACACCCAAAGATGCAGGTTTTAAAGGCCCCATGTCACGACGAATCACGCGCAAGGCCGGTACCTGTGCCAATTGCAAGATAGGCGGCAAGCCAAAAGCGAGCAACAGCGTGAAGCCTGCGCCGACACCTTGCCAAACAGGTTGCCAACCCGCCGCGGGCAAATCGGTATCCACCAAGCCAACCAGCAGTTGCACAAACACTTGGTGCAAGCCAAATCCCATGGCCAACCCAAAGCCACTGGCGAGCAAACCTGCCGTGAAAAATTCACCCAAGTACACCCACAAAATATTTCGCTGGCTTTGCCCCAATACACGCAACATGGCGCAATCATCCAAATGCCCTGCTGCAAAAGAACGCGCGGCCAAGGCCACGGCCACCGCACTCAACAATGCGGCGAGCAAAGCCACCAAATGCAAAAATTTTTCTGCCCGGTCCAAGGTCTGGCGCATTTCCGGGCGACCAGCCTCAAGTGTTTCCAGCCGGGTGCCACGGACTTCGGTTTGCTTGACATAAGTTTGCGCCCAGCCGGAGAACTCCGCCACTTGGCGGCTATTGCCTGCGACTGCCAGTCGCCAGTTGAGTCGACTGGCGGGTTGCACCAAGCCGGTGGCGGCCAAGTCCGCTTGGTTCATCATGATGCGCGGCGCAAAATTCATAAAACCGGCACCTCGATCGGGCTCAGACATCAGCACCTTAGAAATACGAAGCGTGCGCTCACCTAACGAAATATTTCCGCCAGGCTTAATTTCCAAGGCCTCTAAAATCGCTGGCTCCACCCACACCTCACCAGGCTGAGGGATCTCTCGGGTTGGCACAGAAGGGCGGTCATATACCGTTTCATTGGTCAATTCTTTGGCCAAACTTGGTTTGACCACCGGTGAATTCAAATCAGGCAACACCTGCAATTGACCCCGAAGTGGATAGCCCTCAGACACCGCTTTGAGCGCCACCAAACGGCTTTGCCCCTCAAGTGCCGAGCCGCTGCGGGCCATGGTTGGGAATGACAATGTGACCGCCGAGCGCAGGCCAAAACCATTGACTTTTTCTAGCACATCGGCGGGGAAAGCATGGTCACTGGCCAGTACGGCGTCGCCGCCGAGCAATTGTTTGGCATCGCGCTGCAAACCCGCTTCGATGCGGTTAGCCAAAAATCCCACCGACGACAGCGCGGCCACACCCAGACTGACCGCCACAAATAACAGGCGCAACTCGCCCGCCCGCGCATCGCGCCACAGCGCTTTACCAACCATGCGAAGTAATCTCAAAGTGATGCGCTCCAGCGGTCGTCCCAGCCGTGTTCGGCCTGTTCCAAATCACGGCGGTCGCGTTTTGTCGGCCTGCCGTGGGCAATGCTCAAAGCGGGTTCGCGTGCAAAGCGCCGTTGTTGGCTGTGCAATTCGCGGGCCTGCAGGCTTTCTGGGGTTTCGCTATAAAGCAATTGGGCAATAGGTGCAGAACCGCGCACGTCACTGATGGCCAGCACTTGTACCGTTCGGGTCAATCCCTCGCGGCGCAGAGACACCAATTCGCCAAGTTTGACTTCTCGCGCGGGTTTGACCACCTGTCCATTGACTGCAACACGACCCTTATTGATTTCATCGGTCGCCAAAGAGCGGGTTTTGTAAAAACGCGCCGCCCACAGCCATTTGTCGATACGTATTTTGTCCATTGCTTCCATTTTGACCGGTTTGCTGGCAAATCTTTAAGCAGGCAAACTCAAACCCTTGACTTACCGGTGAATAGCAGAAAAACAACATGTAACTTTGGGCTAAATTTGACATAGTCAACAAAAAAGCTAATATCCACACCCCTTTACGAAATTAACTTCTATTAATTTCTGGGTTTTGAATTGTAGATTTTTTAACCAAGCTTGCATCGGAGCATCAGGATGGCATTCAAGATTTTGGTCACCAGTCAAAAAGGTGGTGTAGGAAAAAGCACCTTGTCTGCAAATTTGGTAGCCTACCTAAGCCGTAGTCTGAACCTTCCTGTCACCTTGATTGATTGGGATCCCCACGGCTCTTCCAGCAACTGGCTCAAACAAGCCCCGCCTGTGGGTGCTGTCGTTCAACATTTGGCGCTGCCTGTTGACCAAGGTGGTAACCGCCCCATTTTTGAAGCGCGTTTACAAATGCGACGTGCGGCCAGTGAATGCGACATTCTGGTGTGCGATCTGACTTGGTCAGACTCGTTAGCGGGCGAATTGATGTTCGAATTCGACATGGTGTTGGTACCCACCTCAGTTTCTGAAATTGAACTGGCGGCTACATCTGGTTTTCTCAGTCGCCACCGCTGGGTGTTTGATTCAGCCGCGGCACGCCGCCCCATGCTGGTGGTCTGCCCCACCCGCGTGCTGAACGAACAGCTCAATTCAGATGTGTTCACCAAGCAACGTTTTCCCGTCAGCTTCATGTTGGCGCCACCCATTTTGGAAGCGCAAAGCGCCCGCGATTTGTATGAGCGTGGCTACCTCATGGATGCTCGCGATATCGGTGGTGAATCGTTCCGCGAATTTGGCGAAGCGATTTGTGCAGCCCGCGAAATTCGCATGGCGCAGTCCCAGCAACCTCGCAGCACGCCTATCAAACTCACTGCCCAAGACACAGGCAGCCAACGCGTGCCTTTGACACCCAACAAAGCCAGTGTGCTCGAAAGTATTCCGAATTCTTCCCAATACTCGGTCTTGGGCAGATATCGCCAGCGCAAGCTTGCCGAAGAAACACAAGAGACCACGAACTCACGTTCACTGGCACAAATGGGCATTCCCGAGTTTCTCAAACGCTTGGCGCGCGGCAATTCCGCCAAACTGTAAAGACACACCATGCCGCAAGAAAAATTTCTCGCCTTCAAGGGCCTCAAGCAATACGACCCTGGCATGGGCTGGGCGTCGGTACACAACTTTGCACAATCGCAAGACAGCCCACAAGACAATGCTTCCGCCGCAACTATTGATCAAGCAGTCACCGCCAGCACTGAAAGAGACTTGCAAGCGGCCTTGGACAACGCACGCATGGGAACTGCTCACACTGCCGCCGAGGTGTTGCATGATCCCTTGCTGGGCGAATTGTTTGATCAACTGCACCAACCGCCCAAAGATGAACTGGCGCAAAGCTGGAAACTGATTGCACAGAGTGTCAATTTGCTGAGCCAGCGTATGGCTGAGCAACGAGAGTTGCGCGAGCACATGACCAAGATCGAGCAAGAGTTGGACTTGCTGCGGCAAAACATATTGCATGATTTGAAAGAAATTCAACGTGCCTCCGACAGTCAACTGTCAATGGCACGTCTGCGTGCTGAGGTATCCTCACTGGCACAAGCGCGTCTGTCTTCAAGATTGCGCCAGACACATACCTGATCCACAGAGGTCAGGGCAGCAGGAGGCTTCTTCAGTGCTTGATCTCAACCAAATACGCTACCCGGTCCGCTACACCACCTTTTTCTTGGCGCTGGGGGGATTGATATTTAGTGCGTTGGTGGTACTTGCATCGGGCCAAGCTTGGATCATGTTGCTGCTGTTCGCCACCCTGTCTGCGGTCGGCGTGCACGATGTGTTGCAAACCCGTCATGCCATATTGCGCAACTATCCGATTCTGGGGCACATGCGTTTTCTGATGGAATTTATCCGTCCAGAAATTCGACAGTACTTTATTGAGAACGAATCTGAGGCCGCACCTTTTTCACGTGCCCAACGAAGTTTGGTGTATGCGCGTGCCAAAGGCCAATCCGACAAACGGCCGTTTGGCACCCAACTCGATGTCGACCAAGCCGGATTTGAATGGCTGACGCATTCGATGGCACCCACCACCATTGCCAGTCACCAATTTCGCACCCGGGTTGGCAACTCTGCATGCAGCCAGCCCTACGACATCAGCCTGTTCAATATTTCCGCCATGAGCTTTGGCGCACTCAGCGCCAATGCCATCATGGCGTTGAACCAAGGCGCCCAAATGGGTGGTTTCGCACACGACACTGGCGAAGGGTCGATATCGCGTTACCACCGCATACACGGCGGTGACCTGGTCTGGGAAATCGGTTCAGGGTATTTCGGTTGCCGCGATGACCAAGGCCGTTTCAGCCCCGAGCGTTTTGTCACTCAGGCCCGTGAACCGCAAGTGCGCATGATTGAGATCAAATTGAGCCAAGGCGCCAAACCTGGACACGGTGGTGTGTTGCCTGCGGCCAAAATCACCCCAGAAATTGCCGAAGCCCGTGGTGTGCCATTGGGTGCAGATTGCGTGTCCCCGGCCGCACACAGCAGTTTTTCTACACCCACTGAATTGCTTGAATTCATGCAAAGTTTGCGCGAACTCAGCCAAAACAAACCGGTCGGTTTCAAGTTGTGTATCGGTCACCCATGGGAATGGTTTGGCATTGCCAAAGCCATGCTGGAAACCCGCATACTGCCCGACTTCATCGTGGTGGATGGCGCCGAAGGCGGCACAGGCGCGGCACCCTTGGAATTTTCCGACCACATGGGTATGCCCTTGAAAGAAGGTTTGCGTTTAGTACACAACACTTTGGTCGGCATAGGCATGCGTGAGCATGTCAAATTGGGCGCAAGTGGAAAAATTATCAGCAGCTTTGATCTGGCACGCACATTGGCCTTGGGAGCTGACTGGTGCAACAGCGCTCGCGGGTTCATGTTTGCCCTAGGGTGTATTCAGGCGCAAACCTGTCACACCGGCAACTGCCCGACCGGCGTCACCACGCAAGACCCGCAACGCCAAATGGCTTTGGTGGTGCCGAACAAAGCCGAACGGGTCAAAAATTTCCACCAAAACACATTGGAGTCGTTCAAAGAATTGCTGCAAGCTGCTGGCTTGTCAGCGCCCGAACAACTCAAGGCCCACCATTTTTCCCACCGCATCAGCCACACCGAAACACAAACTTTGGCCCAGATGTACCCGGTATTGACCCAAGGCGCATTACTCAAAGACTCGGTGGCCAAATTGCCAGAGCCTTTCAAAACCTATTGGGGCAAAGCCAGCGCCGAAAGTTTCCAGTGGCAATAAACCGCTGACGGCTCAGATCAGTTTTCTGTACCCGGACGCGGAAAGATCACGCGGTCTTCTTTCGGTGCAGCACGCGGTGGCAGCGCCGGAGGTTGGGCCGCAGCACGTGCGGCTTCTGCCGCTTTGGCCTCGGCCGCAGCACGTGCCCGTGCTTCCGCAGCGGCTCTGGCCTCCGCCGCCGCTCTGGCTTCATTGGCCGCTTTGAGTTCAGCCTGTATTTTGGCTTCAGCGGCTTTGGCTTCTGCAGCAGCTTTGGCCTCGGCCGATTTGGTGTCTGCAGACTTGGCCGCAGGCGCAGCTTTTGGCAAGGTCAAGGGCTTGTCCAATAGTTTTTCACGCTCGCGTTCTTTGGCGGCGGCTTTGAGCGCAGCGGCGTTGGCGGCAGCGCTGGCCGCCTCAAGGTCTCTTTTCAATTTCTGGATTTCTGCGATCACTTCTTTTTGGTTGTTCACCACAGGCGGGGCAGCAGGCGCGGGTTTGTTGGCCAACGCTTGAACCTTGGCATCCAGTGCTTGTATGTTTTTTTGTAAATCCTTGAGCTTGGCGTCCAAGTTTTTGTCAGTCAGCCCACTGACCTGTCCGGCGATTTGGTCGGGCATTTTGACAAATGTTTTGTCCAGCGTATCCATTTTTTCCTGGAATTTTTCATCCAGCTTGATTTGGCGCTCTTCCATGCTGTCGAGTTTTTCGGTGGTGTCCCCCAAGCCGCGTGTAGCGTCCCCGAAAGTGGCCAAAGTGGCATCGAGTTCCACCACGCGCTTGCCAACCGCCAATGACAAACTATCGAGCTGACGGATGTTTTGTTGCAAACGGGTGGAGATGGCGAAAAACGTACCGACGGCAATGATCAAAAAACTCAGCAAGCCAATCAGAATGACGCGTGAGTGCAGAATATTTTTGGCAGTCAAATCGGTGACGGTTTTCATCACGCCACGCATTTCGTGGCTGATGTTTGCACCCACCTCGGCAGAACGGGTGGATACCTCTGCCGAACTGAGCACAACCGTGGTCAGGTCTTCAATTTGACGCGCGACTTCAGAGCTGTCAAGTGCCTGTGTTTCAAGTTGCGCTAAGCCAATGGCAAGCGTTTCGTTTTGCTCATCTGCTTCGGGCGCGTTCGACTCCTGCGCTTCTTCTTCCGAGTGCACAGGCATATCGGGCAAGAAGTCGCCGTCATCAGCGGCTTCTGCTTGTTTCGAATCTTGCGCCATGTTGGGTGTCCTCTGGAATTCTTAAGGGGTGGGTTTCTTGCGTTCCAGCTTGTCCAATTCAACATGCACCAAGGCAATGTCTTCACTCAACTTTTGGATACGGGGCTGGAAATGCTCTTCCCATTGATCGGAGGAAGTCAGCCCAACTTGAGCCAACTGCGCATTCAATGCTTGGTTTTTAGACGCTACGACAACCCCTGTGTCAAAGCTATCCTCAGGCGTATTGACCAGCACCCTGCTGGCATCGGCCAACATGGTTTGATCCATTGTGCGCATATCCGGGTCGTCTAATTCGCTGCCAGGTGCGCGAAGAAGTTGCGGGTCATGCAATTCGCCGGATGACACGGCTGCCAAGGTGTGAGGGTCGGTATGTATTTGTGTCTGTGGCAAGAGGCGAACTGGTGCGTCCGCCTTCGCTTGGGCCACCTGTTCGCCCTCTGGCAACGGGTCATCTGAAATGGCAGGGTTTTGATTCATATGTCACTCCACTTGTTTTAATCGACCCTCAACACAACTTCTTGATCTTTGGCAACGATATTAATCCTGAAACTGCACTTGCAGCGATTTGGTGGTTCTCAGCCATGCCTTGGCCAAGGGCGGGTTCTCTTTCATCAAGGTCTGCGCCTGGGCTTTGTCTGCATAAGGCCCAGTGACCAAAATGTAGTAAGGCTTACTGCCTTTGCGCTGCGTAAACAACACTTGGCCCGATTTAAAACCCAAAGAGGTGCCCTGAAACTGACGCGCCTCGCTCAAACTGTCAAATGCGCCGTGCTGCATCACCCAGGCATTGGGGTCCAGTCGAGCCACCCAACTGGGGTCATCCGCTTGTGTTGACTTGTCTGAATTGTTGGAGGCTTTTTTCTCTGTCGGTTTTTTTTCTACCGAGGTTTTTTCCGTGGGGCTTTTTTCTGCGGTTGCTTTGTCAGCCGGTTTCTTGTCTTGCGGATTCTTTGGTGGGTCAATCACCACGGGTGCCACGGTTTCGGGCGTGACCTTGGCGACTTCGCTGGCCGGTAAAGGTGTCGTGGTGACAGCGACAGGCTCAGGGATGTTGGGCGTGACCAATTCTTCTTTGTCGGGGCTCAAGGCCTCGGCCGGTTTGACAACGGGGGCGCTGCTGGAAGACATGGACACGGAGGGCGGCGGCACGGCGGGTGGTGTGGCATCCACGGGTGTTTCGGCCACCGGTTTGACGCCCGACAAATAGGAACGCATGCCTTCCCATTCTTCCAACACCCGGTCTTTGTTGATGACACCAAAAACCACCACCGACACCAGCAATACAAGCAACAAAACCATGGCCCACCTGCCACTGCGCTTGGCCGCTGCTGCGTTGGCCTCCCAAGACTTGGCCAGTTCTTCACCGGACGGAAATTCTGAGAGCAGAACTGGCTCGCCAAGTTCGGGGTCAGTCAAGCCGGCAGGGCTGTCTGATGAAGTGGTGGTTTTGCGGGCTGACAAATCCAAAGGCGGTGGCGGCACCGAGGGCAGCGCAGCATCGTCTGAAGCAACAGAGGGGGCTGCCGATTTTTTATCACTGGCCACTTGCTTGGCGCCTGGCCAGTCGCCCAAGGTTTCCAAGCGCGCGGCTTTGGCAGGGGCTGGGGCTTGCGACTCCAACACCCATTGCAACAAATTCTTGCCAAAGGCCGACAATTTTTTGTCATAGCTGCTGCGGCTGTTGACCAACAAAATCACATTGATATTGCTAGCGGGAAAACCGTTGACCAAACGGGCAAGCAACTGCAGTTCGAAATCTTGAATGCCATGTGTATCGGGAAAAATCATGTAGCGCTTGGGCGCGGTCTGGTTGGTTTTGTCCAGCGCCTGATCTACTGTCAAGGTAGAGAGAATTTCGTTGAACCGGTCAACCAGTCGCTCTGAGTCTGCTGAGGTCCACAACTCGACATTGGGCTCGCCTAGCTGACGCAAATGCTGAAAAATACGCTTGCCGTAATGCGTCAACGCAGCCTCATCGTCACCCAAAATAGCCAAGTTCAAGCGGCCTTCACGCAATGATTTGAGCAAAATTTCAAACCTGAGTTTGTCGGCTTGGCTTTGGTAGAAATCGCTCATGTGTTGACCACTGTCATGTCGTTATCACTGAAAAAGAAAACCGTTTTCGTCATAGCGCATATTGTCAGGTATACGCAATGAAGGTTTGACCATGCCGCCAGAGTCCGAATAACTCTGGTTCAAGCTGAACACATAGGCAATGACCTGCGCCACGGCATGGTAGAGCCCTTCGTGAATCGGGTGCTCAAGTTTGGTGGTGAAGTACAAGGCCCGGGCCAATTCAGGCGCTTCGAACACATACACACCGGCTTCTTTGGCCCGCTCGCGTATGCGTTGAGCGAGTTCATCGGTGCCTTTGGCCACCAAGGTAGGCGCGCCATCAGAATTCGGGTCATAGCTGAGCGCAACTGCGAAATGCTGCGGATTGGTGATGACCACATCTGCATCCTTGACCTTTTCCATCATGCGGCTGTTGGCCATTTCACGCTGACGACGGCGAATGGTTGCCTTGACCTCGGGACGCCCTTCCGAGTTTTTCATTTCATCTTTGATTTCTTGGCGGGTCATCTTCAAGCGTTTGTTGGTTTGGTAATGCTGCAAAGGCACATCGGCCAGCGCGATCACGATCAATCCCATGCTCATCCAAAAACAGGCATCCAAAATCAAATTGCCCGAATGGTGAATGGCCGTGCCCAAATCCATGCGGTTGATGGACACCAAGTCATCGATATTGTTGGTCACCGACATCCACAAAATCACGCCGATGAGGAAAAACTTAACAATGGCTTTGCCCAATTCAATCAGCGCTTTCATGCCGAACATACGGGCAAACCCCGCCAACGGGTCAAGCTTGCTGAATTTGGGTGCCATCAGCCCCACCGAAAACACCAGACCGCCGCTGAGCACCGTGGACAAGACCGCCACCACCGCCAGCAAAAACATGATCGGCAGTATCAAGATGTAGCCGTCGATGACAGACTGAAAAAATATGCCGGGCAACAACTCTGCCTTGTCCATGACCTTGCGGTCAAACTGCAGTTGCGAAGAAAACAAATTGCCCAGTTTGTGAAACATGAAATTGCCAGCGAGGCTGAAAAACAACGTGGCCGTGATCAATATGGCCGCCGTGGGCAGTTCAACAGAACGCGCCAACTGCCCCTCTTCCCGCGCTTTGGTGAGGCGTTGCGCGGTGGGTTCTTCGGTCCGTTCTGCGGAGTCGTCAGCCATCGCCTAGCCTCCTAGCAGCATGCCGCGCATCTGCCCAAATGTTTGCACCCACCACCAACTCATGCGGTTGACCATGCTGGGAACCGCCAACCACATCACCACAAAACCTGCCAACAAAATGGCTGGAAAACCCACCGAAAAAATGTTCAAGCTAGGTGCAGCACGGGTGATGAATCCCACCCCGATATTGACAAACAACAAGGTGATGACCACCGGCAGTGAAATGAGCAAGGCCGCCACAAACATCATCGCGCCCCACGCCGTCATCTTGCCCAGCAGGTCTTGTGTCATCAACACTTTGCCAATAGGAAACAAGGTGAACGATTCCAACAACAAGCCAAACACAATCAAATGACCGCCAATCGATAAAAAAACCAGCGTGCCCAAAATATTGAAAAACTGTGACATCACCGGCACGCTGCCCATGGTGGGATCGACCATGGTAGCCATCGACAAACCCATGGAACCTGATACCGCCTGACCGGCCAACACAATGGCCGCCGTGGCCAATTGCATGACCATGGCCATGGTAAGACCAATGAACAACTGGTTGAAAATTTCTTTGACCCCTTCGGCGGTGACCGGGTCAATCTTCGGAATATCGAGTTGCATGGACAAAAAAATGGTGAGCACCATGGCGATAGAAATCCGGATTCTCAAACTGACCGCGCGAATAGAAAAAATAGAGGCGAACGCTAAAAACGCGGAGATGCGCAGCATCGGCCACAACAGGGCGTAAAACCTGTCGAGCAAATTGAGCATTTCAATGTTCATGCGTGTCAGCCGAACAGGCCGGGTATGCGACCGTAAAGCACTCTGGTGTAGTCCACCAAGGTATTGATCATCCAACCGCCAAACACGGCAGCGGCAAGACCAATCGACAGCAGCTTGGGAATAAAGCTCAGGGTTTGCTCATTGATGGATGTTGCCGCCTGAAACACACCAATGACCAAACCAACCAACAGCGCCACTGCCAACATGGGCGCAGATATCAGTATCGTCATCCACAGGGCTTGGCGCCCGAGATCCACCACCATGGAAGTGTCCATACGCTTACCTCACTTGAAAATAAAACTTGACGCCAATGAACCCATGATCAGCGTCCATCCGTCAACCAGCACAAACAGCATCAACTTGAATGGCATGGAAATAATCATCGGCGAGAGCATCATCATGCCCATGGACATCAGCACGCTGGCCACGATCAAATCGATGACCACAAAGGGGATGTAAATCATGAAACCAATCATGAATGCGCTTTTGAGTTCAGAGGTCAAGAACGCTGGCACCAAGGTCGTGAACGGCACTTCTGCAGCACTGGCGACTTCTTTGCGCTGTGCGATTTGCATGAACATGGCAATGTCATCTTCACGAGTTTGCAGGGTCAGAAACTGCCGCACAGGGACTTCCGCCTTGACCAGGGCTTTTTCGAAGGGCAAGCTGCCGTTCATGTAAGGCGCCACGGCATTGGTGTAGACATCGTCAAACACCGGGGTCATGATGAAAAAGGTCAGGAATAACGCCAAGCCGACCAACACGGTATTGGGCGGTGTTTGGCCGGTACCCAGTGCCTGACGCAATATCGACAACACAATAATGATCCGCACAAACGAGGTCATCATCAGCAACAACGAAGGCAGCAAGGTCAGAACCGTCATCAAACCCAGCAATTGCAAGGTCAGGCTGTACTGCTGCCCGCCCTTGCCTGAATTCACGGTGACCATGGGCAAGCCTTGAGACAAAGCCAAGTCAGGCAACCAAAGCATGCATAAAGCAAAAAAAGGAAGTATGAAGTGCTTAATTCGCATCGTTGACACCTGGTTCTGCAGACGAAGGGGTATCTGCACGCCATGCATGCAGGGTTTGAATATCAGTGTTGTTGACCGACAAAAGCAAGCGTTGTTGGTCCACCTGCACCAACAACAACTTGTGCCGCAGGCCCATGGGATAGGCCTCTAGAATTTGAATACGCCGTTGAGTGGCAGGGAGTAAAAAGCCCTTGTTGCGACGCGACAGCCACCACAGGGCCGCCGCCAACAGCAACAAGACGAATGTCATACTGAGAGAATACTGAACCCAGTCATAGTTTGGCATGGTGTCCATTATCTATCGGGTAACAGACAAAAATGAAATTAAATCGTAAATCAAGCAAATCTCTTTTTTGCATTCATGGTTGTGAACACTGAATTCGGTGGCAAAACCCGCCTGGCCACTTGGATCAAAGACCTGGCCAATGCCGGCGGCACGGGCGGATTGAACTGGCATGTGCATGCGGTTCGCTCACTGCAACGCTGGTTGCCCACGCGTGAACACATCGCCTCTTTTTTGGCAGATATTCATCCTGAACAAAAACACTTGTTGCTGATCGGTTGCAGCGCAGGTTGGATGCTGCCCACCCCTTGGCTGACCAGGTTTGAGCGCATTGATGTCTATGACATTGATCCCTTGGTCCCATTTTTGTTTGGCCTGCGTCATGGCCGCACACTCAAGACCCATTCGGTGCAGGTGCGCTACCACCGCAGCGATGCCATTGCCGGCTTGCCTGTTTTATTGAAACAGCATCCGCAAGCCTGCGTCTGGTTCGACAACGTGCTGGGGCAAGTGGGTGTGCGTTTAGGAGACGAGGAGATTGCCGAGCGACAACTCTCTTACTTGAAGCATTTGTTAATTGGCCGCGCATGGGGCAGTGTGCATGACATGTACTCGGGCGGCACGGATGCTGACATGGCCGCGCCAGCGGTTGAAAGTTGCGCTTGGGTGCGTGCCGACGATGCGCCAGAAGAGGTGTCAAAAGTACGTGTCAATCAACAAGAATTTCTTCATCCGCAAGCAGCGCAGTGGCTGCTGACACGTGTGAATGCAAAAGGGGTGTGGCATGACCATGCCACGGGCAGCGTGTTTGCGCCTGGCACCCAGACCACGCTGATTCCGTGGGCATTCAAGCCCCATTACTGGCACTGGCTTCAAGCGGGTTGGGTCAAGCCTTGAGGTTGTAGAGCGTCAAACCCAAACTGTCCATTTCTTTCTGGTCACGTTGGCGTTCCCATTGTTGAACCGCTTGCAAATCTTTTTCCTGCATGGTTTCCATCTTCATGCGCTGGTGTGTCGCTTGCAATAACACGGCCTTGGCCTGCTCGAGCTCGCGTAAAGCCACTTTCAAATCGTTATCCACGCGATCCACCAACGTCTGTAATTGCATTAAAAACTGACGGCTGTTGGTGGCCTGCGCCATGGTTTGTAACTTTGACTGGGCGTCCAGGGCACGCTGTTTGTAGTCATCAAGCAAGTCGTTCATGCGCTGGCGGCTTTGCTGCAATTCCAACACCTTGTTGCGTGCGCGTGCACTTGCTGTTTGTGCAATTTCTTCTTCGTCTTTGGCTTTCTTGGCCAACACGGACCAGCAACTTCTG
>Ga0255119_1000322_pt1 | contig 14172 bp, 9 predicted proteins | sample Law_Atlam_RepC_8_2_FD_188578 | JGI IMG/M metagenome (GOLD analysis project Ga0255119, IMG submission 188578) | Freshwater microbial communities from St. Lawrence River, New York, United States - Law_Atlam_RepC_8h | ecosystem: Environmental > Aquatic > Freshwater > River | place: USA: New York... | reverse complement strand
TCTGGATTCTTAGACTCAATCAATTCGTTATATGAATCGCAGTAAAAATCGGCATTCCAAATTCGTGAGGCAGTTGCCTTGGCACTTGGACACTTATAGGAATGATCGCTCATTTCAACAGATTAAGTCGTTATCTCAAGTCATTCAAGGGGCTGTGCAACGCAGTGCCTAATCACTGTCTTGCTTAAAGTAGGAATTTGAAAACCTATTCGATAAACCTTGAAATTCTGTTTGGCGAAAGGCTTGACCGTCGCTAGGCGGGTACTTTTCAACCAGGCGAACTCCTTCCAAATTCTTCTCTGTCAGAACTTTTTCGGAGGCAGGCAACGGCAAAACTATTCGCTGTCAGTATTGAATTCCACCTATTGGCAGAAACTAGAGTCTGTCTTTGGGGAACAATTCCCTAAACGGAGAACCTATTGAGGGAAAAATGAGCGGCCAGTTGTACAGCGTGACGCCTCAACCAATTGAGACAATTTTGACTTGGGTCAAGTCAAAAGAAATTGCGATCCCAGAAATCCAACGACCTTTTGTTTGGGAAAATTCAAAGGTTCGCGATCTGTTGGATTCTCTTTATCGTGGTTATCCAGTGGGGTACCTAATTACTTGGCGAAACCCTAACGTTAAACTAAAAGACGGGACTATCTCCGTTGGTAAGCGCGTTTTGATTGACGGTCAGCAACGAGTGACTGCGTTGATGGCGTCACTTCTTGGTGTAACAGTCTTAAATAAGGATTATGAGACAATCCGAATTTCGATTTCGTTTAATCCTCTTGAAGAAAAATTCGAAGTTGCGAATGCTGCGACAAAGAACGACAAATCATGGATTCCCGATATTGCAGTCCTTTTCGCACCTGACGTTGACTTATTGGCACTCGTAAATGAATTTGCAGCTTTGAACCCTGGCCTGAGTCAATCGGAGGTTTTTAATCGCATCGACAATGTTCGAAAAATAGGTAACAACCATGTAGGAATCATTGAACTGAGTGAGCATATTGATATTGAGACAGTCACTGAAATTTTTATAAGGGTCAATTCACAAGGAGCGGCCCTGTCTCAAGCAGATTTTGCGATGTCAAAGATTGCGGTTAATGAGAGTTACGGCGGGAATCTACTCAGAAAAGCGATTGATTATTTCTGTCATTTGTCTGTATCTCCGGAACAGATCTCGGTTATTCGGCAAAAGGACAAGGAGTTTGCGAACTCTGAGTTCATGCCGAAATTGTCTTGGCTCGCTGGGTACAACGAAGATCTATACGATCCGACATACACCGACATGTTGCGTGTCGCCTACACCTCGCAGATGGGCCGTGGGGAGTTGAAGAATTTGGTTGCGTTACTGTCCGGAAGGAATTTTGAAACACGCCAGTTTGAGGAAGAAATTGCTGAGAAATCATTTGGGCTTCTTAAGGCCGGAATCCATAGTTTCATTAACGAAACTAATTTCAAGCGCCTGATAATGATTCTGAAATCTGCTGGATTTGTGTCAAGTCAGTTGATCACAAGTCAGAACGCAGTCAATTTTGCTTACATTCTCTATCTGACTGGTAAAGCAGACAAAATTCATGCAGGTGAACTCGAGTCGTTGGTTAAACAATGGTTTGTCATGTCGGTGCTTACTGGGCGGTATTCAGGAAGCACCGAAACCAGGATTGATCAAGACATCAGACAGATAAGGTCAGATGGTCTCGCTTCCTATGTCAAGAATGTTTGTGCAGCAAACTTCTCAGATGAGTATTGGAACTTGCTATTACCTTCACAAATGAATACTTCGGCGGCCAAAAGCACCTATTGGAATACATTTCAAGCAGCTCAGGCTGCTATGGGAGACAAGGGTTTTCTGTCCTCTGCTTTGACATGTCGTGATCTGATCGAGAATCGAGGGGACGCTCATCACGTTTACCCCAAGAATTACATGAAGAATTTGGAATTTGCGAAGGGTCAGTACAACCAGATAGCAAATTTTGTTCTCACCCAGCAAGAAATTAATATTGCGATCGGGGATAAGCCTCCCGGAATCTATTTTGCAGAATTACTTGAACAGTGCTCTGGGGGGAAGCCCCGTTACGGGAACATCGTAGATTTAGAAGTCCTTAAAGCAAACTTGTCTTCGCACGCTATTCCATTGGAACTTCTAGAAGGAGAAATGCCGTACTCGGATTTTCTGGACCTCCGTCGGACTGCGATGGCGCAGAAAATAAAGATGTTCGTAACAGAATTGTCGATCAATGTTCCAGCAGGAGAAGACGGTTAGTAAAGAGTTGGGGCCCAAAGATGAATTAGCCTTCTCGTATGCTTGCCTATATCGCCACGAAGGCTCAGTTCTTATTGGATGCTCCGACGATTGAAGACATTGTTCGATCATCAGTAAAGAAAAATCTGAACTTGTCGGTCGGCGAAAGCGAATACCAAGCTTGGCGAAATTCATTAGGAAACGCGATGTTCCACGTAATGAATGATTCTGAAATCCCAGCAGACGCAACGGTGGCAGTTGAGTATCGGTTGAACGGACGAAAGTTTCGAATTGACTTTATGATCTCCGGCAAAGACGGCGCTGGCAAAGACTCTCTCGTCATTGTTGAACTAAAGCAGTGGTCAGTTGTTGAGTTCTCTGCACTGAGTGACCATGTGAAGACTTATGTCGGTGGTGGACTTCGAGATGAAAGGCATCCTTCGTATCAAGCATGGAGTTATGCGAGTCATCTCACGAACTTTAACGAGTATGTCTATGAAAATAGGCTTTCGGTCAGTGCGTGTGCGTACCTTCACAATTGCAACTCAAAGCAGATTCTTCAAGACGAGAGATATTCAGAGCAGATATCCAAGGCTCCAGTTTTTCTCAAGGGCGAGATGGCGTCACTCAGAACTTTGATCAAGAAAGAGATTGTTTCCGGGTCAAATGAAGAAGCGTTGCGCAGAATTGACTCATCGCCGATGCGACCATCACGGCAATTGGCAGAAGTAGTCGGAAATATGTTGCAAGGCAATGAAGAATTTGTACTTTTGGATGATCAAAAAACTGTCCTAGAGAAAATCGTCAATGCATCAACTAAATCTCAGGTTGAGACTAAACAAGTATTGATCATCAAAGGCGGTCCTGGTACTGGTAAATCGGTGATCGCAATCAATGCCTTGGCCCGACTATCTGCCCTTCGTCTTAACGCTCGGTATATAACCCCGAATGCTGCACCGCGAGCTGTTTTTGAGGCAAAGTTGAAAGGTTCAATGCCAACGGTTGAAATTCACGAATTATTCAGTGGTTCGGCTGCTTATGCGGGCATCAAAAAAGATTCCTACGACGTACTAATTGTTGATGAGGCTCATCGCCTAAAACTGAGATCGCAGTACACAAAAGGCGGAGTAAACCAGATCAAAGAAATTATTGATTCTGCTCGCACTTCAATCTTCTTTATTGATGAAGCTCAAAAGGTCACTTGGAAAGATATTGGAGAAATCGCGGCGATTGAGGAATTTGCAATGAGCGTTGGGGCTGAAGTTGAACATTTAGAGCTTTCTTCACAATTCCGTTGTAATGGCTCCGATGACTACATGGCATGGATAGATGATGTTCTTGGTGTACGTGTCGACGACGAAAGTTACTTCTCGCCTGAGAAGTTCGATTTTCGGGTACTTGATAGTCCAACAGAGTTGCTGAATTTGATCAAGGAAAAGAATTCCGTGAATAATCGATCACGGGTTGTAGCTGGATATTGCTGGGACTGGGTGAGTAAGAAGTCACCATCTCTTTTTGACATTGAGTTCCCAGAGTTCGGTTTCAAAGCTGAGTGGAATCTTGAGTCCCAAGGAAGTGAATGGATCATCCAACTTGACTCAGTAAACGAAATTGGATGCATTCATACGTGTCAAGGTCTCGAACTCGACTACGTCGGGGTGATCGTTGGCCCAGATCTAGTAATTGGGGGTCAAGGTTTGATCACTGACCCTGCTGCTCGCGCCAAAACCGACAGGTCGCTTCATGGATTCAAAAAGGAAATGAAAGTTGACAGTGAAAAAGCTATGAAGAAGGCTGATGAGATAATTCGTAATACCTATCGCACCCTGATGACTCGTGGGATGAAGGGTTGCTTCGTGTATTTCTCTGATCCAACTACAGCGGAGTACTTTAAAACTCGGTTGTCTGAAGCCTTATAGTTGTTGCTACTTGGGCTTTAAAGACCCACAATCGAAGAATCTGAGTTTTCATGAGTGAATTTGACGAGTTAAAGAAACAAGTTGATGCTTTCGCTGCAGAGCGTGAATGGGAACGTTTTCACACGCCAAAAAATCTTGCAATGTCGGTTGCAATCGAGGCAGCCGAATTGATGGAGATTTTTCAGTGGTTAACCCCAGAGCAGGCGGCTGATGTGATGAACGACCCTCAAAAACTCCGTGATATCAAGGGTGAGATCGCTGATGTTCTGTTGTATCTCGTTCGACTCAGTTCGGTCCTTGGTATTGATCCGATTGAAGCCGGCCTCGCCAAAGTTGAAGAGAACCGTTCACGCACTTGGGAATTTTGAGATCAATCATTTGTGCTCCGGTTCCCAATCAGGGTTGAAGCCCTTGAGGTAGGTATAGAAGTCGACATCACCTGTCGTTGTGGTGTTCAACATCTTCGCCATCCACATGTTGGCTTTCGAAATGTCGGCACCAACCATGTTTGCTCCCGTCAAGTTCACGTTCGTGAAATTGGTTCCAATGACAATCGCATCTCGCAGTTGTGCAAACACCAATCGAGCGTCAGTGAAATCGGCACCAGACAAATTTGCACCCGTGAAATTTGCGCTACTCAACCAGGCTCCTCTTAGATTCGCCCCTCTGAGATCGACACCTTCAAGTTGGGCGCCGTTCAGGTCTTTCCCGGACAAGTCGCAGCCTGGCCCGATGAGAATGCTGATCGTGCTTTCAATTGAGATCTTCTCGCCCGCTGTATTCCGTTCAATACGGCGAATAACAACGTCGCGTTGCTCAATTGGACCCCAAGGTAATTCCTCAACTGGGGTTCTCACATCAGCCTCTACCGCGTCCTCGGTAGCGGCTGGTTCCGACGATTCAAGCGGTTGCCGTGGCTCGTAATGAACAAGCCGGGGTTTGCCCTGGACCCAATCTTCAATAAAGCGTTTGATCGCGCTGATGAAGTCACTCATGATTTCCTCCATTGATCCCAGCGTTGCCACCTTTTCCTATTGGACGGTTGGCGGATCGTCAGCGGGCTGGGTCCCTCGGATCCTCTAAATGGACAAAACGAACCATATCCGAAGCCAAACCGGCTTGTCGTCCGATTATTCACACTGAAAAGTGCCTGCTCACGAAACCTTTCCGAACTCTGCCATACCCCTTCTTTACGGTCCTGTTTGTCCGAGTGTCCAAAGATTTTTCAGAAATCTGGTCACAACGGTCAAGAGTTCGGCGTTAGCCGACACTGCTACATAAAACGCATGCACAGGAAGGCAGACCTCAATGCGCAGACACCATCGTCAGACTCATCGATACAGCGGTTGTTCCGCCCAAGCACTGACCCCCGAAGAAAACGACGAATTGCTCGACCGTTTTCTCGAGCGTCTCAACAACAAAATTGACGCCGAAGAATTGGCGCGCCGTGATCTGCCGCACGGAGTCTTAGCCGGATCTGCCGACGGCGGAATCCCATCTGTCTATGGTCCGTTCACAAACTCGATTGAAGCTGCAGCGTTTGCGCGCCAACTCGAACAAAAACTTGGAGCGCTCGACAACAACGTGTACTTCCAAGTCATCCCCATCGACAGCCCCGAATAGATCAGTTGTTGTTCTGGTGCAGAATCGTTGCGGAAAACATCACAATTCTGCACCAGAAGCACGATGGGAATGGCTAGTGATTGAGGATGACTTCGCCGTTACTGATTGCACGGGCCAGATCTAAGCGCGACCGGCAATTGGTCTTTTGATAAATGCGGGTCAGGTACACCTCAACAGTTTTGATGCTGTAGTGAAGTGCATTCGCAATTTCTTTGTTACTGAAACCTTGGGCAACTAATCCAGCGATTGATGTCTCAGATTCAGTCAGTCCACTATCCGAATCGATGATTTTGCGCGGTGCTGCAATTCCACGACTACGCATGTGCTGGGCAGTCTTCTGCTTGAAGGGAACCGCCTGCAACTGTTCAAATATTTGGAATGCAGCATGAAGATGAACCTGCGGGCTATCACCGAATCGACCAGCCAATAAGTGTGCGCGACCGAGATACAACATCAAATCATGTTGCTCAGCGATTTCTATTGCTTGCAGCGCAGCATCTACATCTTCAAAAGCTTCCGCCCGGCAAATCAATCCCACGATTTTCCTAAGGATTGAGTTTGACAATTGAGCAAGTAATTCAGCCTCCTTCGCCCATTTCTGAGCGCTCGGGCGATCATTTTCTAGTAAACACACCTCTACGAGCAAGTCGAGGGCTCCAATCATGGAATCACCGAACCCACTTTGCAGTGACTTTGTCGCTCGGTCTTCTAATGATTGTCGGGCGCTTTTGAGGTTGCCATTTCGTATTGCTGCTTTATCGGCAGAATTAGCGAGGGCGAATTGCATTGTTTGTATCGGAGGGTTGACCGATGACAGTAGTTCTTGTGCTTGACGTATTTCTCCTCGTTCAATTAAGACATCCGCAATAACTGATTTGATGTGACCTTCAGAAATGTTGGTCTGATAGTGGTTCATGAACCAAAGCACATCGTCTGCCAGCGCTAAAGCTTCATCCCATTTTCCTGCATAAGTAAGTAAAGAAGTTTTAGCGACCTCAATTTGACAACCGATACTTAAGGTATGTGGATTTTCGTTCAGTTCTTCAAATGATTTGATCTCCGAAAGAGAAGCTGGGATATCGCCGAGTGAGTAGTAGGCGAGAGCCAAGGTTCCTGATATTGCTTGTTTGGCGCGAACGTTTGCGTCCTGTTTGATTTCCTGCAACGATTTTGCGTGAATTTCAGCCGTGGAGTGATCAACCAACAACATTGAGTTCAAAAGATCATGAGAGAGAACAACACTAAGATCAGATATCGGCAAAGAAGCACCCGGCGGAATATGCGCAAACGATGATTCGTCAATTCTTCCGGTGTTCGTCAGAAAGTGCGACCGTTGAGCAAGCAGCGATAGAGAAACTTCGCGACCAGAACTCTCCTCGTCGTCAATGATTGAGATCGCCGAACTGAGATTCCCCGATATGTAGAGGCAGTTGACTGTGTCGGCCAGTGTTCGTGAGCGAGATGGGCCAGCTGCTAATACTTTGAGTGCCTCTATCGCTATCGAAGCAGATTCAGATGGTCGCGATGCGATGAAAAGCCAACGAGCTTGTAGCGAGAGCAATTCGGCCCACTGTTGAGTTCCTTGTTGTACGAGGCTTGCGGCTTGTCCAAACCACTGTGCTGCGACGAGTGGTGCGGTGTTGCCAGCGGCATGACCAGCTTCACTAAGAATCTGAATGCACTCAGGATCACCATGGTCAGAACTTTCAACCATATGTGTTGCTAATTCGGCGATGTCTACAACAGCGCCTCGTCGTCGGTCATCCATCAACTGATTGGCGATTGAACGATGAAAACGTCGCTGTTCGGCTGGCCCGATGTCGTCGTAAAGCGCGTCGCGAAGAATGCTGTGAGCGAATTGAAACTCGTGTTTGCCGAGTGGAATCAAAATCTGGGCCACCACAAGTCGATCAAAACTTGAGGTGACTTCGTCTTCCGAAAGACTGGAGAGGCTAGCGATGAGTGGAAGTAGTCGTAGTGAAATCCGACGAAAAACAGAAAGAACTCTGGCAACCTGAGTATCTGCACTTCCAATTTCAAAGAAACGGTGAATGATGGCTGTTTCTGGATGAGGTAGTTGGGCATCGTCAACAAGTCGCGCGATAGAACCCGAGAGATCAATACGATGCGAGTTCATAAGTAGGCGTGTGGACTCGATGGCGAAAAATGGATTGCCATTACTTGTGATTTCAACGATTGTGACTAAGTCTTCATTCGGACTAGTTGACAACATCCCTTTGATCATTGAGCGGATTTCAGATTTACCAAGTGGGTGTAAGTCAATGACTTGATTGTGATCATCGCTTTGAAACTGCTCAATCATGTGAGCGATGTCTTGATTCTGATACTCGGCTTGGTTACGAAGAGTGGCGATAAAGAGAATTCGTGAATGTGATAACTGACGAGAGAGCATGGCGAACAAAGCCACCGAATCAGCGTCGGCGAGATGAATGTCATCGCAGGAAATCACGATTGGTGATAGGCGTGCTAACTCGCGCAAGATTGATGTCGCGAGTCCGAGAACATCTTGTGGTTCCCTCGCACGTGACTTTTTGGTGGTAATTCCTGAAGTCTTTTCCAGGAGAGTTTTGAGATCTCTCGATGACTGAGTGACGAGTTCACTTTCAATGTGTAGTGGTTGAAGAAATTCGTTCACCAGCGAATAGGGGATTCCGCGGTCAAAGCGACTGGCTCGGCCCTTGAGACAGATTGCCCCCATTGATTCGGTTCGTTCCAATACAACTTCGGCAAGGCGTGACTTCCCTATTCCTCCTGCCCCTCGTATGACGACGCTTGACGCTTGGCCCGCTTCAACTTGTTTGAAGACATCAAGAATGCGGGCAATTTCGTGGTCGCGTCCCACCATTTGCGGCGTGAGGAGCGGCAATGCTGGGAATTGACGAACCGGGGACATTGGAAACACTCTATTTCACCCAGGCCACCAGGTAGTAGGGGAACCCCTACTGGTGGTGCAGGAGGAGGGGGAGAATGATGATTTCGGGGCAGTGAAGGAAGGGGGAGAGCATTGTGGCGCGCATCGAATTGCAATTGAACAGGGAAAGCAATTCTCACGATTCGTCCATCGTGCGCGTGGCTGGTTTTTGCACCGTCAATGGTCAAGAACAATCCCAGTTCGTGGGATGGGCCGAGCTTTTTGCGCTTCTTGAAAAATCGGTGACTGCACCAGAAAGTAATCAAGAGACTTCTTGAAAAACGTCAATCAACTGGTTCGAAGTCATTCGACCAATCACACAAGGGGAGATATATGAGTGGTAACAAGAACAACCGGGGACGTCAGTTGAGGGGTATTGCTCTACTGAGCGTTGCCGTCCTATTGGGCGTCGCATGTGGTGGTGACGACGGCGCGAGTACAGAAACTGAAGCTCCCGCTGAATCAGCCGCACCATCTACTGATGCGCCAGCGACAACTGATGGCAGTGATACTTCAATCCCAACAGAAAATGCGGGCAATCGTGACGGACAAACCATCAAGGTTGGAATCGTTAACAATGATGCGTTGCTCCCCGAAATTCGCACAGGCGCCGAAGTCGCTATTGGCGCGATTAACGCTGATGGCGGAATCAATGGTGCGCAGATTGAAATTGTCTCCTGTGACGCCGATGCATCGCCTGAGGGATCCATTAACTGTGCAAATAAATTGATTGAAGAAAACGTGGCAATTGCCTACACGGGTCTTGATGTGGCATCCGATGCCGCAAACCCAATTTACGATGAAGCTGGAATTCCCTACATCACTACAAACGGTTGGGGCCCCGTCCAAGAAAGCAATGCCAACTCGTTCATTTTGCATGCAGCGTCTGGAGCATTCTTTGTTGGACCATTGCAGACATTCAAGGATCTTGGATACACCAAAGTCGGAATGATTTTTGCTGACAATCCAGCAGGTAAGGCCTACCAGTCAAAGATTGAAAGCTACGCCGAAATTTTGGGTCTTGATTTGACTCCGGTCTACGTCGATGCGACTACCCCTGACTGGGCGACGGCCGTGGCAACGTTGCAGGCCGATGGTGTCGAAGCAGTGTCCGGAATTTTGACTGAAGTTGACTGCATTGGACTCGTTAGTGCTGCAGGTTCGGTTGGATTTACGGGCGCGGTTTTCGCAGGATCATGCAACGTGTACTTGAATGTTCTTCCAGACTTGGCTCTTGGTACATTCAACCAAGTTGACTACTGGTCACCGCTGTCGTACGACGATGCTCCTGCCGAGATTCAGGCTCGTCTTGACAAGTATTCAGCCGACATGACGGCAGCTGGACATGAAGACTTAATCAATGGTTTTGCCCCAGTCTCTTATGGCGGCTGGATGGAGCTTCGAGAAATTCTTCAGGCAATTCCGAATGACCAAGAGGTCAATGGAGAAACGGTGAAGTCAACCATCGTGAGCCAAGTGTTCCCTGGCTACTTCGGTCCCGACTTGCACTGCGGAGAAGCTCTCTGGGCCGATTCGCCTTCAGCGTGCCATTCAACTTTGGCTGTATTCAAGATTGAAAAGGCTGCCGACGGAAAATTGGTCCGAAAAATCGTCAGTGATTTTGCTGACATGGCTGGACTCGTTAACTGAACCCGAAAAGTCTGTTGTTTAGAAATAGAAAATAAGTTGTCGGGGTGTCTCGGGTAATGCTCGGGGCACCCCACGCGACTTAGACGTTTTAATCTACAAATAATTGATGATCGACCCGGGTGATCCAGATGACACAACTTCTCCTATTCGCACTCATTGGCCTTGGTGCCGGAGCCTTGTACGCCGCACTTGGAATTGGGGTTGTTGTTGGTTTTCGTGGGACGGGAATTATCAATTTTGCAGCTGGTGCTCTGGCTGTGTGGAGCGTGTACGTCTTTGATGAATTGAGAAAAACCGGCGATCTGGTTCTGCCAATTGTCGTGGTCCCTCACTCCCTCCACTTAATGAGCAACCCTCCATTTCTTTTTTGTTTGCTGATCGCCCTTTTGTCGTCTGCTGCCCTTTCGCTTGGGGTGCACTTCTTGGTTTTTCGACCTCTTCGTAATGCGCCAGTACTGGCTCGAGTTGTCTCATCCGTTGGAATTCTTATTGTTGTTCAGTCGCTGATTGTGATGCACTTTGGCAGTGACCCGCGAGTTATGACTCCGATTCTTCCGAACGAAACAGTCACATTTTCAAGCGTCACATTTCCTCGGGATCGACTTTGGCTTTCACTTATCGTTGCAGCCATTGGGTTATTGCTCTGGGCCTACCTTCGGTTCACTCGCATGGGACTAGCGACTCGTGGCGCAGCCGAAAGTGAATCAACGGTTTCGTTGGCTGGTTACTCGCCACAAGTTTTGGCTGGTTTCACGTGGTTGATTTCGGGAGTGGTGACGAGTTTCGTCGTGATACTTGCTGGACCGCTGTCAAGTTTGAATGCTGGTACCTATATTTTTGCCATTGTCCCTGCTTTGGCGGCCAGTTTGATTGGTCGATTACGGTCGGTTTCAGTGACGCTCGTTGCTGGGCTTGGCCTTGGTTCTTTTCAGTCGGTGGTGCAATACCTCACCACAAAAAGTTGGTGGCCTGATTGGGCGAGGACCGGTCTCACCGATGCCGTTCCGTTCTTAGTTATTGTCTTAGCCCTTTTTTTACTTGGTCAATCTCTTCCCGATCGAGGATCTTTGAGGGTTGATCAATTACCTCCAGTGCGACAACCAACAATTCAAACGCGCTACATATTTTTGTGTGGTCTCGTGGCGATCGGCTTGATGGCATTGCTGAGCGGGGGATATCGCTTTGGTTTGATGACGAGCTTGATCGTGTCAATGATCATGTTGTCACTCGTGGTGCTGACGGGGCTCGTTGGGCAAATTTCACTTGCTCAGGCAGGTATTGCTGGAACGGCTGGGTTCGCGTTATCAAAGTTTTGTTCAGTCTCTGGACTGAATTTTCCGATTGGTTTATTCCTTTCTGTGTTGGTTTCTATTTTGGTTGGTGTCGCGGTTGGAATACCGGCACTTCGTATTCGTGGAACCCAATTGGCAGTAGTGACTCTCGCAAGTGGACTAGCACTAGAGAAATTCGTTTTTAGAAACAGCAACTTTGTTTCATCATCTGGAAGCATCATTTCAAAGCCCTCACTTTTCGGATTAGACCTTGGGGTGCGAGAAGGTCGCAATATTGCCCGTTTGAGCTTTGGAATTTTGGTCGTTGTGTTTGCGACACTGGCATGCATCATGGTCACAAACCTGATTCGTAGCGGTACTGGGCGACGCTTGTTGGCAGTACGTTCAAATGAAAGAGCAGCTGCATCGGTTGGTATCAGTGTTGCTGCAAGCAAATTGTTGGCTTTTGCTATTGCCTCAGGTCTTGCTGGAATGGGTGGCTGCTTCATTGGTTACAGCCGTGGTCAATTGTCGGCTGAGAGTTTCACGGTATTTGTGAGCCTCAGTTTTATGGCCTTCGCTTATCTCGGTGGCATCACTTCGGTGGGCGGTGCATTAGTCGCAGGATTATCGGCCCCGTTGGGACTGACGTTTGTAATTTTGGATCGCAATATTGAACTCGGACAGAGTTACACCCTGATCGCAGGAGTTGCCCTAATTCTCACCGCAATCTTCAATCCTCAGGGAATAGCGGGACGTACAGCCGAGAGATTTGCAGCACTTCGGCACCGAGGCAAAACTCAAGATAAATCCAACGAATCGGCGTCGCCCGATGTTGTGAGAATCGCATCCCAGCCAATCAAACGCGATCTCAGCAATGCTGAGTCAGTTCTTCAGATCTCTGGCTTGACGGTCAAATACGGTGGACTAACTGCGGTTGGAAATGTCGATCTCGACGTACGGAAAGGCGAGATCGTCGGTTTAATCGGCCCGAATGGTGCTGGAAAGACAACATTCATTGATGCGGTGACCGGATTTACGCATTCCGAAGGGGTGATTCAATTTGATGGCCGAGAGATTCGTGGGGTGGCGCCTCACGAAATTGCTCGGCTTGGCTTAAGGCGTACCTGGCAATCAGTCGAACTGTTCACAGATATCTCTATTAGCGACAATGTTCTTGTCGCTCTTGAAGACTCAACAATCTCTAGCGTTGTTCAAGACTTAATTATGCCCACTAAGGAAAAACGAAAAATTCAAGTTGATGCCGCACTGCAAGCAGTCGGACTAAATGTAGATAGTAGAACTGATACAAATGAACTTTCACTTGGACAACAGAAATTACTCGGAGTTGCTCGAGCCTTGGTCGCCCAACCAAAGTTGCTGATGCTTGATGAGCCAGCCGCTGGGTTAAGTTCGTCAGAGACACAGGCGCTTGGTGCGCGAATTGTTGACATTGCTCAATCAGGTACTGCGGTTCTGCTTGTTGATCACGATATGGATTTAGTTCTTGAGGTTTGTGATCGAATCTTTGTACTTGACTTCGGACGACTGATTGCTTCTGGAAGTCCAGAACAGATTCAGAAAGATCCAGGAGTTATTGAGGCTTACTTGGGAGCGACAAGCGAGGTGGAGTCGTGACCCTTCTTCAAGTCAACTCTTTGACGACAGGTCATAACGGTGTCGCTGTTGTTCACGACGTCAATCTCATGGTTGAGAGTGGTGAAGTTGTCGCGTTGTTGGGTGCCAACGGAGCTGGTAAGACCACTTTGTTGCATACAATCGCTGGTCTGTTGCCAACAATCAATGGGACGGTGTTCTTCAATGATCAACCGGTGACCGGATTGTCAACTCATCAGATTGTGCGACAAGGATTATCTCTGCTGCCCGAAAATCGAGGCATTTTTTATCAGCTCACCGTCGCAGAAAATTTGCGTCTGTACAAACGTCAAGGTGGCGCAGTCAAGGTTGAAGAGGTATTTGAATATTTTCCCGCCTTAAAACCTTTGGTTGAACGCAAAGCCGGATTGCTATCAGGTGGAGAGCAACAAATGTTGTCGTTGGGTTGTCGCTTTATTGCTGATCCGAAACTCATGTTGATCGACGAAATGAGTTTGGGATTAGCCCCCATCATTTTCCAACGCATGTTGCCAGTACTCACCCAATTTGCGGCTGATCGTGGGGTCGGGGTGTTGCTCGTTGAGCAACATGTCCATTTGGCTCTCAAGTCGTCTAGTCGCGCTTATGTGCTCAATCGAGGGGAACTCACTTTTTCGGGAACGGCAAATGCTCTGCAAAACCAGCGGCAGTTCTTGGAGTCAAACTACATGGGATCCACAAAACAGGGCGAATGACATGTCGTCAACGCTCATTGTGCTTCTGGTGTGGTTTTATTCGGTAATAGCGAATGAAACGACACCAGAATCACATAGTTTTGAAGCATGACATCAATGCTTGAACGTTCGGCCCGCATCGTTGACGGAACCGACGCAGCACCCATCGGACTGAAAGTCACCGTCGACGCAGCACCAGTTGAAGAAGTTGCAC
>Ga0255119_1000306_pt1 | contig 14492 bp, 13 predicted proteins | sample Law_Atlam_RepC_8_2_FD_188578 | JGI IMG/M metagenome (GOLD analysis project Ga0255119, IMG submission 188578) | Freshwater microbial communities from St. Lawrence River, New York, United States - Law_Atlam_RepC_8h | ecosystem: Environmental > Aquatic > Freshwater > River | place: USA: New York... | reverse complement strand
AGTTTTAATGGAGTTAAAACTTGTTCATTCACAAGAATAACAACGGGCCAAGCTTGGCACAAGCACGACCTTTGCGGAAGGACACAAAATGCTCGCATTGATCTGCGGCCTGACAGCGGCCTGCGCCTGGGCGGTGCATGACCTTTTGGTGCGCAAGATTGGGCAAGAAGCGCCGATCCTGCCGATGATGCTGGCGGTTTTGGCGGCAGGGACGGTGGCTTTGGTGCTGCCGACCGCGCTGATCGCCGAATGGCAGCTGATGACCGGCCCTGCTTATGGGTTTTCGGCCGCCGCCGGGCTGGCTTATGTTCTGGGCATGGGCGGGCTTTACCGCGCCTTCAGTCTGGCCCCGGTGCGGATCGTCGCGCCGATTCTGGGGTCTTTCCCGATGATCTCGTTGGGGTTTGCCGCCATCGGCGGCAAGGCGGTGTCGGGGATCGAACTGGCGGCGGTTCTGGCGATTGTCAGCGGGATTGCCATCGTGGCACTGGCCGGACGTGCCGAAGACGGCGCGGATCACAGCACGCGGATGGGGGAGGCGATGCTGTGGTCGGTGGCGGGAACCGTGGGCTTTGCCACAACCTTCTGGCTGGCGCAGGAGGGCGCGCGGCAAGGCGACGAAATGGCCTCGATCGCGGTGACGCGTCTGGTGGCGCTGGCGGCGGTCTTTGCGATTGTGCTGGCCGCGCGGGCACCTTGGCGCGCGCCAAAGGGCACGGGGCGCAGTCTTGCGGTGATGGGGGTTTTGGATGCGATCGCGATCAGCCTTGTCACGATCTCTGGCCGTCTGCCCAACCCGGAATATGCCGCCATCAGTTCGTCACTGTTTGGCGTGCTGACGATCCTTCTGGCGTGGAAGATCCTGAAGGAAGCCGTCCTGCCCGCGCAATGGCTGGGGATTGTCACCGTGTTCGCCGGGATTGCGGCGCTGTCCTCGCAAGGCTGAGGCGCGTTCGAAGCGTGGCGCGGCTATTCCGCCGCCACAGGCACGGCGCGGCTGAGGCCCGAGGCCAGACGCCGTTCATCCTTGGGGCTGACGCCGAACAATTCCTGATAATGCCGCGCCATCGGTGCCGGTGTGAGGTAACCCACGGCCGCCGCAATCTCCCGCAAGGGATCGTTGGAATAGAGCACCCGCTGCCGCGCTTTGGCCAGCCGCAAGTGGCGGTAATAGCGCAAGGGGCTTTGCCCGGTTTCGCGCTTGAACAGCCGCTCAAAATGCCGCCCCGACATCGACACCGCCGCCGCGACATCGGGAATGCGCAAGGGGTCTTCGACATGGGTCTCAAAGAGCCGGATCGCCTCGCGGATCGGCGGCGTCAGGCGGTCCGCGGTAGAGGCGGTGCGCGCCACGGGGACCTTTTGGCTGGCATCTTCATCGCGGACAAAGGGATGCTGGAACCAGCAGGCCACCTCGGTCATGCATTGGCGGCCCAGACGTTCCTCGATCAGGCGCAGCATCAGATCAAACACCGCGCCCGCGCCCGAAGCCGTAATGCGCCGCTTGTCGCGCAGGATCACCGCCTCGGACGCCTTCACATCGGGGAATTCGGCCTTGAAGGCGGCCTCATAGCACCAATGCACCGAACAGCCGCGGCCCTCCATCAGCCCCGCGCGCGCCAGCGGGAAAATCCCGCCAGAAAACGCGCCCAAGGTCAGTCCCGTCCGCTCCAGCCAACGCAGACGCGCGGGGCTTTGGCGTGGATCGACGAATTCGGCGGTCGGTGGGGAGATCAGATAGAGGTGATCCACGCCCGCCAGATCGGCCAAGGTGACGTCAGGTTCAAACCGCACCTCGGCCGAGGACCGCACCGGCGCGCGGGTTTCGGCCACCAGCCGCCATTCGAACTCGCGCCGCCCCATGATTTCATTGGCCGCCCGCAAAGGCTCAATCGCCCCGGTCAGGCAGGCCATGGGGAAGCCCGGAAACATCAGGAATCCCAAACGCAGGGGGCCTTCGCTTGGCATATCCGGTCTCCTGTCAGTCTTCGGGCCACCAGCCGGGTGAGGTGGGCTGGCCATCGTCATACTGCGACAGCCACTGAGCCATGGCATCGCGGTTGCGGATAAAGCCCTTGTAGGTTGCGAGATCCGGGTGCAGATCGCGCACCACCCGGTGCAGGCGGCGGCCCCATTTCGGCACGGTGACCAGCTCTTCGAACTTGCCCAGATAGGCGCGGATGTCGAAGCAGATCGCGTTGGAGCGCGGCAGGCGATAGAGCGTCTGCAGCTCCACCCGCAGGTGCATCATGCGGCCCATGTTCTCCTGATTTAGCTGGGTGCGCATATAGCCCCATTCAGGATAAGTCTCGGGTGCGGTGTCCAGCAAAGGATTGGCCGTCATCGTCCAGTTATAGCGCCGCACAGGTGCCCCGTGCTGAAGCTTCAGAAGGAATTTCAACGCCCGGTCAAAGATGCCCTTTTCATGGGCCAAAGGCACCGGGGCATGCCATTCGTGGAAGTTCATGCCGATGTTGAAATCCAACGACCAGTCGGCCTGTGTCGTCACCATGCCCGCATCAACCCAGAGCGTGCCTTCGCGTTCGTCCTGCAAGGTGAAATCACCTTGGGTCTGGCGGCTGATGTATTCCATCGGGCCATAAGGCAGGGTGGATTCGTCCAAGAAAGTGAACTTCTGGTCAATGCCCAAGGGGCGGTTGATCCAGTGCCAGCGATTGCCGTCCTTGGTCAGCGAAAACCACTGCGGATAGTCCCGCGCCTTGGTTTCCATGATGAGTTCCAGAAGATCCCATCCCGCCAGCGTCATATGCGGCAAGGACTGGCAGCGCAGCGGGTCCTTGGCCAGCACCCGCGCACGGTCGCGCATCTCGCTGAGGTAATGCTCATCCACATCGAAGGTATGCTCAAAGACCGACCCTTTGCGCCCCGGAACATGCGGCTCCATATTGACCGAATACATGTAATCGTCGCGGTCAAACGGGAACGGAAAGCGCCGAATTCCAGCGGGCGAGTTGCGATAGGTGAAGTCGTCGCAATAGGTCTCGTCGCGGAAGAAGTCATCAAAGCCGTATTTGAAATCAAGGCTCATCGGTCGCTCCTATCGGTCGATCACCAGCGCCTTGCCGGTGAAGCGGCTGACGCAGGGCATGATTTTGGTGTTGCTGGCCATTTCGTCGGGCGACAGCCAATGATCGCGGTGGTCAATGTGGCCATCGCAGCGGATGACGTTGGTTTCGCACTGGCCACAGGCCCCGCCACGGCAGAGATAAGGCGCATCGACCCCGGCGGCCTCCATCGCCTCAAGAAGCGATTGGGTCGGGCCAACGGAAATGGTCTTGCCCGAGGCCGCCAACTGCACCTCAAAGCGGTCGCCGGTGCCGGGCGCGGTGAATTCCTCAAAATGCACGGCATGTTCGGGCATGCCCGCCGCGGCGGCCGTGGCGCGCACCCAGTTCAGCATCCCTTTTGGCCCACAGCAGTAGAGATGCGTGCCAATTGGTTGCCGCGCCAGAATATCGGCCAAGGGCATCTGCTGGCCCATTTCGTCGAAGTAAAGGTTCACGCGGTCGCCATGCGCCGCCTTCAGGCTGTCACCATAGGCGCAAAGTGCTGGGTTGCGGGCGGCATAGTGCAGTTCAAACTTGCCGCCAAACCGGGAAAGCTGGTGCATCATCGCCAGAAACGGCGTGATCCCGATGCCACCTGCAAAGAACAGATGCTTGCGCGCCCGGTTGTCCAAGGGAAAGAGGTTCATCGGGTGCGACAGCACCATCTCCATGCCGGGTTTGACATGTTGGTGCATGAACAAGGACCCACCCCGCCCCGCATCATCGCGCCGGACCGAGATTTCATAGCCTGACCGATCTTCAGGGTCAGACATCAGCGAATAGGGGTTCAGCCGCCGCGTGCCGTGGTCGTCCATTTCCACCACGGTATGCGCGCCGCCCGAAAAGGCCGGCAGCTCGCCACCATCGCGGGCGACAAAGCGGAAGCGGGTGATCAGGTCATTAACCTTGACCACTGCGGCCACGCGGACATTCAGTTTTGCGCCACCGCTCATTTGAACCGCTCCACCGCCGGGGGGATCTGCCCCTTGTCTTCCGCATCAATGTTCACGCCCTGAAAGGCCGCCAAACGGCGCGAATAATGGTCGCGCACAAAGAGGTGCAACCCGCAATGGCTGCATTGGAACGGATCGGTTTTCACATTCTCGGTGATGCCCTTGCAATGCACGCATTGCACGCGGCGAACAGTGGATCCGCGATGTTCCTTTTGAATGTCGACATGGGGAAAGCCCAAGGCCATCACATCCCGCTCGGCCTGTCCCATCAGACCTTCGGTGCCGGTCAGGTAAACTTGCGCGCCCATCGGGGCGTCTTGCAGCACGCGGGCAAGGCGGAACAAAAGCGTCGGGATCGAGGCGGCCTTTTGGGCCTGCTTGGCCCCCAAGGCCTCGATCTTATCCCATTGATCGGTGCCATTCGGGCCTGCGGTGTAGAGAATATGGCTTTTGGCCAGCATTGCAGCCGGATCGGCAGCCTTGGTGACCATCTCGGCCACCGCTTCGGCACCTTCGCCATCGGCCACGATCAGGTGAAAGGCCCCCGCGCGCGGTTCCAGCACGCCATAAACCGGGCGGCTTATCATCGAGGGGGGAAACTCGGTCTTTGTCATCTCGTCCGCACTTTGCCCATTCATCTGTTCCTAAATATCCCCGCCGGAGGCTTCCGAAGCCGGGTCAAGCGCCCGGCGGGGTGGTTCAGTCTTAGCCCTGAACAGACCGACGCTTCTTGTCGATGTCGTAGAAGGGCAAGGAGGCCGACTTGCCCTTGATCGGGCCATGGGTGCCGCAACGCACCTCGAGTGCGGTGCCGTTGTTGGCATCGGCCACCGGAAGGCGGGCGATGGCCACGGTCCAGTCATGCAGCGGCGAATACATCGCCTGGGTCACGACGCCGACCTGCGCGCCACCTTTGAACACCGGGGCGCCGTTGCCGGGCACGTTCTTGCCTTCCAGCATCATGCCGGAAATCTTGAACCGCTCTTTGCCCTTCAACCGGTAATGCTCTTCCGCACCGCGGAAGCCGACCTTGCCGGGCGAGACGGTGAAATCAAGGCCCAGTTCCCACAGCGTGTCGCCGGGGCCTTCGTTTTCGAACGGGTACATTTCCGAATTGTCGAAGGGGAAGAACAAGAGGTACGATTCGGTCCGCAGCATATCCAGCGTGGTAAAGCGGCAGGGGATGATGCCCATCGCGGCACCTTCCTCCAAAATGCGGTCCCAGATCATCGGTGCGTCTTGGCCACGGCAGAAGATCTCGTAGCCGCGCTCACCAGTGTATCCGGTGCGGCTGATGGTGATCGGCTTGCCAAAGAGGCTTGCGCCCATGTGGCTGAAATAGGCGAGGTTGCGGATGCCCGGAATGTGCTTTTCCAGATAGTCCACCGCCAGCGGCCCCTGCAGCGACAAATCGTGCAGGTTGTCGTCAAAGCGCACCGACACATCGCGCCCGGTGGCGGCCATGGTCAGCTGCTCATGCCCTTGGCCCGAGCCATGGACGACCATAAAGCTGTCCGGCCCCATGCGGTAGATCACGCAGTCATCCACGAACTTGCCTGCGTCGTTCAGCATGCAGGCGTAAACCGCGCGGCCCGGCATCAGCTTGTCCATGTTCCGCGTGGTGGCGCGCTCAATGACATGGGCCGCCGCGTGGCCGGTGATATGCACCTTTTTCAGGCCCGAGACATCCATGAGGCCCGCTTTGGTGCGGATCGCCATGTATTCGGCATCCGGATCACCCTTTTCATAAGACCAGGCCGTGCCCATGCCCGACCAGTCTTCCAGATTCGAGCCAAGAGCACGGTGGCGGTCACCCAGCGTTGAAAAGCGCCATGAATTGGTCATCTGCAGTCTCCCTGAAGTTCGTTTATTTTCGCCAAGTCTGTTAGGGTTCGCGACGGAAATCAATAATGAAGTGCAATTTATTTTCTTCTGAGAAAACATTCTTCAAGAAAAAGGGGCCGCTCGCGCAGCCCCTTTCCAGATTATGCCTGATGCGCGCTCTTAGGCGGGCAGCACGAAGAACCAGTTGGCCCAAAGCACCACCGCGGCCCCGGCCACAAGGGCCAGATAGGGCAGCATTCCGGCCTTACGGACCCCCATATCGCCCTCGGCAAGCCCAAGATCCTCATAGGTCTCTTTCGGGAACTTGCCGCCATCTTGCAGGTAATGGCGATACCAGAACACGGGAATGATGAACGAGGCGAAGATCAGCCCCGACCACAGCGCATTCTCATAGCCCCAAACCTTGGCACCCGCGCCAAGGATCAGCGCGTTCACGAAGGCCAGAAGGGTGTTGAAGCCGATCAGAGCGGTCGGTGCTTTCCACGGACGTTCGATATGCGCCGAATCGATGCGGTGGATCCAGCCGGCGTTCAGGTTCAAGAAGTTGAACAGGATGTAGCCGACGTTCGAGATCGCCAGAACGTAGAAGTAACCACCCACGTCCGAGGCCAGCGCCAAGAGGACCACGTTAAAGGCAAAGTCGGTCCACATCGCCTTGGAGGGCACACCCTTTTCGTTGACGGTGGACAGATACTTCGGCAGCCAGCCGTCTTTCGAACCCTGATAGAGGGTGCGCGACGACCCGGCGAGCGCGGTCATGATGGCCATGAACAACGCCATGATCATCAAGATCACGAAGATCTGGGTGATCACCGGTCCGCCACCGATCATGTTGCCAAGCGCTTCGCCCACGCCGGTGCCATCAACGATGCCAGCGGCCAGCATGCCCTCTTGGCCCAAGACACCTTGGAACGAGAAGGGGATCAGGAAGAAGAACACGGCGCAGAGAAGACCCGAGTAGAAGATCGCGCGGAAGGTGTCGCGCTTGGGGTCTTTCAGTTCGGCGGTGTAGCACACGGCGGTTTCAAAGCCGTAGGTCGACCATGCCGCGATATAGAGGCCGCCCAAGAACAGGGTCCAGCCACCGATGTTCCATTCGCCATCCACGCCCGAATAGGCGGCGGTGGGGGGCAGAAGGTTGGTGACGTTCATGCTGTCGATGGCGCCGGTGAAGATCGGCACAAGGCCAACCAGCAGCAAGGGCACCAGAACGATGATCGCCAGCCACTTTTGGGCATTGGCGGTCGAGGCGATGCCGCGATGCTGGATGGTCATGATGACCAGCATCAGCGCCACGCCGATCAGGAAGGTCGAGTTGAAGTGCAAGGTACCAAGGCCGGGAACGGTCAAAGCAAAGGCCTCGAACACCCGGAACCAGGGGGTCATTGCAGCCACGCCATCGGCGGCGGCCACAGCGTTGATGGCGTCCGCAGCCGTGACACCGGCGTTGGCGGCCATGTAATCAATGACCGACTGGGTTTCAGCCGTGTAGTTGGCGATATTCGCCGCGACCCAGTCAACCACCTGCTGGCTTTCGGCCAAGGGGATCGGGAAGAGCGCGTTCAGAATGTAACCCGCCGCGATGGCGCAGCCGAGCGACAGCACGGGCGACCATGCGAACCAGTTGCACCACACCGAGAGGGGCGCGATCAGCTTGGAGTAGCGCAGCCATGCGGTTGCGCCATAGACGGACGTGCCGCCCGACTTGTTGCCGAACATCCCGGCCATTTCGGCGTAGGTAAAGCTTTGCAAGAAGCCCATCACCATCGAGATCATCCAGACCGCGAAGGCCAGCTTGCCCGTGGTTCCGGCGATGCCACCGATTGAGAACAGCACCAAGGGCGGCACACCTGCCGCAACCCAAAAGGCGCCCTTCCAGCTTAGCGCCCGGACCATTTGGCCCGAACCTGTTTCCGTCGTCATGTCCCTTTTCTCCTGTTGAACCCGGCGGATGTATGGCGGGGCCTCAGCCCCTCCCCTCCGCACGTTGATTTTCAAGCATTCAAGCCGCGCCTTGGCGCTGCGAGAAAGTCTTGTCTCCTTGTTCCCGCGTTTCCGTCGGACGGGCACGGGCATCTCACATGCCTGCGTCCCGTTGTCGCAAGAAAAGCACGTGACCGCCCTTAAGGCGAGTAAAATTTCATTTTTGCGAAAAAATGTTTCCTGTGAATCGGGCAGGCCGCCACAACCGCGGGCGAGTTGCCTGAATTTTCAACAAAAAAGGCCCCCGGCGTTGCGCCGAGGGCCTTTTTCTGGACTGCAAGCGGATCAGTTCTTGAGGTAGCTTTCCATCGAATCTTCCAGCGCATCTTTCCACGGCGTGTGGTGAACCGGGGCCATGGTGCCGGTGATGACCGACTTATAGGCGTGGTTGCGGAAGTTCATGATGCCCGCTTTCTTGTGGTCCTTCCATTCAAAGAAGGCCTCACAGGCTCCGTCCACGTCGAAGGACGGATAGTCGGTTTCCGCGATCAGTTCTTTCACATAGTCGCCCTGATAGTGGATGGCGTCATGGGCATCTTGGCCCGCGTCTTCGCCTGCAACCCGGTCAACCACGTCCTTTTGCAACACGGCCTTGTCCGCCGGAATCGCAATCCGCCCCATGATCGCATCGCGCACCCACCAAGCTTGGGCGTCGAACATGTTGAAGGTGAACCACTGGTCCTGCATGCCGATGTAGAAGAGCTTCGGGTTATGCACGTAAGCGACGCCCTTATACAGGTCGGCGGCCGCCAAACGGTTTGCGGTTTTCAGGCGCAGATCGTCAGGCAGGTAGGGGAAGTGGTGCTTGTAGCCGGTGCACAGAATGACCGCGTCGATCTTCTTCGAGGTGCCGTCCTTGAAATAGGCGGTGTCCTCGTCCATCCGCTCGAGCGCGGGCACTTCGGCCCAGTTGTCGGGCCAGTCAAAGCCCATCGGCGCGTTGCGGTAAGCCACGGTGATCGACTTGGCGCCGTATTTCCAGCACTGCGAGCCGATATCCTCGGCCGAGTAGCTTGAGCCCAGCAGCAAGAGGTTCTTGCCGGTGAATTCACGCGCATCGCGGAAGTCGTGGGCGTGCAGCACGCGGCCGTTGAATTTGTCGAAGCCGGGGTATTCCGGCACGTTCGGCGTGCTGAAATGGCCGGAGGCGACGACCACATGGTCGAACTCTTCGTCATACATGCTGTCCTTTTTCAGGTCATGCACGGTGACGGTGAAATTGCCCTTGTCCTTGTTATACTTGACCATCCGAATGGTGGTTGAGAAGCGGATCCAGTCGCGAACCCCGGCCTTCTTCACCCGGCCTTCGATATAGTCGAACAGCACCGCACGCGGCGGATAGCTGGCGATCTGCTTGCCGAAATGCTCCTCAAAGGAATAGTCTGCGAATTCGAGGCCCTCTTTCGGGCCGTTCGACCACAGATAGCGGTACATCGAGCCATGCACCGGCTCGCCATGCTCATCAAGCCCGGTGCGCCATGTGTAGTTCCACAGACCGCCCCAGTTGGACTGCTTTTCAAAGCAGACAACCTCGGGAATCTCGGCCCCTTTGGCCTGAGCGGACTGGAACGCGCGCAGCTGCGCAAGCCCTGACGGCCCCGCACCAATGACGGCTACTCTTTTTTTCATGGACACCTCCGGCTGTTCGATTCTGGCAGATGGTTACGCGCGCTGCCTTGGGCGGCATGCTAGAATCTGAGTTGCGCCAGTGTCAAATCTTATTCCTGCAGTGAAACATCAAAACCGCCCGTAAGGCACTGGGCCACGGGCGGTTTTTTCAGCAATCGCCGGAATTTTCAGCGTGCCACGGTGACCGTGCACGGCGCCTGCCCGGAAACCTCGGCCGCGACGGAACCCAAAACCAGCCGCTTGACCCCGCGCTTGTCGCCAGTGCCCATGACAATGTGGTCATAGCCGTTCTGCTCGGCATAGGCGATGATGGCCGGGGCCGCTTCGCGGGCGACCACCTCAACCGTGCCGACATCGGCCAGACCGGCGGTCTTGCACGTGACCTCGGCCGCTGCCATCAGCGCGGCCACATCTGCGGGTTCCCAATGGTTGATGGTCGGCCCCCGCGCGCCGCCATGGGCGATGTTCACCACACAAACCGTCAGCGGCGCGCCGGATTGCTTGGCCAGTTCAATAGCCTGCGCCAACCCCACCGCGGCATGGTCACTGCCATCTGTCGGGCAGAGAATTTTCTTGCTCATGGCGATATTCCCTTCGATCATGGTCCATATGGGAGCCACCACACCATGACCCGTCGCCCCGCGCCTTGACTTGCGTCAAGAATCCCGTCTCCATCGCCAAAATTCCCAAGGAAACCTGCCATGAAACCCATCGCCCCCGCCGACCGCAAGATCGCCAATATCCACTCGGCCGCCTTCAAGCCCTTTGTTTATCCGGACGGCACCGCTTTGGGTGACAGCATCTTGCAACTGGACGACGGGATCGAGCTGGGCACCGGTTTTCACGTCTACCGCATGCCCGCCGGCATGACGACCATGGGGCACCGCCACAACGGGCATGAGCAGTTCCTGATCCTGGACGGAGAGTTGCACGAAAGCGATGGCACCATCCTGCGCGCAGGTGATCTGGTGTTTTACCGCGATGGCACGGAACACAATTCCTATACCCCGAACGGCTGCCTTCTGGCCGTGCATATCGCCGGGCCGGAATTCCCGGTGGACTAAGACGCGCCATAAAAAAGGCCCCAGATAAATCTGGGGCCCAGCGGTAAGCCACAGGGGTTGGGCTTAGATATCCAGCGTGTTTTCGGTTTCCCACTTGGAGAAATGCGACGCGTAGCTGTTCCATTCCTTGTGCTTAAGCTTCAGGAAGGCCGACGAGAACTCATCGCCCATCATGGATTTGAGCGTCTTGTCCTTGTCGTATTCACGCAGCGCGTCCAAGAGGTTCAGCGGCAGTTTCGGCGCGTTCTTCACCGTATGGCCCATCTGGTACATATCGATGTCATAGCGACGCCCCGGATCGGCCTTCGACCGCACCCCGTCCAGACCGGCCGCCAGAATGACCGCCTGCATCAGATAGGGGTTCGCTGCCCCATCGGGCAGACGGAGTTCAAACCGTCCCGGACCGGGGACGCGCACCATGTGGGTGCGGTTGTTGCCGGTCCAAGTCACCGTGTTGGGTGCCCAAGTCGCGCCCGAAGAGGTGCGCGGTGCGTTGATGCGCTTGTAGCTGTTGACCGTCGGGTTGCAGATCGCGGCCAAGGCCGAGGCGTGCTTCATGATCCCGCCGAGGAAGTGGCGGCCTTGATCGGACAGGCCCAACTCTTTCGACTTGTCGGCGAAAGCGTTGGTCTTGCCATCCAAGGACCAGACCGAGATATGGGCGTGGCAGCCCGACCCGGTGAGGCCTTTGAAGGGCTTGGGCATGAAGGTGGCGCGCAGGCCGTGCTTTTCAGCGACCGACTTCATCATGAACTTGAAGAAGCTGTGCTTGTCGGCGGTCTGCAGAACGTCGTCGTACTTCCAGTTCATCTCGTACTGGCCAGTCGCGTCCTCGTGGTCGTTCTGGTAGGCCTCCCAGCCCAGTTCAAGCATGTAATCGCAGACCTCGGCGATGCAGTCATACTGACGCATCATGGCTTGCTGATCGTAGCAGGGCTTTTCAGCGTTGTCGTAGGGGTCAGCGACCTTGTCGCCTTCGGGGGTGAGCAGGAAGAACTCGGGCTCCACCCCGGTTTTCACCCGCAGACCGTCCTTGGCCGCCTCATCGATCAGGCGGCGCAACACGTTGCGCGGGGCCTGCGCCAAGGGCTTTTCTTCCATCACGCAGTTGGAAGCGAGCCATGCAACTTCGCGCTTCCACGGCAGTTGGATGGCCGATTCCGGATCGGGCACCGCCATCATGTCAGGATGCGCCGGGGTCAGGTCGAGCCAAGTTGCAAAACCGGCAAAGCCAGCCCCGTCCACCGCCATGTCATTGATCGCCTGAGCCGGCACCAGTTTCGCACGCTGACCACCGAACAGATCGGTATAGGACACCATGAAATACTTGACGCCTTTATCCTTGGCCCATTTGGCAAGGTCTTTCGCCATGTTAAAACTCCCTGTCGTCTTTATGTTTTGTTAAGGGGGGGCGGCTTAGAAGCCGCCATTCCGCCCAGGGATCCAGTTGGTGCCTGCCAGCGGGACACCCGCCATGGCCGCCGCCTCGATGGTCAGCGAGCACAGGTCTTCCGGTTCCAGATTGTGCAGGTGGTTCTTGCCGCAGGCCCGCGCGATGGTCTGCGCTTCCAGCGTCATCACCTTGAGGTAGTTCTTCAGGCGACGCCCGCCCAGAACCGGATCGAACCGCTTGGACAGTTCGGGGTCTTGGGTGGTGATGCCTGCCGGGTCGCGGCCTTCGTGCCAGTCGTCATAGGCGTCCGCTGTGGTGCCGAGCTTTTGGTATTCCTCTTCCCACTTCGGATCGTTGTCGCCGAGCGCGATCAGCGCAGCGGTGCCGATGGCGACCGCATCTGCACCCAGTGCCATGGCCTTGGCCACGTCCGCCCCGGTGCGGATACCGCCCGAGACGATCAGCTGCACTTTGCGGTGCATGCCAAGGTCTTGCAGCGCCTTCACCGCCTGCGGGATACAGGCCAGAATGGGCATACCGACGTGTTCAATGAACACATCCTGCGTGGCGGCGGTGCCGCCCTGCATGCCGTCCAAAACCACCACATCCGCGCCGGCCTTCACAGCCAGTGCAGTGTCGTAATAGGGACGCGCGCCACCCACTTTGACGTAGATCGGCTTTTCCCAATCGGTGATCTCGCGGATTTCCATGATCTTGATTTCCAGATCATCCGGGCCAGTCCAGTCAGGGTGACGGCAGGCCGAGCGCTGGTCAATCCCCTTGGGCAGGTTGCGCATATTGGCAACCCGGTCCGAGATTTTCTGACCAAGCAGCATGCCGCCGCCGCCGGGCTTGGCGCCTTGGCCCACAACCACTTCGATGGCGTCCGCACGGCGCAGGTCGTCGGGGTTCATGCCATAACGGCTGGGCAGGTATTGATAGACCAGCGTCTTGGAATGGCCGCGCTCTTCTTCGGTCATGCCGCCGTCACCGGTGGTGGTCGAGGTACCAGCCGCCGTGGCCCCACGGCCCAGCGCTTCTTTGGCCGGGCCCGACAGGGCGCCAAAGCTCATGCCCGCGATGGTGATCGGAATGTCCAGATGGATCGGCTTTTTCGCAAAGCGGGTGCCCAACCAGACGTCGGTTGCGCATTTCTCGCGGTAGCCTTCCAACGGATAGCGCGAGATCGACGCGCCAAGGAACAGCAGGTCATCGAAGTGCGGCAGGTGGCGCTTGGTGCCGCCGCCGCGAATGTCATAGATGCCCGAGGCCGCAGCCCGGCGGATTTCCGCGTTGATCGCCGGGGTGAAGGTGGCCGAGAAACGGGGCGGTGTTTTGGGGAATTCGGTCATTCTCTCGCCTCAGTAGGCCGACGCATTGTCGATGTTGAAGTTATAAAGTTTGCGGGCAGAGCCATAGCGCTTGAACTCTTCAGGCTTGGCTTTGCCATCGGCTTCGCCACGCTTCAGAAGGTCGGCCAGAAGGGCGATATGTTCGGGACGCATCTCTTTTTCGATGCAATCCGCGCCCAGCGATTTGACCGAGCCGCGCACAAAGAGACGCGCCTCATAAAGGCTGTCGCCCAGTGCTTCGCCAGCGTCGCCCAAGACAACAAGGTTGCCCGATTGCGCCATGAAGGCGGACATGTGGCCGATAGAGCCGTGCACGACGATGTCGATACCCTTCATCGACACACCACAGCGCGACGAGGCATTGCCTTTGACGACCAAAAGCCCACCGCGACCGGTGGCCCCGGCATACTGGCTGGCATTGCCGTCAATGATGACGGTGCCCGACATCATGTTTTCGGCAACACCCGGCCCGGCCGATCCCTTGATGCGGATCGTGGCCTGCTTGTTCATGCCCGCGCAGTAATAGCCCGTGGAGCCGCGCACGGTGATGTCCACCGGCGCATCAACCCCGGCGGCGATCGCATGCGCGCCCTTGGGGTTGATCACCTCCCACGAGGTCATGTTGGTCTGGCCTTTCAGCGCGTGCAGGGACGAGTTCAGCGCGCGCAGGCCCTCTTTACCCAGATCGAAAGTCTGCATTCTCTCAACGCTCCCAGAAGTAAACAGTGGCGGGCTCAGGCTCCCAAACGCGGGCGTCTTCGATGCCCGGCAGGTTGACCAGCGCGCGGTATTCGCTGCCGAAGGCAACGTATTGATCGGTTTCGGCCATAACGGCGGGCTTGCAGGCGATCGGATCGCGCACCACGCCAAAGCCGTTGTGGGTGCCAACGACAAAGGTGAAGAACCCGTCCAGATCGGTCAGCGTCGCCTCAAGCGCATTGCCCAGCGTCTCGCCGCTTTGCAGCTTGTGGCTGATGAAGGCCGCGCCGACCTCGGTGTCGTTTTCGGTTTCAAACGTCATGCCCAGACGCTTCAGCTCGCGCCGCACGCCGTTGTGGTTCGACAGGCTGCCGTTGTGCACAAGGCACTGGTCCGACCCGGTCGAGAACGGGTGCGCGCCCATGGTGGTCACGGCCGATTCGGTCGCCATGCGGGTGTGCCCGATGCCATGGGTGCCGCCCATCTTGGCGACTTCAAAGCGGGAT
>Ga0255119_1000297_pt1:0-10000 | contig 14777 bp, 6 predicted proteins | sample Law_Atlam_RepC_8_2_FD_188578 | JGI IMG/M metagenome (GOLD analysis project Ga0255119, IMG submission 188578) | Freshwater microbial communities from St. Lawrence River, New York, United States - Law_Atlam_RepC_8h | ecosystem: Environmental > Aquatic > Freshwater > River | place: USA: New... | reverse complement strand
GGGACGCCAGTCTTCGTGGAGCCTCCCTTGAGATACCACCCTTCGCACTCTTGATGTCTAACCGCGGCCCGTTATCCGGGTCCGGGACCCTGCATGGTGGGGAGTTTGACTGGGGCGGTCGCCTCCTAAACAGTAACGGAGGCGCGCGATGGTTGGCTCAGACCGGTCGGAAATCGGTCGTTGAGTGCAATGGCAGAAGCCAGCCTGACTGCAAGTCTGACAAGACGAGCAGAGACGAAAGTCGGTCATAGTGATCCGGTGGTCCCAAGTGGGAGGGCCATCGCTCAACGGATAAAAGGTACGCTGGGGATAACAGGCTGATGATGCCCAAGAGTCCATATCGACGGCATCGTTTGGCACCTCGATGTCGGCTCATCTCATCCTGGGGCTGGAGCAGGTCCCAAGGGTATGGCTGTTCGCCATTTAAAGAGGTACGTGAGCTGGGTTTAGAACGTCGTGAGACAGTTCGGTCCCTATCTGCCGTGGGTGTAGGAGACTTGAGAAGAGTTGCCCCTAGTACGAGAGGACCGGGGTGAACGAACCACTGGTGGACCAGTTATCGTGCCAACGGTAGTGCTGGGTAGCTATGTTCGGACAGGATAAACGCTGAAGGCATCTAAGCGTGAAGCCCCCTTCAAAACAAGGTCTCCCTTGAGAGCCGTGGAAGACCACCACGTCGATAGGCCGGAGGTGTAAGTGCAGCAATGCATTCAGCTGACCGGTACTAATTGCTCGATAGGCTTGATTTGATCCAGTAACAGCCAGACAAAGGCCTTACGGACAATCAAAAGCAAACACATGGCTGCAAATCAAAACACGATTGCAGCCTAGACTTGGAACAACACTGATGTTTTGCCCCTTCCATAACAGGAAGTCAGGCATGTCTCTTCTTCGGTTTGGTGGCTATAGCACGAGCAAAACACCCGATCCCTTCCCGAACTCGGCAGTTAAGTGCCGTCGCGCCAATGGTACTGCGTCTTAAGACGTGGGAGAGTAGGTCACCGCCAAACCTAAAAAGAGACAACTCTCAATAAACGATCTCATGAAACAAAACCCTTCCAAACATATCCCCGGAAGGCTCGGACGCGGGGTGGAGCAGCCCGGTAGCTCGTCAGGCTCATAACCTGAAGGCCGCAGGTTCAAATCCTGCCCCCGCAACCATTAAGACCCTACACAAGCCACCGTCCGCGGTGGCTTTTGCATGTGTGGCACCCATTGCGAAATCTAGGATCGATGCGAGCGCGCCATAGAGCGTCACATTGGCCTTGCCGCGCGCTTGCCCTGGAGCAACCTCGATCCGCTCGATCAGCCCACGAATGATCTCCATGGCCTGGGGGCGTGCGGCCTCATCCGTCAGAAAGCCACCCAGTTCCTGCACTTTGCGCCGATAGAGCTCGCCGAGGTTCGGATGAATCTCAAGGGTCGGGCTAGGGTCTGTCTGTGTCAACTGGCGCTCGAGGTCGCGCTTGCGGGCTTCCAGCTCCTTGAGCTTCGCACGGATGCTGCCGGGATCACCGTCACCTTCCAGAATGAATGACAATGCGCGTTCGATGCTGCGGGTGACCTTCTCCAGGTCCTTTTGTAGGGTTGCGCTGTTGTCCTTCCGGCTGCGGCGCAAGCGTTGCACCTCTTCTCGGAAACTTGCGGCAAACTCTGCGATCAGATCCTCACGCCGGAAGAGGATATCCTTCAGGGCGGTTAGGATGCGGTCCTCGAGTTCGGCCACACTGATGCTGACCGGGCAGGTGCATGTGCCGCGCTCCCGACGCGCGGAACAGGAGTAGCGCTCACGGTTGATGATGGTCATGGCACCCCCGCAGCCGCCACAGCGCACAAGACCGGAGAGGAGGCGCTTCTTGGTTTGGCGCTTATTGCCGGCTTGCGAGCTGTAGCGGCCACGCAGGGTTTGGGCGGCCTGCCATGTGGCCTCGTCTATGATCTGCAGCGCAGGGACCTCTTTGGTCACCCACAGATGCTCTGGGTTTACTCGGGACTGTCGTTTGCCACTATCGGGATCCTTCACGAAGCGTTGCCGGTTGTAGGTGATACGGCCGAGGTAAAGCTCGTTGTTAAGGATGCCGTTCTTGCGCTGTCGACTGCCATTGATGGTGGAGGCGTTCCAGAGGCCACCGCGGGGGCTGGGAATGCCCTGACGATTGAGACTGGCCGCGATGGCACGGGGAGACTGACCGGCAGCATAGTCCTCGAAAATCTGCCGCACCACCGCCGCTTCGCCAGGATGGATCTCTCTCTCGCCCCGGATGAGGTTCCCATCCTCAGCAATGCGCCGGATCATGCGGTAGCCATAGCTGTTGCCCCCGGGGATGCGACCGGCTTCGACCCGGCCACGCTGCCCCCGGCGCGTCTTCTCCGCGAGGTCCTTGAGGAACAGTGCGTTCATCGTGCCCTTCAGGCCGACATGCAGCTCGTTGATCTCGCCTTCCGTGAGCGTGACCAGCTTGACGTCAGCATGGTTCAGTCTTTTGAAAATCGCCGCCACATCTTCCTGATCCCGGCTGATCCGATCGAGGGCCTCGGCGATAACCACGTCGAAATCTCTTGCCCGGGCGGCGTCCATCAGGGCCAGCATACCCGGCCGGGTGCGCAGCGCGCTTGCGCTGATCGCGTAGTCGCTGAAGACCTCAACGATCTCATGCCCCGCAGCCAGAGCCCGTTCTCGGCAAAGCCGAACCTGGTCATCGATTGAGGCCGCCGACTGCAAGTCAGACGAATATCGGGCGTAAATCGCGGCGCGCATTAGAGGGTCTCCCAGGGGTCGTCGAATGGGGCATCGGAGCTGTCACCTGCTGCCATAGCCTCGTTGCCTGTCTGCCTCGCCTGGATCTCTTCAAGCACTTCCTGCAGGCGCGCTCCGGCTTCGAGCATCGAGGCTTGTTCGTAATGTGTGAGCGTCGTCGAGAGCTCGTTGTGGCCGAGAATACGCGAGGCGGCGAGGACGTGATCGGGGCGCGCGGTGGTGATGGCGCTGGCGGCGCAGTCGCGCAGGAGATGCGGGTTAAGGGGCGCGCCGAGCAGGCGCTCGGATGAGCGGGTGACGGCGTAGTAGAGCGCATGGGCGGTCATGGCTTTGCCCCGCGTTGAGATCCAGAGGGGGCCGCGCTGGTGCAAAAGCGCGTCGTGGGCAATGGCCGGGCTGCGCAAAAGACGTGGCCTGATGCACATCAGATAAAACTCCAAGGCCTGCTGATAGGCGTCGTCCTCGGGCAGAGCAAAGGCGAGGGGAGATTTGTCTTTGGTCGCCTCAGCCCCAAAGGCGACGCGCCAGCGCCCGGCCTCAAAGCGTAGTGTGTCACCGAGGTTGAGGGCTGCGAGGTTGCGACGGCGGATCGGGGCCCAGACTAAGAAGGCCAGCGCGAAGGCGTCGCGGTAGCGCGAGGCGGCCTCCATGGAAAGGGGTGCGGGATCAGCGGCGATCCGGCGCATCTCTCCGATGCAGGCCTCCCAGATCTCTCCAGGCGGTTTGATGCGGTGGGCCTTGTTGCGCGAAGGTTGAGCGCGCTGGTGTAAGGTTGAGACCAAGCCGCGCAGCAGGGTCAGATCGGCATTGGGGTCCATGACCCGCAGCGCCTCCATCAGATCGGTGACGCGCGAGGTGATGCTGACGGTGGAAAGACCTTGCGCTTGCAACTGGGCCACATGGCGCCGAAGGAGGTCTTCGGTGACGCGCGCTGCCGGGGCGATCTTTGCGTCCAGAGAGCCAAATCGTTGCAGCGCCCAGAGCCATTTGCCGTAGCCTTTGGCGACCTGAATCGCCGTGGCCTCGGCCCAATGCGCGGCCGCCCCGTCCCGCTCAAAGATCCCGCCCTTCTCATGGGCGGCCTGCCAAAGCGCCTGATCTGTCTTGGGCCAGGCCGAAAATGGCAGCGATGTCCGAAGAGCTGCCGTCATCGCTTGACCCGCCCCGGCTTGCCCACAAGGCTCAGCGGCTCCAGAAACAAATCCGTCCCAGCGGCCCGGCTTGTGGTCGGTTTGCGGGCTGGGTTTGCAGCGCGTGGCATCCCGCGGGCGACGCCGGTCCTGCGGTGATCGGTGATAATGTCGCCATAGAGCTCGACCGCCGCTTGCGTCTCGGCGCCGGCGTAATGGCTGTAGGTCGTCATCATGGATTTGTGGCCTAAGAGTTTGCGCACGACTTCGTAAAAACCCGGCCGCGCATCGAGCAGGATCTTGGCCGCTGCATGTCGGAACTGATGCGGCGTGAGGCGGAGGGCGGCATGATCCCAGAGGGTCTTCTCGATCTGTTTGCGCAAAGCCGCCTGATCCTTGGCTTTGCCCGCGCGCCCTGGGAAAAGGTAGGGGTTGGACTTTGGCAAAAAGAGGCAGCGCCACTGCGCGATGTAGCGTTGGATCCGTGCGGTCGTGGCGTCTGTCAGCAGGAAGTCGAGGGCCTGGCTGTTTTTGACCTCCGATGCGGGAATCACGAGGCGCAACCGCCCGCCTTGTCGTCCACCTTGCCAGACGAAGTGCTGGTCAAGCCGCAGATGGTTGAGGTTCTCAATCCGCATCGGCGCGAACTGCAGAATCTCGATCGCCACGGCAGACTGGACCAAGAGATGCGCCTCCTGCCGCAAGGTGCCGTCTTCCACGGTCTTTGTCTTGGCAAGGGCCAAGTCCCAGAGGCGCTGAGGCAGAAGAAGGAACCGCTCCACGGCCAGCGGATCATCAAACTGCGCCATGGCAGTGATGTTCTTCTCGCTCAGGCCGGTCTGTTGCTGGCGCAGCTTTGGCAGCACCTCGGCAAAGAAGGTGACGGTCTCGGTGGATGGGTCGCGATACTTCACCGCGTAGCACCGGAGTGCCCAAGCAATCTCGCCGATGTGCTTCGATGGCTTGCCGTCATTGCGCCCCAAGAACCAGCGCATGCCCCGCTTCACAAGTTCGGGGGTGAGCAGGGCATCAAAGGAGGGCGCCCCACTCAGATCGACCCCGGCGTGGTGAAGGGCTGAGAGATAGCGCCACAGATGGCCGTCCACAGCTTTGACACTCTTCGGTCGGAAAGGCTTTGGCAGGCCTGAGAAGACATCAGTGCCACGCAAATGCGCGAGATAGGCTTCAATGTCAGCGGCCACGGCGGCCGAGACCTTGTCGGCACCAATACGATAGAGGCGCTGCTCATAACGTGGCACGCTGAGCCGGACCTGCGGCCAGCCAGAGGTCGCATGCTTGTTTGCCATCTTGTTCCAGACCCGGCACATTGACTGGTGTCGGGTCTTCGGCTTCACAAGCAGGCTCTCGGCCTCGATCGCTGCCAGAAACTGCGCTGACACGGTATCAGTCACTGCCCCCGGTGCTATGCCCTGAGCAGAGCAGAAGCGAAGAAAACGGCTGAGTTCCGTCTTGGCATAGGTGTCGCCATCTAGGAGATCCCACAGGCATTGCCACCCCGCGCTAAAGGGACTGGCGTAGGGCGCAAGCTTTGTGGAAACACCTGCCTCGCGCATTGCGGCCAGCACCAGCGAGCGCACATTCTGGATCCGCCTTGGCGAGACAGAGGCAGTGATCGCATGCACACGCTCCAGCTTCTCGCGAATGAACTTCGCCGAGGCTGGAACATTCTCCTCCGGCAGGCTGAACCAGCCGGCAAGCGTGCGGATGGCTGACGCCATGTCGCGCCGGCGGACGATTGGCAGATCATGACGCGCCTCGATTGTCTGGCGCAGATCCGCGAGGCTCGGCAGTTTGGGGTCATAAATGGGTGTGTGGGCCGTCATGGCTTATCTCCAGTCGCTGTCGTGAGTGAGGGTGAAGGACAAGTCGGGGCACGTGAAGCCAAATCTGGACAAAATCTACATATAGTGCAAATATGGCACTTGTAATGGTCATGATAACAACATGTAGATTTGCACGACGGCCCAGCACCGCCAGACACATCGCGCGAAAGAGCGCCAATCCGCGCCAGATCTGGAGCCAAGTGTCCCATCGCCTCAGCCTCCATCGCGCTGGCGCGCCACATAAGCCAGCAGCGCCTCCAACTCGAAGCGCCGCTGCCCGCCGATCCGGACATGCGGCAGAGTGCCAGGGGCTGTCAGCCGCGTGAGCGTCCGCAGCGAGATAGAGAGGTACCCCGCCGCCTCAGAAGGCGTCAGAAGACGGGTCGGCTTGGGGAGAAGTTGGTGCGGGGTTTTGGGGTCGGCCATGGGTCGGGTCTCCAGTAAGAGGGGAACCCGCCGTCCCTTCCCCCGCGCCGCTCAGAAAGGCGCGTGCCGCTTGCCGGCCGAGAAGCCGGGCAAGCGCGAGAAGCGCTTCAGATGAGCCGATTGCGCCATTCGCCAGCGTGCGCAGATCCAAATCGGCGCGTGCGTGCTGATCGGTGCGGTCACCGGTTGGGTGCAGGTCTTGCAGCGAGGGTTGAGACGGACGGGTCATGCTGGACAGTCTGCCGCAAAGCACCACTCAAAAAATGTTGGCGCATTCCCCTGCCATAAATACAACCAAAAGACGAATTGGCTTCCCCCCAGTTACTCACACTCAGACTGCAGCCCCTCGTCAACAAGCCAGAACTTCTTTGACTTGTTCCGCAGTTCCGACCGATAGAGACCCCGGGCCGCCTCAAGGCTCAGAGGTGTTCCAGCCTCCGTCAGCACCGCAACCAGCAGATCCTCGAACGGTGTTGTGTAGCTTGAACCGGCCACCGTCTCCGAGGAACTCAGACCAGGCCTCTTCCCTGTCGCTTGCTGGTACACTCGTGCCACTTCCCGCACCAACGCTCGGATTGGCGCCCCATGTTCTGCACCAGGCTTCTCCCCAAGCCAGCGCTTTGCTGCGCCAACGGCATCTCGTAGGACCGCAAGATCAGACGCATTCTCCAGGTCCAAATCTTTAAAGCTTTGGTGTGATGCCTGCCCAAGTCGAAGACGCATCTCAATGAGGGTCCGGCCTTCAGACGATAAGCCAGTCCAATGCTTCATCGTCGCTCGCATGTTCGCCGTCCGGCTTAGGCTCCTGTGAAAACTTGCGAGATCGCCAGCAACAACCAGCACGCCCTCTCCCGATCGCTTGGCCTCCCATTCCTTAGCGAAATGACAGGTCGCGACAGCCTGCAAGAGCATCACCTCCCAAAATCCAACATTCCCACTGACAAGCTTCAAACGCAAAAGCGCCATTTGGATGGGCACGGATAGCGAAGCCACATCCGGCACATTCGAGGTCAACTGCGGTTTCCACGGCATGATCTGTAGCCCAAAAAAACGGTTCTCCATCTCTCACAGGAAGATTGATACTGACCACTTCAACCACGTCAAAAAAACGTAACACAATCAAATCACTAACGGCCGGTGGGTGTAGACTGTCGTTTCAGTCTATTGGAAGCGCTGCCTTCAGATTTTTCAAGATTAGCCAAGATAGTGGACCACTTCAGTGGAGGAACTCCACCCCATGCGCTCTATGCTGTTGTCGCAAACCAGACTAAGCTTCTGATGCGAACGAATGCCTGAGACTTCACGCTTCGTTGAAGCTGCAACATGGATAACGGTGACTAGATTTCCCCCGAACCACACGCGTGCTGACCTGCAATTCGCACGGCGTGATCGTGTAGCATCAACTTAGCGCAACTGGGCGCTACGAGCCGATTTCAGCTTTGAGCTAAGGAATTTAGTGAGGTGTGCCTTGGCGGAAGAACGCAAGGATGGCGCAAATTGATGTCACTCCAAGAATCCCCCCCATCCAGAGCGCCGACTGATAAGAGCCCGTGCGGTCAAACAGTATTCCGGCAAGCCATGGAGCAAAGACTCCAGCACACCCCCATGCCGTGAAGACACGTCCGTAAATCCTTGAGCTATTTGCGGCTCCGAAAATCTTTGCGATGACAGCAGGATAAGCAGCGATAATGCCGCCGTATGAAAAGCCAACAACGGCCAAGCAGCACATTGTTAGGGCAGGGTTCATTGGAACTGAAAGCAGGCTTAGACCAGCCACCGATAAGAATGTGAGCGCGAAAAGCAATCGACGCGCTAGAATTTGGTCAACCAACTGGCCTGCGATTAAACTGCCTGCAAGACTACAAGCCGCGATCAATGCAGGAGCGGTCCATACGGCGCCCCCAAACCCTTGAGCATGCGCTATGCCGGCCGCATGCCCGATCGTCATCAACCCAGCAGCGACAGCGGATCCGTATCCCACCCACAACAATAGAAATTCGCCAATTCGCAAATTGGTATGTGACGTTTGACCAGCTTCTGCTTTGAAAGCGACCTTTGAAACTTTCAGCAAGCTGGCGCAGATTAGGGCAGCCAAAACCAGTGCACCAGCCAATCCGAACATCGCTGATCGTACCCCGCCAAACGTGACGGCTTGCACGAAGAAAAAGGGGGAAATTGTCGCGCCAAGCGCATAGGCTGCCGTGACGATGCCTATGGAGGTGCCTTCACGCCCTTCATTTGCCTGCGACGCGATGTGAAGCCCGAAGCTATAGCCGAGGCCGTTCGCACCACCAAAAAAGAGGCTGTAGCCAAGCCAAACAATCGGTAACGAGGGCGCTGTCGCGGCGATCAATGCGCCCAGTGCGGCAACCGTGCAGATGAGCAAGACAAAACGGGACGCTGAGAAACACGTGAATAACCGATGGCCGAAGAGGACCGCAATTGTCAGCGAACCAAGCGCAAGTGAGTAAGTCGCACTGACCAGTGCACGCGGCGCTCCAAAATGGTTTTCCAGAGGCGGCACAAGCACAGAAAACGCATGAATAGACCCCAAGGCAAATGCAAGAATAGAAGCAGCAAGCAGCACCAGAGTTCCGCTATCTGTCCTTGGGCGAGGCATTGGCGATTTCCTGATCTGGCGATCTTTTGAACCCCTCGAGTCAAGCCGATACGGCGCGATACTCGGTTGATACACTTCGAGCGGCGAATGGTCGGTTTAAGCGGGCACTGTCTCGCCTTAACTGGCTCTGAGTTATTGACCGAACCTCGTGCACGCGCGTTGGATTAAGGGTGTCGGCCCCATAGGTGCGAAGCGTGTTCTGCGCTTGGGCGCGCCCGACCGCAGTCATTTCCCAAATGACAGTTCCGCGCAGGCGATCATGCAGAGCCACCGGGTTACATCGTTGCGGCTCGGGCGCTGCTGTCAAAGATGAGCACGTTGAACGGAGCGGATGCTTCGTTTGCAGGTGCATTAGATGCAGATCCATGGAACTTGCAGAGGAGGACCTCCCCTGGTCTGGCCTGTCATCACGAGTAGAAAGTGCTGACTTTGGCACGGCACTACATTCCCAAAGCATGTTTGCGCGTTTCGGACCATCGCGTGATCAGGTGGTCCGCCATCATCCCCATAAAAGCCACCGCAAACCCTAGCACCAGGCCCTTACCGACATCGGTCGAAGACAGAGCGCGCTGCATCTCTTGCCCAAGATCCTGGGTGCCGATGAAGGCGGCAATGATGACCATGAACAGCGCGAACATGATCGATTGATTGGCGCCCACCACGAGTGTGGGCACAGCAAGTGGCAGTTTCACATGCCAAAGAATCTGGCCGTTGGTTGAGCCTGACATCTCGGCCGATTCCACGATCTCGGGTGGGATGCCGCGTAGGCCTTCAATGGTGTAGCGAATGATCGGCACAGTCGCAAAAACCATCACTGCCGCAACCACCGCAACGTCGTTCACCCCGAACAGCATGACCACCGGGATGAGATAGATGAAGCTGGGGAAGGTCTGCAGCGTGTCGCAGATCAGCAGGAACCGCTGCGCGCGGACTGGCTTGCTGGCACCGAAAATGCCCAGCGGCACCCCGATAATCAGGGCAAGCGCAACCGAAACCGTCACGGTATAGACCGTGATCATCGCGCGGTCCCACCAGCCCGACAGCACGATGGGCAGGACGAAGGCCAGACAGATCAGCGCCGAACGTGCGCCCCCAATGCGCCAGCCGATACCGGCCAGTAGCACCAGAACGGCTGATGTTGGCAGCCACAGGAAAGCATCGCGCACCGGGATGAGAATCCATGTGATAAGGAACCATCGCAGCCAATCGGTCACTGGCGAGA
>Ga0255119_1000284_pt1 | contig 15125 bp, 7 predicted proteins | sample Law_Atlam_RepC_8_2_FD_188578 | JGI IMG/M metagenome (GOLD analysis project Ga0255119, IMG submission 188578) | Freshwater microbial communities from St. Lawrence River, New York, United States - Law_Atlam_RepC_8h | ecosystem: Environmental > Aquatic > Freshwater > River | place: USA: New York... | reverse complement strand
GATTCCATCAGTCGTTCTAGAACCTGTGCATTTTGACTACCTTGGATCTTCATCAAAAGATCTGACTTCAAGTTGCGGATAACAGGGGAATAACTGATCAAGGGAATCAAATGGCCGCGCTCAGCAGTATACCACCGGTGCAATTTTGAAATATACGAGCCATCCTTAGGAGATCTAGACCCCAAAACGATGGATAAGCGCTGGAATGCGCCATCGAATAGCTTGCTTGGGAATATCTCGAAGTTTGAAATATGAAAGCCGGGCAGGCTGGATGATAGCCATTGCCGTAATGGCTTCATGCGCTCGCTGGAACAAATACTCAGGGGAACAATCATCCCGAAACGGCCGTCCCTGGAAGTTAGTGCGCCTGCTTTTTCCATTACATATGCGTAAAGATTACCGCATTCCTCGGTAACCAAACCACGAACTTGATAACTCTTCTTGACCTTGGCGTACTCAATGTAGGGAGGGTTTCCAATCACTACATCAAAACCACCCGAACTCATAATTCCGTAAAATCTAATAAACCAGTGGAACGGCTGATGAGATTTTATCCACTTTGCGTATTCTTCTCTATCTAGCTTTTTGACACCATAGTCACTAGCCAGGTGGACATTGAGCTCCTCCTCAAGTGCGCTAAGGCGATTCTGTAAATCTATCTTTAGGGTTATACCCGATGTGGCGCCAGCCATTGTCTGGCCTCCTCGGAATAAGTCCGCCGCTCGCTGCAGTTCTTGTGCCTTTAATGACACAGATCCCATAGCATCCTCGAAGTCTAATCCGCTACTGAACTTTACTTTAACCTCATCGTAGGTTGCAAAGCCTACCAAAGCATTTCCCGCGCAAATATTGAAATCAACATCAGGCAGCGGCTCTATTCCCATATTTTCCTTACAAAGATCTGGCTCTACCTGAGAAGCCAACTTCAAGAACAGGCGTAATTTACAGATCTCAACTGCCTCTTCCATTATGTCTACTGCGTACAAATTATTCAGTATGATGGATTTTAGAATGTAGTATTTACGGTTCGCGTGCTTCTCAGCCTCATTTATTACTTTCGAGAAATCTGAAGACCTGGATTGAGCCCCCCCCTTAGCGATTAGCTCATCCATACGCTCAAGAGAAGCTACGTACAACGATTCCAGCACACTCAATGCAGCAAATAAGAATGCTCCAGAACCTCCGGTCGGGTCGAGAATGCTAATCTTTGATATGCTCTCCCAAAACGCCCACAACAAATCAGGGTCATCACAACTATCGATTACTTCCAACGCGAACTGTCTTAAATCTAGGTTTAATGTAACAAGCTTATCAATGTTCCGGATCCTTCCTGACGATAACTGTTCCTTTATTTGGCTATATCTTTTACGTCTTTCTATTACTTCGCGCCATGTCTCCGTAGGCAGTGCATATCCCTTGGAAGCAGGCCTATTCCAGCCAGAACGCCGATTGAGTAGGCCGGGAGTTACACAATCCACCCCCTCATCGATATTTGCTGGAAGAGCAATTTCTACGCCATGACGAAGCTCCTTACTTATGAATTTATCAGGGCTACGACTTAAGGTGCTCCAGACTGGCGAGTTTTCGCTATCAAAACTTGCGGGATTTTTTGCTCTTACTGAATCAAATATGAAAGGGATAATCGTGCTCTTGCTTATATATCCCGTAATGTCCTCTTTGGTATAATAAGCCCCCATCTGTTTCTGGTTTATATACTTCTCAAAAATGTAACCGAGTACGTCCGGGTTGATTTCCTTGTCGTTATTAAGAGGTCGATCATCCAGGTGCCATTGATATTCATCGAAATAGGCGAAGATCCTCTCGAAGGCTTCATCTTTAATTTCGATGGTTTGCCCATATTTATCCGGCTGCTCAAGCTCATGTAGGTCGAACATTCCACCATTCAGGTATGGGATATTACCCAAAAGCGCCTCCAGCCCCTTGGGCCTACTGAGCTTCTTCATCCCTAGCCCCTCATGAAAAAGACGGAGTAGGAATATCCGATAAAATGAGTAAAATTTATTCTCTCCCTTCTTTGTCTGACATTCTTTCAATTTCGTCTTCAGGTAATCCTGGTTCGAATCCAGAAAGCCTTTTTTCTGTATGAAATAGGCGAACATCAGCCGATTCAGCATAACTGAAGCGTACCATTCACGATCTGTCTCAACGGGGATTCCTTCAATGAATCCAAGGAAGACTTTCCGGTGCTTATCAAATTCTTGGTAGAACTTTTTTGTTACCTTTTCTACATCGAATGCCTTTTGGGCGCGCTTAGTTACATCGACGATATCCAGCCCGGCCTCCTCCTCTTCGAAGGCTATATAGAGTTCGCGCAGCTTCTGGGATAGGGATTCACCATCTTGATTCACACTAAACAAGTGATGCTTATAACTGATTGGCTTGTTCGCTTCACGCCTAACCCATAGCCAAGCCTGAGACTTAGAGTCCTTTGAGGAGAAAATGATAATGTGTTCGTACGACTCTTTGACGAGTTGCCTATGAACGGCCTTCGTCTCTTCACGAGACGGCAGCTTCTGCCCAGGCATTTCGCATAGCCACACCTTGAAGCCAGCTTTTACAGCGACCTCCTTAAGCCCGTACGTGGCGTCATCTACCTTGCAATCCTTGGTCGACTTCCCGCCATCCCAACCAAGCCCCTCGATAAAAAGCTTTCGGATTTCTCCCTTCTTGAGGAACGACTTTATTGCTTGGGCGCTGAAGGACATATTTATTTCTTACGGATACCCATAGAGCATATAATCTGTGCCTCGCGAGCCTCAGATTCGTCAGCGTAAACACATAGCTTATCCTCCTGATGTAGTGATACCACAAGGTCGACGACCTTTTGCGGGTGTGCCTTGGCTCTAATTTCCCGGGCGACCTTATCCCTGGCCCGTTCAGTCAACTGTCGCTCATATACCGCTGAGATCACTTCCTTTAGCTCCGCCGTGTCGAATAACTCGCCCTGCATGGATTCGGAGTAGGCCTTTAAAATGTCGTAAAGCTTACGCCGAGTGCTGGTCTGACCGCCAAGATTGCCGTCCGCGCTCATTCCCTGCCTATGGCCTGCTATAACTGCCGCTTCTACAATTTCGTGATGGTTAACATGCTTATCAAGCGTAGCGCAATCGGGTTCGCAAGCAGCGGCTCGCAGGATGGCGAGATGGCTTTCAGTTACTACCTTCTTGTCCAGATCAAGCCATGCGAGTGAATCCATCCCCTCTGTATTCCTGATGTAAGCCAATACTCCCTCGCAAGGCTGCGGCGCGCCCGGCCTCTTATCGGTATGCACGCCATCTAGCGACTTGGTCGTATAGACGACATTGGGCATCTGGGGGATGATTGTCTTGAGCTCGGGATACTTAGCGTAGGCGTTCTGCCAAATCTGGAACGCTATCGAAACCAAGTCCACTTCCTCGTCTTCACCATCGTCGAGGCTGCCCGATTTTTCGGTGAAGAGATCTTTGATTTTTACGCCTGATGCTTCAGAATCCTCGAAGAAAACTTCGTCACTGCCGACCACTTCCTCGTTTTCACGAAGACGGTCGACTACGCGTGCACGAAGACGGATGAGCTTCTCAACACCCTCGGCAGGAATAAAAGAGTAGCAGAGAATTTCCTCAGACTTCTGTCCTATACGATCTACACGTCCCGCTCGTTGAATAAGTCTGATAATAGCCCAAGGCAGATCGTAATTTACCACGATGTGCGCGTCCTGGAGGTTTTGGCCTTCGCTCAAAGTGTCGGTCGCAATCAACACGCGCAACTCCTCTGAGGCAGGCACATCTGACGCTGGATTTTCTTCGTCCTTATTTGAGGATGGGCTGAAAAGCCTTGCAAAGGCGGTGGGGTCTTCATCGTCGCCGGTAACAGCCGCAAACTTACTGACATTGGCTTTAGTCAATTCACCACCGATATATTTTACCGTATCGGCGAATTGAGAGAAAACTAGGACTTTCTGATCCTTATGTTTCTTCGTGATTAACTCGAGTAGCTTTGCCAGCTTATTGTCTCGAGCAGGATCCCATTTTCCGACCATTTTTAGGATAGAAACAAGCTTCTGTGTATCTTCCTTAAGGTGGCCCAAAAGGTCCGGAGTGAAGACCCCTGGGCGCACCCACGTAACCGCCTTTTCTTTCTTAGCACGAAGGGCTTGATATTGGGAGCTTCCTACCAGCCTGAATTCTTCGTCGGTATTGGCGTTAAGTTCACTGATGCCTTTCTCTTCATCATACTCCTGCTCCGGATCTCTGTCGGACTCTCGGCGCCCATTTCCTTTCTGGTAGCTTCCGATGGGTAGATCCAAGCCATTTTCGATGGCATGCATATACACGAAGTTCTTCGCGATATGCCTTCTCAGGGAGAGAAGAAAAGCATCTCCGCTGCTTTCAAGGCGCTTGAAGAAATTCGTCTTGCAGAAGCCTATCAGGCGTTTTCCGCCCTTCCATAGCCTTTCAAGGACTTCTTTTTCGGCCTCCTTAGATTTCTTCTTCGCAGCTTCGTCTACATATAATCCGAGCCCATATCGCGGGAGGTTCAATTCCCGGATGATATCCACGACTTCTGCCGAATATAATCGGCCAAACTGGTCGGTCGGATCCTTCTCATTCACCTCAAAAGCGAGATTCTTTGGGATGCGCTTGGGGAAATGGAATTTCTGTCCGTTTCCGAGCTTAAGGTAGCGTTTAGCTTTCGCATCTTTCGCCGTGTTGCATTTCGGACATGCAGACAAACTTGCATGGATTGCCGTTCCGCAGGAACAGTCTGTGATAGAGTAGTTTCTTTCGATGAAGCTACGAGTTCTTCGGACCATGTATAGGCGCATGAGTTCGCGCCAATCATCCGGATGCTCACTTTTCTCGAATGCCGCCAAAGTGTTCACCTTGCACTGGTGCATCTTCGTGAACTCTTCCAGCCGCCCCTGACATTCATTTGCCAGGTATGCTTCAGGCCTGGCCCCTACTTCGACATCAGGGCCGAGGAAAAGCCTAAGCTGACTGCCTATGTCAGCGTATTCCTTATTGTAGGGAGTGGCAGAGAGCTGGATACATTTAGAGGTATTACGCTCTATATAGTCATGTATTTGCTGCCAGCGCACGCCTTCCCTGTTTCGTAGATTATGGCTCTCATCGATGACAACGACCTGATAACGGCGCAGTTTTTCGAGACTGTCGAGCTGGCTGTTAGCTAGCACTACCCCCATCAGACGATAGTTGTGTAGATATTTTTCCCACATCTTGACTAGATTCTTTGGGCAAATGACCAGCGTCTGGTAAGAATACGGCGGCTCCTGGAAGATCCTCGCGATGGCGGTTGCCATCATTGTCTTCCCAAGGCCAACCACGTCCCCAAGAATTACACCTCCACGTCGGTCGAGGTGTCTCGCTGCAATACGCACGGCAGCGGACTGGTAGTCCAGGAGGACGCCTTGCATGTCCGATGGCAGTTCAAACTGTGAAACTCCGGCCCGAGCCTCCTCTGAGAGGTGATACGCCATTTTGACATACATCTGATAAGGAGTAGGTGGCGTCTCGCGGGCCCAGCTCTCGTCGATCACTTTGATTAGTTCTTTCGTGATATCTATACAACAGCGGTCATTCCAACGCTCGGTAAACCACTTCTCCAGCTTTTGTGTCATATCATGGTCTAGGACGTCGACGTTCAGCTCACCCTGGAACGAAAGGCCAGACATGGTAAGATTACTTGACCCGAGGAAGCCGGTCCGAGGATTAGTTTCATCGGGCCTGAAACAAAGGTAGAGCTTAGCGTGAAGCGTGTGCTTTAGATATAACTTAACAGTGACCTTGCCTGCTTTCAACTGAGCACTGAGTCGGCGCAATCCACTCTCATCGGCTTCATTAGGTGCGCCAACCATCAGTTGCTCCCTAAATTCTTTTGCGATTTTCTCTTTCTGGCGGACCAAGAAGTTTTGGGAAATCTCATCGTCAGCCTTGATCGCGCTTTTAAGCATCTTTAGCTCCTCGCCGGGCAATTTATGCATTCCGACGATCAGTCTGCATTGCTGGCCAGGACCGCCGCTCCACCGTTCCACAAGTTGATCGACACATTTCCATCCGCGGAGATTGAAATAGCCTACGCAAAAATCAGCCCTCTCGGATACGTTGAGTGTATTTTTTAGTGCAGGAAGGAGTCCTTCGTCGATATTATCGAAGATACGTGGCATGGTACTTGGGGGTTATTAACTGATTACTTCCCATTAGATACCTAAGCAACACCCTTTCATTTTTCTAAACTCTCCCTTTAAAATAAACTATCCTCGCCACCCTCCGTTCCGCCACTCGATAGCAGCCCGGGATGGCAGGAGTTCGGTATGGGCGGGGAGATTCGGGACCCGGGTGCCGTGGTGTTCGTAGTAGTGGCGGCCGTTGGAGAACTCTTCCTTGAGGCGCTTACTGACGAGGAGGCGGTAGTCGGTGTCGATGGTCAGGTAGCCGTTGTCGAAGAGGGTATGGAAGTCAGAGCGTAGTAGTAGGCCGTTGCCCACTTCATGGCCACCGCCATCCGCATAGGGTCGGATGTGCGCAGCTTCCAGGACTGGCAGAGTCTTCTCCTCGGTGACGGCACAGCGACGGCCATAGGCATCGAGCACTGCAACACGGAATCCGGCTTGGCCGAGCCTTGGCTTAGCCATGTAGGGCGTGCCGTAGCGGTCCTGTTCTTGCTCAACACCTGCAACAACGGGCTGCGACTTTAGCCGCTCCTGAATCTTTGCCCAGAGTTTAGCGCCTTCGCCCTCCTTTGGCTCGCAGCACTTACCCTGGACGATGTTCGGCGACCAATCCGCGGGTTGGTCGATCCATTCATCTTCGGGCAACCAGAAGCAGTCAGTTAGCAGGGTGCATCCAATGACCTCGTTCGTTCCGGTAGGCTTACCCATCTTCCCACGCATGCGGGTGATGTTCTCTCTAAAAGTCGGCATGGCATCTGCTCCGTTTCCTTTTCCATAGACCTTCCACGCCAACTCCAACGGCAATGTGGTGCTGCGCACGAACCAACCTCCACCAACCACTTTGTTCACCGGGGACTTTAACTTGAATAGGAAAAGCCCGCCCTCGGGGATAGCGCCGAAGCTGCGCTCACCACCAGGGGCCCAGAAGTTCACCTCCATGGATTGGTTAGCTGTATGGAACTCAAACCAGGAACGGTCCGTTACGCCTACCCAGAATTCCATCTTCGAAAGCTTGGATGCAGATGGCCCCTCCAACTTTTCTGTGATCAAGAAGCCCAACTCACGTAGTCGGCGGAAGCTGGCCGTGCCCTCCCCGCCTCCAAAGTCATCACCCGTGACGACCTTGCCAGTCGCATGCTTGAACGCCAAGGCGATCAGCTGCTTCGGCGGATACGGTCGGCCCTGATGGATGACATCATACGTCGTCGAATCCCTAAACCCCGCCGGCGAGCTACCCGCGGCGAGATCGGCGATAGCCTTCTCGACGTGCGTGCGTTCTACTAGGGCGAAATCCATCAGCAGTTAATATACTTACAGGGATTCTGGGCGCCGAAGGCGAAGTTGTTAGCGACGGACTTATCTATGTACTTGGAACGGATGGCCTCAGGGGCGACCTTGCCGACGAATTCGATGCGGCCTTCACCGTCCTCGGGGGTCAGGTCGTTTCGGGTTTGATAGCCGGCGACGCGCGCTTCCTGCCACGATTCAGGCTCATAGACCTCCTTGACGATGCCTTCGAAGATGGCGAAGACGTACCGCGCCCCCCTCGCTCGGTCTAAGCCAAGCTTCCAGACCCCGCGTGTAATCTCGTAGAGTTCTTGGGCAGACATACCATTACGGTATAGTTCGCTGATACGGATGAGGACTACGGGATCGGGGATGTCGGCGTTCATAGGGGCGTAGAAGACCTCTAACTCCTTGAGGCTCTTACGGCCATAGAGAAGACTGTTATGGCCGACCACCTTATTGGTCAGCTCCTTGAGGCCAATAAGGTCGATGGCCGCTGCCTCGACCAGGTAGGCCTCCGCCGAAGTGGCCATACCATGGGCGAGAATCTCAATCTTTGGCTCCAGGCCAGCGGCGAAGATCTCCTTGATCCGCTTCACCTTCGGATGGTCATCATCCTCGTACAGATGGTCCAGGCAACGCTCGCCCTTGCCCTTCCCAATGTAGAAGACCTTCCCATCCCGGGGATCGACGTAGAGGTATACATAATGCCCCAACGCCTCGGCCATGCCAGGCTTAAGGGAACGGAGATGGGGAGGGATGGTCATTTGTCGAGGGAGGTGGGGAGGTGTTCGCCGAAGTATCCGATGACGAGCTTGGCGCGGGCTTCATCCCAGAGGAAGTGGACCGACATGCATTCCTTAGGTAAGCCGCTACCAAGGGTGATGTGCTCAGAGAAGATCTGGCGGCGACCTTGGTATTCGAACCGGTAGTGGTCACCGTGCACCCGGACGACTGTCTCCGACACCATCGGTCGGTAGACGCTGCCCAAGGCAGTGTCGCGGGCTAGGTTCGCGAGGCGATGCACAGGGATATTCTTCCCTACCCGTTTGGCGGCGAAGTTGCCTAGGTTGGTCAAGGCCTTGCCCAATTTGCCATCATGCTCGTACAGGCAACGCTCGGCATGGATAAGCGCGGCCGGCAGAATCTCGACATGTTTGGAAAAGTCGGGTTTGGCCAAATTCTGACGAAGAATGTCGATGGCCGGAGTGAAGGCCTTTCGCTCCACTGGAATCTCCGCGAGTTTTTCAAATGGCTTAAGCTTCTTCTTGCGAATTAGCTCGGCAAACAAGGCGGAAGCCTTTTCGCGCAGTACGTCGGGGACGCTGACGCTCACGCGAGTGCCAATCTTGGTCTTCGTGAAACGAACCCGGGCCACCCCGTCGAACCCGATGAAGTCGAGGTCGATACCCTCCCCATTGAGCGCCACGCCGCCGCCCAATTCCAGCACCTTGGTCCGGACATGGAAACGGACCGTGTTAAACGCCTGATCGGGCGACTGGTGGCAAGTGTAGTCCCATGTCTCCATGGCGGGGTCCTGCTAACTTAGCGTCGGGCCGTGCGCTGGAAAGCGCATTCCCTATTAACTTATACAAGGTTATGAAAAAGGGGGGCCACAGCGTGGCCCCCTTGAATCCGTCGTTCTTCGTGGAGCTTACTTGCGCCAACCGTTACCGCGACCGCCGCCGGAGGGATTTCCGGGGGGACGATAGACGTCTGCATCAACTGGCCTGCTTTATTTTCTGGACGCTTTCGTTGAGCCATCGTGAAACGGCCCACAGGAGAAGCATGAGGACGCCAATCGAGGCGGATTCCAACATGAAGAATCTTCCTAGCTCCGGAGCCGTCGCGCCCATCGAGAGAGACAGCATCTTCGAAACATTCGTACCCAACCCGGCTCCAAGAAGCCAGATCGACATGGTAAGCGACTTGTCGCTATCCTTGGACACGTCGTGCATCAGGGCGAGGGCTGAGGGGACAACGAGGACTTCAGCGCATGCCTTAAAAGCGTAGGCAGTGATGATGGCCCAGGCTGAGAGTTTGCCTACAGTTAGGGCGAAGCCACCGCCAATGATCGCCATTGCCAAAACCAAGCACAAGACGCCTAGCACGAACACGTACCGGTAACCAAACAGACGGACTTGCGTCTTGCGCACACGATCCGCAAGCAAAGTGAAAATAATGATGAAGCCGCAGAACATCCCGGCGAAAACTTCAGGCGGAAGTGATATTCCGAAAACAGCGAGCTCGACGTGATCTTTGATCACCAGCGTCAGTCCCGAAGTAATCTGAGCCACGACGGCGGAAATGATTGTGGATATCGTCAACATGACCATCCAGACCGCCTGACGTTGCATGTCTTTCTGGAAGGCAAAGATCATCGCCGAAGCCGGGATGCAGCCAAAAACAGCCCAGACAACCCAAGGATAGGGCGTCGCCCAGACGAAGAGCCAAAGCAAGGCGCATGCCCCCAGGAAGGCTACGAATAGCGGCCATAGGTTAACCGTGCCCAAGCGGACCTTGGCCTGAGGCCTTGCCTTCCAGTGTCCGATAAAAACGAGAAGGGCCACAGCCATTCCAAAGGCGGCCGCCGAAAACGCCAGATGCCAGGCAACTGAAACCGGGAATAGCTTGGAGGAACGAATATATCCCAAGGCAATAGGCCCGAGCAAACCGCCGATGCTGATGCTCATATAGAACAAGGCCATACCGGCCTTTTTCAGCTCTGATTGACTGCCATGATACAAATCGCCAACCAGCCTGCTGATTGATGGCTTAAGAAACCCCGTTCCAGCCGCGACAAAACCAAGTCCCCAGCAAAACGCAGCTTCCATGGGCAATGCCAAGGTCAGATGGCCGATAATTATACAGACGGCTCCGATAAGCACGGAGTTAGCAGCTCCAATCAAGTTATCCGCCAGAAGGCTGAACGGGATAGAAAAAAGGTAGATGCCGGCACCGTAAGCCGCCTGAACCAATAGGGCTTGATGTCTGCTCCAGCCGAGTCCGCCCTCTGAAGGCGCTAGCGTCATGAACAATATCATCACAGACCCTAGACCGAAATAGGAGAAGCGCTCCCACATCTCGACCATGAACAAACGCCTAAGTTCTGCTGGATGATCTTTGAATTGACTCATGTGGGGTTTTATACGCCGCCGCACGGCGGGGAAATCCTATTTTTCTTTACAATAATTTCTCAGGCGGTGGCATGAGATTACATGCGATATCTGGTCACCGGTTGCGCAGGTTTCATCGCCTCTCGTGTCTGCGAGATGCTGCTTGAACAAGGTGCTGAGGTCGTGGGACTCGATGATCTTAACGATGCGTATGACGTACGTCTCAAGCATTGGCGACTGGCGCGGCTGCTTGGGATCAGTCACGACGTGAAGGCCGACCATCGGCTGAACCTAGACCCAAGGAAAGACCATATTTCGGAATGCGGAAAGTTCGTTTTCATCAAAGGCGCTACGAGCAACAGGCAGGATGTGCAGCGAGCATTCGCCCTGGGACGATACGATGCCGTCCTTAACCTCGCAGCGCGCGCCGGCGTCCCTGCCTCGTTTAAGGATCCCATCGGGTTCCAACGCGCCAACACCGAGGGAGTAGGCAACATCCTTGATGCTATGGCCGAGCACGGGGTTAAAGTCCACGTACTTGCTTCAACGTCATCCGTCTATGCGCCGGAGCCTGGCGTCGAGGCACGGAGATCGAAGGAGAATGACCCTACCGACCATCCGCGGTCTCCGTATGCGGCCTCGAAAAAAGCCGCCGAGCTGCTTTGCCACAGCTATGCCGTCAGAAAAGACCACCCTATTCATACCACAGTGGTAAGATACTTCACGGTCTATGGCCCGGCAGGCAGGCCAGACATGAGCATTTTCCGCTTCATCGAATCCTGCCTGCGCGGAACCAGCATTGAGGTTACCGGCGATGGGAATCAAAGCCGTGATTTTACCTACGTGGACGACGTAGCCAGGGGCACCATCATGGCCGCGAAAGGCGGAAGCGGATTCAGAATCATCAATCTTGGCGGAGGGAAGACTCCAGCCACCATCAACGAACTCATACGTGCCATTGAGTCAGCAGGAGGAAAGAAGCTACGCCGGAAGAAGGCGGCGCCCGCCATGGGCGACATGGCGACTTCGATGGCAGACATTTCCAAAGCCAAGGCAGAACTTGGCTGGGAGCCTCAAACGACCCTCGCCCAAGGTCTCCGAAAGACGGTTTCTTGGCACAAGAAATTTCGGACTTTTGCTAAAAGCATTAACTTAACTGGTCAGGCTCCCGTTCTGGGCGAAGAGGTTATCGGCGTCGTCGGCCTTGGCTATGTCGGCCTGCCTTTAGCGCATAGCCTATCCAAGCACTTCAAGGTCGTGGGCTACGACCGGAGCGTCGATAGGATCAAACAACTGCGCAGGGGCGCCGACAGGACCAACGAGATTGAAGAAGAGCGTCTACGCGACGCGTTAGCCTCCAACCTGCGTGTCACGGATAAGCCATCAGAACTAAGAAACTGCTCGATGATCATCGTCACAGTTCCCACGCCCGTCGATGAGTCCAAACTGCCCGACCTTATTCCCGTCAAGTCCGCGGCCGAAACCATCGGCAAAGAGCTGCGACATATGCGCAAGGGGACGATCATCGTCTACGAATCTACGGTATATCCTGGCTGCACGGAGGAAGACTGCGTGCCGGTCATCGAGCAGGCCAGCGGCATGAAGCTCGGCACGGGGTTCCACATTGGCTATTCGCCTGAACGCATCAATCCGGGCGACAAGGAACACACTTTGGAAAAGATCACAAAAGTTGTCGCAGGCGACTCCAAAAGAACGACGGCCAGAATGGTCGCTGTTTACGCCAAGATATCAAAAGACGTTCATTTAGCCGAATCGATCAAGGTAGCCGAAGCCGCCAAGGTCATCGAGAACACCCAAAGAGACCTCAACATAGCCTTGGTCAACGAACTCGTGGTGATCTTCGAACGCCTAGGAATCAAGACCTCTCATGTCCTGCGTGCGGCGGCAACCAAATGGAACTTCCTGGACTTCAAGCCCGGCCTGGTCGGCGGACATTGCATCGGAGTCGACCCCTACTACTTGACCAACCGGGCTCAGCGCGCCGGCTACCATCCTGAAATCATCCTGGCGGGACGCAGGCTCAATGACGGCATGCCCAAACTGTTCGCTGATTACTTTGTGAAACGTTGCATCAACTGGGGGCACTCGCTCTCCGGTCAGCGCGTCCTCCTGCTAGGACTCACCTTCAAGGAAAACATCCCTGACTTCCGCAACTCGAAGTCCGTCGACCTGGTGCGAGAACTGCAAACCTACGGACTCAATATCGATGCATATGACCCGCTCATCGACGTGCACTCGTTCATGGCTGACAAGGAGAACCACGGGGTACGCGTACTGAGGGAATCTCCCAAAGATCTTACCGACTATGTCGCCATCGTGCTGGCCGTCGGACACAAGAAGTTCAGGTCCTCCGAGTGGTTAGACAAGGTTCACAAAGCCAAAAAGGCGGGCACCAAGGTGTTTGACCTTAAGAACACCTGGGACGTGCGAGATGGCCTAGCCGACTGGGCCCCCTGATGCCTGCTTCAGGAACTCCTTGAGGCTTCGGGCGAGGTCGCTCCGTCCTCGCACACGTCCGACCTTATCCTTACGCCGATTGTCTAGTCGCATTCCGGCGAGCTTGCCGGCCCAACCGTCACCAGAAAATGCCAGGATGGGACGGCACTTGCTCCATGCCAGCGCCATCTCCGAAAGCGTCCCCGTGCCGCCACCGATCGCCAGAATCAGTTGCCCGTGCGCCATAACGTAATTACGGGCATGCCCCAGGCCGGTATAGATCACGATATCAGCCAAGCAGTCATCTCCATGCGGGGATTCTTTGGGGCTGACCGCAATGGTGTCTCCCGATTTATAGTTCTTGGCCCGCTTAGCGCCAACGAAGGCCGCTTCCATCACGCCTTTTTCACCCCCGGTCATGACCCGGAACCCCATTTCGACGGCAAGTTGACCGGCCATCTCAGCGTGCTTACGGTGGGTAGGCGTACATAGCGACTTGTTAGGTCCGATGATGGTGAGAATTGGCTTCTTCATGCTTATTCGTTCCAGCAATGGTTAAACCGCGTTAGGTCATCATGCGAGAAAAGACGCATTATCTCCAAGTCGCCCTTGTTCCTTTCGTCGGGGCAGGATGACGCCACGAATGCATAATCGACACCAGCCTCCCGGACCAAATCAGTCACCGCATTGGGTTGCTCGGCACGGTTCGCTTTGCCGTTAGGGTAGGCCAACCAGACGCCTTGATCCTGGTTTGGACGCAGACCCTTTATCCAACCCAGTATTCGGCACAACTCCCCGCGCAACTGATCAACTCCTAGAGAACCAAACTCATGATGATAGAGGCCATGGGCTCCGACATAAACACCGCTAGGCAGCTCCGCGATATCCCTCTCGGTCAGATGAGCCGGTCCGGCCATCGGGCGAGTCAATTCGAGCGAGTCCGCGAGGTTGCCGATCATAGCGGACTGCTCATCGGGTGAAGCCTGCAACATGGCCTTCTTAAGAGCGCCGCCCACCCAGCTCTTGCGATCACTGTCGTCAAGCCGACGACTTCCTCCGTAATCCGCGGCCAGCAGTGCATAAACCTGGTCCGCCGGGGGAACGAATCGTTCCACGACGGGAGCCATGGTGGGGAATAACGCACACGGCAGTCCCCGCGCGGAAAGCTCTGGCAATACCACGGTCATGAAATCGGCGTAACCGTCATCGAATGTTAACAGAACGGGAGGCTTGCTCAGCCGGCGACCCTCACGGCACTCGATGTATGTGCGGGCATCGACCAATGCGCATCGGCTTTGCAAGGCATCCAGATGTTGCCTGAAAACGGCAAGGGAGTGGAGAATGTTCCGCTCGTGATGGTAGGATTCGACAGTGCTCCGCTCCATTGAGAACTCCGGCAAGACACGGTGATAACAAATGACGGAAGGTGGTCTCATCAATGAGCGGAGGCCTTCAAGCCCTTGACGAATGCAGCAAGCTGGCGACGGCGATAGCGCACCGTATGCGCGGGAGAAGACAGTAACTTCAGCCCGCCGTCGGGCGACCTATCGAAGCCCGTCGGAAGAGCTTCGATGACCGCGAGGGCAAACCGGTCGGCCTCGGCCAAGGCGCCGGAAAGGCCGGGCAATCCGGGCAAATGCGAGAGGTAGGCAAGTTCTTGCCTGAGCATTTTCGCCAACCCCCTGATCCGGTAGAATGAGGCTATGATGGCACGCAACCTCATCTTACGGAATTCATGGATTGAGCGCATGAATAGTTCGAAGTCGGCCTTGCTGAAATCGCATCGTTCCTTGGCGTTCTTGCCGAGCTTGGTGTCGAGCCTCTGCAATTGCCGATGATCCAAGACTAACTTCAACGCCGAATAGATCGCGAACCCTTCGGTATCCGCCACATATTTCGTCGGGTTGAGCAGCGCCTTGGGCTCCTTGTTGCCCTCGTCTTCCCTTCTTTGACGGACCGGGAGTGAGCATGCCACGACTTTCTGTCCACGCAGGTAGCGGCAGATGAGCGCGGAAACCATGTCGGCGCGCCTTGGCGTCAGAGGCTTGCGCCGGTAGCGCAACCCTTTCAACGTC
>Ga0255119_1000279_pt1 | contig 15297 bp, 10 predicted proteins | sample Law_Atlam_RepC_8_2_FD_188578 | JGI IMG/M metagenome (GOLD analysis project Ga0255119, IMG submission 188578) | Freshwater microbial communities from St. Lawrence River, New York, United States - Law_Atlam_RepC_8h | ecosystem: Environmental > Aquatic > Freshwater > River | place: USA: New York... | reverse complement strand
GGTTGGTATTGTAGTAAATCTGGCACCGTGCTATCTTGCCAGGACCTTGTGGTCCAAGTATTGTTGCCGCAGTGGGTCTTAACTTCCGTGTTCGGAATGGGAACGGGTGGATCCCCCACGCCATAGGCGCCAGAAACTGTTGACATATCTTCCGTTTATTGTGTGTGTGTTTGTGTATGTGGGTTTTGTTTTGCTGCAAGGTTGCCATGGAGTTCCATGTACCTGTTAGGTTTCATTGTAGAAGCCCTCGACCGATGAGTACAGATTCGCTGAACATATCGCTATGCTTACACGTTCTGCCTCGCTACGGGGTCGTCTGCCCCAGGTCTTACCCAAAAAATGGTGGGAAGTCTTATCTCAGGGTGTACTTCGCGCTTAGATGCTTTCAGCGCTTATCACGACCAGACATGGCTACCCAGCGTCTGCACCTGGCGGTACAACTGGCACACCAGAGGTCTGTCCATCCCGGTCCTCTCGTACTAGGGACAGCTCCCTTCAAACTTCCTACGCCCACCGCGGATAGGGACCGAACTGTCTCACGACGTTCTGAACCCAGCTCGCGTACCGCTTTAATAGGCGAACAGCCTAACCCTTGGGACCGAATCCAGCCCCAGGATGCGACGAGCCGACATCGAGGTGCCAAACCTTGCCGTCGCTGTGAGCGCTTGGGCAAGATAAGCCTGTTATCCCCAGGGTAGCTTCTATCCGATGATCTTTGGCGCACCCATACGCGACCAAAGGGTCACTATGCCCTGCTTTCGCAACTGCTCGACATGTACGTCTCGCAGTAAACCGCCCTTATGCCATTGTACTCAAAAGCTGGTTTCCGACCAGCCTGAGGGCAGCTTTGGACGCCTCCGTTACTTTTTGGGAGGCGACCGCCCCAGTCAAACTGCCCGCCTGACACTGTCTCCTTGCCGGATAACGGCGCGGGTTAGCTACCCAACATATCCAGGGTGGTGTTCCATTGGCGACAAAAGTCTCCCACCTACGCTCTTCAGAATATGCCGGGCAGCAACGTCAGGGTGCAGTAAAGCTCCATGGGGTCTTTCCGTCCTGCGGCGGGTAATGCGCATCTTCACGCATACTACAATTTCGCCGAGTCTCACGCTGAGACAGCGCCCAAGTCGTTACGCCATTCGTGCGGGTCGGAACTTACCCGACAAGGAATTTCGCTACCTTAGGACCGTTATAGTTACGGCCGCCATTCACCAGTGCTTCGATTCAAAGCTTCGCTTGCGCTGACCTCTCCTGTTAACATTCTGGCATTGGGCAGGCGTCAGCCCCTATACGTCAGCTTTCGCTTTTGCAGAGACCTGTGTTTTTGGTAAACAGTCGCTCGGGCCATTTCACTGCGGCTGGCTTGCGCCAGCACCCCTTCTCCCGAAGTTACGGGGTTAGATTGCCTAGTTCCTTAGCGTGAGTTATCTCGAACACCTTGGTATTCTCTACCTACCTACCTGTGTCGGATTGCGGTACGGGAGTACATGTCGTACCGTCATGGCTTTTCTTGGAACCGGAAGAAACTTCTGCACTTCACCCGAAGGATCCGCTCAGTAAGCCAATAACTTAGGAAACCTCTTCCAATCCGTCCCCAGACGTATAACCTTCATGCACTGTCACGGAATATGAACCGTGTGTCCATCGCCTACGACAATCGTCCTCGGCTTAGGCCCGACTAACCCGCGGCGGACGAACCTGGCCGCGGAAACCTTAGGTTTTCGGTGGATGGGATTCTCACCCATCTTCTCGCTACTTATGCCTGCATCCGCACTTGATACAAGTCCACATGTGCTTACGCTCATGCTTCACCCCAGTATCAACGCTCCTCTACCAAGCCGCGTAAACGCGACTTCCCATGCTTCGGTGGGCGGCTTGAGCCCCCTTACATTATCGGCGCAGGACTACATTCGGCCAGTAAGCTGTTACGCACTCTTTAAATGATGGCTGCTTCTAAGCCAACATCCTGGCTGTTTACGTAGTCCCACATCCTTTTACACTTAGCCGCCACTTAGGGACCTTAGCAGTGGGTCTGGGCTGTTCCCCTTTCGACAATGAAGCTTATCCCCCACTGTCTCACTGCATGACTTGAACCAACGGCATTCGGAGTTTGATTAATCTCAGTAACCTTGGAGGGCCCATCGACTATTCAGTGCTCTACCTCCGTTGGTGAACATCACACGCTGCACCTAAATGCATTTCGAGGAGAACCAGCTATCTCCGTGTTCGATTGGCATTTCACCCCTACCCACAGCTCATCCGAGCATTTTTCAACATACAACGGTTCGGTCCTCCACGAGGTATTACCCCCGCTTCAACCTGGCCATGGGTAGATCACACGGTTTCGGGTCTAACACATGCTACTAATACGCCTTATTCAGACTCGCTTTCGCTACGCCTACGTGTCTAAAACACTTAAGCTCGCAACATACGTTAACTCGCAGGCTCATTCTGCAAAAGGCACGCCGTCACTCGTTACAGCAAGCTGTAAACTGAGCTCCGACTGCTTGTAGGCGACGCGGTTTCAGGAACTATTTCACTCCCCTCCCGGGGTGCTTTTCACCTTTCCCTCACGGTACTTATGCGCTATCGGTGGCAAGAGGTATTTAGTCTTGGAAGATGGTCCTCCCGGATTCCCACAGGGTTCCTCGTGTCCCGCGGTACTTGGGTGCCATAACAGTAAGTCCATATCTTTTAAACTAAGGGGGTCTCACCCGCTATGCCCACGCCTCCCAGCGCGTTCGTATAAAATATGGATTTTTGACTCACCTGTAATCGGCAGATCACAATGTATGGTCCCACAACCCCCATGCTGCAACGGCTGCCGCCTATCACACAACACAGGTTTGGACTGATCCGCGTTCGCTCGCCGCTACTTACGGAATCGTTATTACTTTCTTTTCGTCTGGCTACTTAGATGTTTCAGTTCACCAGCTGCCCGCAGACAGGCTATCTATTTACCTGAATGCGACGTCATTATTCATGACGCCGGGTTACCCCATTCGGAAACCCCCGGATCAAAGCTCGATTGCAGCTCCCCGAGGAATATCGTCGCTTACCACGTCCTTCATCGGCCCCTTGCCCCAAGGCATCCACCGCGCGCCCTTTATAGCTTATACAAAACAGATAACTCTAAACTAGGAACATGGAATAATCCATGGCATCCTCGGCAGCATCCGGAAAAACTAGTTCTCCGGAAACTCACGTCATCTATAATCTAGACAACAAAGCATACGCGCGTCACACTTCTAAAAAGTGTAGACGCCAAACTATCCAGCATAATGCTGGACGATATTCATTACCCAACAAACGGAAGATATGAAATTGTGAAAAGTACAAGATTGAACCGAAAGACAATGTCCTTCGGAAAATGGAGGATAGCGGGATCGAACCGCTGACCTACGGATTGCAAAACCGTCGCTCTCCCAGCTGAGCTAATCCCCCAGGGAAACAAACCTGACAAAAGTGGGCCTTAATGGATTCGAACCATTGACCTCACCCTTATCAGGGGTGCGCTCTAACCAGCTGAGCTAAAGGCCCAGAAAATAATGCATCCAAAGAATCAAACGCTCTTTGAGAACCAACAATGGCGGTCATGCCCATTCGACAAAGTCTACGAACCATAAAGGCCCGCGACCAATATCCTTAGAAAGGAGGTGATCCAGCCGCACCTTCCGATACGGCTACCTTGTTACGACTTAGTCCCCCTTACTCCCCACACCTTAGACGGCTCCTTCCTTACGGTTAGGCCACCGGCTTCGGGTGCAGACAATTCAGGTGACTTGACGGGCGGTGTGTACAAACCCCGGGAACGTATTCACCGCAGTATAGCTGACCTGCGGTTACTAGCGATTCCAGCTTCATGCAGGCGAGTTGCAGCCTGCAATCCGAACTGAGGACGTATTTTTGGGATTTGCTTGACCTCGCGGCCTTGCACCCCTCTGTTGACGCCCATTGTAGCATGTGTGAAGCCCCAGGTGTAAGGGCCATGCCGACTTGACGTCATCCCCACCTTCCTCCCGCTTGCACGGGCAGTTCCGTAAGAGTTCCCGACTTTACGCTGGCAACATACGGTGAGGGTTGCGCTCGTTGCGGGACTTAACCCAACATCTCACGACACGAGCTGACGACAGCCATGCAACACCTGTCTTCGGGTCTATTGCTAGAGGTACCACTTTCATGGTCTTACCCTCGATGTCAAACCTGGGTAAGGTTCTTCGGTTAGTGACGAATTAATCCACATGCTCCACCGCTTGTGCGGGGTCCCGTCAATTCCTTTGAGTTTCAACCTTGCGGCCGTACTCCCCAGGCGGAGTGCTTAATGCGTTAGCGACGGCACCGGGGGGGTCGATACCCCCGACACCTAGCACTCATCGTTTACGGCGTGGACTACCGGGGTATCTAATCCCGTTTGCTCCCCACGCTTTCGCACCTCAGCGTCAGTCTTAGGCCAGGAAGGCGCCTTCGCCACCGGTGTTCCTCCTGATATCTACGCATTTCACCGCTACACCAGGAATTCCCCTTCCCCCTCCCAGACTCAAGTCATCCAGTATCCAAGGCACTGTTCACGTTGAGCGCTGAACCTTTCACCCCAGACTTAAATAACCGCCTACGCGCGCTTTACGCCCAGTAACTTCGGACAACGCTCGCCCCCTACGTATTACCGCGGCTGCTGGCACGTAGTTAGCCGGGGCTTATTCGAGTGGTACCGTCAAATTTCTTCCCACTCAAAAGAAGTTTACGACCCGAGGGCCTTCATCCTTCACGCGACGTCGCTGCGTCAGGGTTTCCCCCATTGCGCAAGATTCCTAATTGCTGCCCCCCGTAGGAGTCTGGGCCGTATCTCAGTCCCAATCCGGCTGATCGTCCTCTCAGACCAGCTACCCGTCGTCGGCTTGGTAGGCCATTACCCCACCAACTACCTGATAGGCCGCAAGCCCATCCTGAAGCGATAAATCTTTAGACACAAGTCGATGCCGACTCGTGACCACATGCGGTATTAGCACCCCTTTCGGGATGTTGTCCCCCACTTCAGGGCAGGTTGCTTACGTGTTACGCGACCGTTCGCCACTAGGACCGAAGTCCTCGTTCGACTTGCATTTCTTAGGCACGCCGCAAGCGTTCGTCCTGAGCCAGGATCAAACTCTCCAAAGAAGAGTCCATAAACTGCTAAAGCAGCCCTGGAAAACAAAACAAACGCATCTGCTCGATAAAATCAAAACATCTGCTAAAAAGTTACTAGGCATAACCACCATCATTGATCCTCAAAGAACGTGGATTCTGACAATGGATGCACACTATCTTGTATGTAAAAAACTGCTAGAAGACTAAGCTTCAATCCGCTTCCGAGGCACTTGGGCATCGGACGCAAGGAGAAGAATACAGCCACAACAGACCACACGCAAGGAGAAAAACGAGTATTTTCACAAGAACTTAACACCGAGGCATCGCGTTCTTGTTATTGTATGAATCCCCGACAGGCCAACATCCATCGAATCCTTACATCCGCAGCGAAGTGGACGCCATGGAACCCAACTACCGGCTGCACCAAAGTGTCGGATGCGTGCGTAAACTGCTATGCGGAAGCAACATCCCTGTTTCTACAACGTCGCGGTATTGCCGCCTACAGCCAAGGGTTCTTACCGATCTTTCATGATGCGCGCATTAGTGACATAGCAAGCTACAGGCACCCACGCAGAATCTTCGTTGATGCGATGAGTGACCTCTTTCATGATCACTTCACGGATGCACAGATTGACTCAGTCTTGGATGGGATTTACGCACATCGACAGCACATCTATTTCATTCTCACAAAGCGCCCAGAACGAATGCACTCGATGCTTACGAGTAGACCGCAACATCAAAACCTTTGTATAGGAGTGACGGTCGAATCTGAGACCTACGCATGGCGAGCAGAATACCTACGTCAACTACAAGACAAGTTCGTTACGTTTGTCAATTGCGAACCACTGCTTGGTCCAATTTCCGCACTCCCACGAGATGGGATTGACATCTGCTTTGCAGCTCCTGAAGCCGGTCCGCACCGTCGACCATCCGCCCCAGAGTGGTTTACAACGCTCGAACACTACTGCAACGCAAACAACATCCTATACATAGGACACCGCTTTGATATCCGCTCGGATGCAGGAAAGCGCCCGATAATTCCGTAATAAACCTGACGATGATAGGAATTCTCAAGTCCGCACCACACGCCGCGCCCGTGCCTCCAGAGAGCGTTTCCTCTGATTACAAACGCCTTCGACTTCAAGTCTTTGCCGGTATCTTTGTAGGCTACGCGGCCTCCTATCTCATCCGGAAGAACTTCTCCCTCGCCATCCCTGACATCATGGATGCCTACCCGCAGTACACAAAGGCCGATCTCGGGCTCCCGATGACCTGGCTGTCCCTTACCTACGGGGCATCCAAGTTCTTTATGGGAACCGTCTCCGATCGCTCCAACCCGCGGTGGTTCCTGTTCTTTGGACTGATCCTCTCCGCCATCATCCAGATCGTCTGCGGAACCAACAAGGCGCTCTATACAAGCCTGCTACCACTCATCATCCTGCAGGCACTCAATGGCTGGGTACAAGGGATGTGCTGGCCGCCCTGCGGGAAGACACTCGTACACTGGTTCAGCCAGAAGGAACGGGGACGCGCCGTCAGCTTCTGGAATGTTGCACACAATGTCGGTGGCGGACTCGCACCGCAAATCGCTCTCGTTGGTGTAACCCTCTTCCATGATTGGGGCGCAAAGTTCTACGCGAATGCCGCAGTCGCCATCGTCATTGCCATTGCAGCACTGTTTCTGATTCGAGATACGCCGCAGTCCTGTGGGCTTCCCCCTGTCGAAGTGCATCGCAACGACATCCCGGATGGCTATACAGCCGAACATGAACGGGAGCTCTCCACGCGAGACATACTTATTAAGTACGTTCTCTGCAATAAGTACCTCTGGTACATCGCCATCGCGAATGCCTTTGTCTACTTCGTCCGCTACGGCATCGCCGACTGGATTCCGACCTATCTGAAAGATGCCAAGGGCTTTGCATTCAATAAGTCCGCATGGGCAGCCGCCGCATTCGAATACTCCGCCATCCCTGGCACCCTTCTCTGCGGCTGGATGTCGGACAAAGTCTTCAAGAGCAAGCGCGCACCAGCTACGATGCTCTTTATGGGCCTCTCGCTCCTTGGCCTCCTTCTCTATTGGTTCAACGCCAAAGGACCACTCTGGATTGACATTGCCGCTCTCATCACCATTGGCTTCCTCATCTACGGACCAATCATGATCATCGGACTCCATGCCCTCGACCTCGTTCCGAAGAAAGCTGCCGGCACCGCCGCAGGCTTCACAGGCTTCTTTGGCTACGTCTTCGGTTCATCGATCGCCGGCACCGGCGTCGGGGCTATTGCAGATAAATTTGGCTGGAATGGTGTCTTCTCCGTGATGGCAGTCTGCTGCATCCTCACCATTTTCTTCAGTGCCTTGACTTTGAAAGGGAAAGCAACCACATTATGAACATCCTCCTCGCCGCTATCGGGTTAGCCGCACTCTTGCCCCACACCCCGGTTCAGAATCAGGGAAAAGCTCAGGCGCCCAAGCGACAAATCGTCATCGCACACCGCGGTGCCAGTGGTTATCTTCCAGAACATTCCCTTCAGGGCGTCGCGATGGCCTATCAAATGGGCGTCGACTTCATCGAGCCAGACTGCGTCCTTTCAAAAGACAACATCCCAGTGGTGGTCCACGATGTCCATATCGACACCATTTCCGATGTTGCCAAAAAATTCCCTGACCGCAAGCGTAAAGATGGCCGCTACTACGCCATTGACTTCACCCTTGCAGAGCTAAAGACGCTGGCCGTCTCAGAGCGCTTTGACCCAGTGACCGGCAAGGCTGTCTACCCAAAGCGCTTCCCGCTGGGTGTCCCAGGCTTTACCATCCCGACACTCGCCGAAGAAATTGAGTTAATTCAGGGACTCAACAAGAGCACCGGCAAAAACATCGGTATCTACCCTGAAGTTAAGAACCCCGAATGGCACCGCACAGAAGGTCGAGATGTCAGTAAGGCTGTCCTCGAAGTCCTCTGGAAATACGGCTACAAAACCAAGGAAGACAAATGCTTTGTGCAGTGCTTCGACTTTGTTGAAACAAAACGCATCCGGATGGAGCTCGGCTGGCAGGGACGCCTCATCCAACTGACGACAGAAAATGCGGACAAGGAAAGCTCAACAGACTATGAAAAGCTGTTGATGCCCGCCGGCCTTGCGGAGGTGGCCAAGGTCGCCGATGGCATCGGCCCTTGGATTAATCAGCTCATCGAAGGCAAAGTGGATGGCAAACTGAAGATCAATGATGTTGCCAAGAATGCGAAGGCACTTGGTCTGCAGATTCATCCATATACTTTCCGCTTCGATGCCGTACAGTCATACGCAGATTCCTTCGATGACCTTCTTCGCGCAGCGTTTGTCGAAGTCGGAGTCGATGGTGTATTTAGTGACCATCCGGATAAGGCCGTGGCCTTCGTCAAAAAACTAAATCGTGCCGCTCCCAAGCCACAGAACTAATTTGTCAGACACTTTCAACCGCAGTAAAGGAAAAAAACACCATGGATCGACGTCGTTTCATCACAACATCCCTTGCACTCACAGCAAGCGCCGCTGTAGCACCAAAGTTGATGGCAGCACCTGCCCAAAAGTTCAAGATTTCCCTGGCCGAATGGTCACTTCACAAAGCCCTCTTCGAAAAGAAGATGGACAACCTCGACTTTGCCCGCGTTGCGCGCGAAGACTATGGTTGCGATGGCCTTGAGTATGTCAACCAGTTCTGGAAAGACAAAGCAGCTGACCAGACCTATCTGAAGGAGCTTAAGAAGCGCTCATCTGATTACGGTCTGACCAATGTCCTCATCATGTGTGATGGCGAAGGCGAGCTCGGAAACCCGGATGAAGCCAAGCGCAAGCAAGCCGTTGAGAACCACTACAAGTGGGTGGATGCTGCAAAGTTCCTTGGATGCCATTCGATCCGAGTCAATGCTTACAGCACCGGAACGTGGGAGCAACAGCGCGACCTCGCAGCCGATGGCCTTGCGCGCCTGACCGAGTACGGTTCCAAGATGAAGATCAACATCATCGTTGAGAACCATGGTGGCCTGTCCTCGAACGGCAAGTGGCTCACTGAAGTGATGAAGAAGGTTGGCAACAAGCGCTGCGGTACGCTTCCAGACTTTGGCAACTTCCGCCTTGGTAACAACCAAGAATACGATCGCTATGTTGGCGTCACGGAAATGATGGCCTTTGCAAAGGGCGTAAGTGCGAAGAGCCACGACTTTGATGACAAGGGTGATGAGACCCACACAGATTACTATCGGATGATGAAGATTGTTGGCGATGCTGGCTACACCGGCTTCGTCGGTATCGAGTACGAAGGTAGCAAGCTCAGCGAGCCGGATGGCATCAAGGCCACAAAGAAGCTTCTCGATAAGATTCGTACCGCGCGCTAAGCGTTGCCGTTTTGAAGAGCATAACCGCCCGGAGGTTCGTCCACCGGGTGGTTTTTTTTCATTTTTTCTCTTTTATTGAAGTGAGCTACAAATCCTCGCACCGCACATTAAGCGTCGTCGTCTCGAAGAATGTTGCCGCCCGGAGGATTGTCCACCGGGTGGTTTTTTTTTCATTTTTTCTCTTTTGTGACGTGAACTACATATCTTCGCACCGTACGTTAAGCGTCGTCGTCTCGAAGAATGTAACCGCCCGGAGGTTTGTCCACCGGGTGGTGTTTTCATTTTTTCTCTTTTGTGACGTGAGCTACAAATCTTCGCACCGCGCGCTAAGCGTCGCCGTTTTGAAGATCATAACCGCCTGGAGGATTGTCCACCGGGTGGTTTTTTGTTTGCACTCACGTATGAAACATCATCGTAAACGGAAGCATTTCCCAACCTCGCTGCACACTAATTGGAATAGTTTCATCTTCCAGTAAAGCACTCCCGAGATGGCCACGTTGTCTTATTGGGAACTCACATTGATGTGCAATGTTTCTGGTTTATGCCGGATATCAACCTCGACGGCACGTAATGTGCTTAGCCACACATGGTAAATCGCCGGCACTTTGCCCGTTCAAATACCAGTATTCATCCGGTATTGTAGTTTGCAGAGATGCCCCGGCGGAGCGTCAAGTATATTGGCACCGCATACAGGAATGACAGTAGCCCAATGAGACCGAAATCATCACAGCCAACAGCGCCTCAACCCCCAACCGAAGCACAGCAGGAACGTAACCGGATGCTGGCCCGCCGCCAGTACGTTCGGTTTGCCTTTTACAAGGTAGATCCCGTTTGGAGACGCCTCCCAGCGGATGAACAGGCTGAACAAAAATTAGAGCTGGCGGAAGTCATCCGATCGTTCAACCGTCGGATGTTGATGCGTCCTTACAGCCTGATGGGCACGCGCGCGGACTCCGAGCTCTTGCTGTGGCAGATCGCGGAAACACCGGATGCCTTCACGGAAATGTCCACCGCCATCGCCAAGACCCGTATGGGCGGCTACCTGAACATCGCCTATTCCTTCTTCTCCCAAACGAAGCGGTCTGTTTACGAAATTCGCGGCGTCGAGGATGTAACCGAAGAAGAAGAGCGCCTCGTCATCGATCCAAGCGAAGCCAAGTACCTCTTCGTCTATCCGTTCATCAAGACTCGCCCGTGGTACAAGCTCTCGCACCACGCCCGCCAAGGCATCATGGATGAACACATCGAAGTGGGTCGCAAATACCCATCTATCCGCTTGAACACGACCTACAGCTTTGGAATCGATGACTACGAATTCATCGTGGCCTTCGAAACGGATGAACCAAGCGACTTCCTCGACTTGGTCCAGGAGCTCCGCGAGACCGAATCTAGCCTCTACACGCTCCAAGACACGCCGCTGTTTACCTGTACAAATATGCGCCTCGAGGATGCCCTTGACAGCCTCGGTGGCCCGGCCATCGCAGTGCCGCTTTCGGAGACCATCGCCCGGGATGTCTGGGTCGAAGTGTGTCCGCTCAGCGAGTTTCTCCCTGGCCAGACACGCACTGTTTTCCTTGAAGGCAAAATGGTTGGGTTGTTCAATATCAAAGGTGAGCTCTACGCCATCAACAACCGCTGTTCGCATGCTCGTGGCCCACTCTGTGAAGGCACGATTAATGAGGATGAATGTTCGGTTGTGTGTCCATGGCACTACGGCAAGTTCGATATCAAAACCGGCGCCGCAATTGATGGCGTTGTCCGCAAGCCTGTCGAGACATACAAAGTGGATGTCCGTGATGGCATGATTTACGTTGGAACGACGATTGATGGAGCAGCAGAATGAGTATCTATGGAGCCCAGTCGGTAGACTCCCCTCGTCACGATGACACAGCGCAAGCCTATGATGCGCTCCTCTTCCTGTCCTTCGGTGGACCTGAAGGTATGGATGATGTCATGCCGTTTCTACGGAATGTTTCACGAGGGCGTAACATCCCGGATGCACGCCTCGCGGAAGTCGCCCATCACTACGAAGGCTTTGGCGGTATCTCGCCGATTAACGAACAGAACCGTGCGCTGATTACGGCGATGGAAGCTGACTTCGCAGCGAATGGCTTGCACCTTCCGATTTACTTTGGCAACCGCAACTGGCACCCGATGGTCACCGATACGATCACGCAAATGAAAGCCGATGGCATTAAGCGTGTCCTGGTGTTTGTTACAAGTGCTTTCAGCTGCTATTCGGGTTGCCGACAATACCGTGAGGATGTCACAAATGCCCTTGAGCTCCTCCAGCTCACCAAGGAAGATATCCAGTTCGACAAAATTCGTGTGTATTACAACCATCCCGACTTCATCGGCACGATGGTCACGAAGACCCGCGAAGGGCTTGCAAAGCTTCCGGAATCCGATGCCCCTGTGCATTTGGTTTTCACTGCGCATAGCATCCCCAACAGCATGGCTGCTGGGAGCGACTACGAAGTTCAGCTCAACGAAGCCAGTCGTTTGGTTGCGGAAGAAGCAGGTGTAGGGGATTGGAGTCTTGTTTATCAAAGCCGGAGTGGCCCGCCACAGATTCCCTGGCTTGAACCGGATGTCTGCGACTACATTGACACGCTCGCAGAACAAGGCGTGAAGCGCATCGCAATCATTCCGATTGGCTTCATCTCCGATCACATGGAAGTGCTCTTTGACTTGGATAATGAAGCGCTTTCCAAGGCTGCCGAAGTTGGCATCGATGCGGTTCGAATCAGCACGGTAGGCACGGATCCACGCTTTGTCGGGATGATTCGTAAGCTGGTTGTTGAACGTATGACAGCATCGCCTGAGCGTGAGTGTGCAGGCTGCCGCGGTCCAAATCACGATGTTTGCCCGGTTGGCTGCTGTGCAAAGGGTGAATCCGCGCGACCTCGTCCCGCTGCGAATCCAGTAAGTTAACTATTGTTACGTGTGCCCTTATGTGGCATGAATAATGCAACTTTGATGGTGTACAGACTGAGCATTGGTCTGACATCACATAAATACTGAATCGAGAATTGTCGTGCTATTGCGTAGTGATGCGTCCCAACAGTCTATCCATTACACAACGTCCTTCATGTTGGCAAGTCCTTCTACACAGGTAGGACTTCCAGTATGAAGCTGATCGCTGTTGGTCTTAACTACAAGACCGCCCCCATCGAAATCCGCGAAAAGCTGACCATGACGGGGTGTGTGCTCCGCAGCACCCTCGATGACCTCAAGGCGTTGAAGGTCGCAAGTGGTGGCGGGTCCAAGACGCAGGTCGTGGATGAGGCCATAATTCTTTCAACGTGTAACCGCCTCGAGATTTACGCCGCAGCCCGTGACTTCGAAGCTGGACTCACACAGATTGAGCTTTTCCTGTCGCGCCTCCAGAACATCCATTTGGATGGCCTTCGGCCGCACTTGTACTCGCTCTCCGGGGATGCAACCGTAACGCACTTGATGCAGGTTTCGTGTGGTTTGGACTCAATGATCCTCGGTGAGGCACAGATTCTCGGGCAGGTTACGGCGGCGCTGGATGCGGCATTTGATGCCCAGACGGTTGGCGCGGGACTGTCCCATCTGTTCTCCCAGGCGATTCACGCCGGCAAGCGGGCTCGCACCGAGACTGTCATCAGCCGGCACACGACCAGTGTCAGCCATGCCGGTGCAGCACTCCTCACGCAGCAGTTCCCTGATGATGCACGCCTGAATGTCCTCATTCTTGGTGCGGGCGAAATGGCAGTGATGGCTGCGCAGGCACTTCAACGCCTTGGAGACCACCGCCTAGCCTTTATGAACCGTACCTTCCACAGAGCTGAAGAGCTGGCTGCGGAATTTGGCGGGATTGCGATGACGTGGAATGACCTCGATATGGCTCTCGAAGTCGCCGATGCAGTTATTTGCTGTACCGGAGCCCCACACATCGTTCTGGTCAAAGAAAATATCGCAGCCGTTCAGATAACCCGGCAGCATCGCTCCCTTGTGTTGATGGACATCGCGGTACCACGGGATGTCGACCCGGGAGTTTCCAGTATTGCCGGCGTGAAGCTGTTTGACATCGATGACCTCCAATCCGTCGTCGACTCCAATATCGAGCTACGTCGCGGTGCTATCCCAGCCGTCGAGCGGATTATCGCGGAAGAAGTTGTCAAATTTAATGGCTGGCTTTCCAGCCGTGCTGTCACGCCCGTCATCACCGACTTGCGTAAATGGGCGCAGGCCGTCGCCGATGAAGAGCTGTCTGCAGCACTGCAAAAGCTTCCCAACCTTGATGACAAATCAAAGCGAATGGTTACTCGCTTGGCGCATAGAATCATTAACCGCTTCCTACACGAGCCTACCAGCCGTCTGCGAGATCAAGCATTTGATGGCAATGCGGCGTACTTTACGCACGTTGTACGGGAGCTCTTCCCCCTCGATGAAAACGTAGCGGCGGCAACACACATTTCCGACAACAATAAAACATCGGAGACCAAGCAGGGTAAGGGCCAGGTTGCTTGAGATGAACATCCGATTTGGCACCCGGGGCTCGGCCCTTGCGCTGTGGCAGACAAACTACGTGATGGCGGAACTGACGGCGGCGAATGCAACCGTTACAGCAGCCTATGAGATTTACTCGACAAAGGGTGACCGGGTCATCGATGTCCCCCTGCCCCAAGTCGGCGGCAAGGGGCTCTTTACCGCTGAGCTCGAAGCGGCCTTGCACGCCGGTGACATCGACTGTGCCGTTCATAGCCTCAAAGACCTCCCAACGGAACAGCCTGTGGGCCTTGCACTTGGTGCGATTATGCCGCGTGCGGATGCCCGTGATGTCCTGATTTCCCGCAGTGGCAAGACCCTTTTAGAGCTGCCGCAGGGCGCTGTAATCGGAACCAGCTCGCACCGGCGCGGTGCTCAACTCAAGGCAATCCGTCCAGATATTCAGCTTGCGGACATCCGAGGAAATGTCGACACGCGCATTAAGAAGGCACTGGATCCAGCTGGCCAATACGATGCGATTATGCTTGCATCCGCTGGGCTTGACCGCCTGGGTTTCGTGGATGTCATCACAGAGCGTCTGTCTCCAGAGTTTATGCTTCCAGCTCCAGGTCAGGGTGCGGTTACAGTCCAGATGCGTTCCGAATGGGATGGCCACGCACATTTCACTGCACTTCACTGTGTTGACACGGCACTTTGTGTGACCGCAGAGCGTGCATTCCTTGCGGGGCTCGGTGGTGGATGTTCAGTCCCCGTCGCGGCTCATGCCGTCGTAAACAACGGAGTTGTTGAAGTGACCGGGCGTGTCTGCGCCCTAGATGGTTCCACGGTTATCACCGTAGCGACACATGGAACGTGCGATTCGCTTACTGACGCAGCTGTCCTCGGCGCAACGCTTGCAGAAATGGCCCTTGCACAAGGGGCGGCCACCCTGCTGGTTCACTAAGTGAAGCGGTATTGCGTCGTCAACACGCGGGCCTTACACCAACAGCCGGCGCTTACCGAGCTGTGTCTTGACCGCGGTTGGGATGTCCTTAAGTTCCCATGCATTGGCGTCGAACTCACAAATGCGACGCTGATAAGCGAACACTTGGCAGCAGCCGTTATGCCCTTTGCATGGCTAGTCCTCACTAGCAGCAATGCCGTGGATGCGATTGCTGTCGCAACCAAAAATCAACCGATCATCCTTCCACCAGTTGCCTGTGTTGGCGCGGCCACAGCACTTTATGCCGAGGAGCGGCTCGGTGTGCGCGTGACATTTGTACCAAACGAAGCTACAGGGAGTGCCCTTGCGCATCAGCTTCCTGTGAACGCTGGCAAG
>Ga0255119_1000277_pt1 | contig 15341 bp, 12 predicted proteins | sample Law_Atlam_RepC_8_2_FD_188578 | JGI IMG/M metagenome (GOLD analysis project Ga0255119, IMG submission 188578) | Freshwater microbial communities from St. Lawrence River, New York, United States - Law_Atlam_RepC_8h | ecosystem: Environmental > Aquatic > Freshwater > River | place: USA: New York... | reverse complement strand
TCAGAAAACTGGTCGTATTGACTCTCCTTCGCTCGACATGATCTCGCGTCTGTGCGAATTGATGGGAGAACCCCAGCATTGCGCTCCCGTCGTTCATATCACGGGAACCAATGGCAAGGGCTCGACTGCACAAATGATTACTCGGCTGTTGATGGCGAGCGGTTTGCGCGTTGGTACATACACGAGTCCACACCTCGAACGAGTAAATGAGCGTTTCACGATTGATTGCGAGCCAATCCCCGATGAGGCCTTTGCTGAGCAGATTGCAGCAATCGCTGATTTAGAAATGCTCACTGGTACGCGTCCTGGCTATTTTGATATCTGTACTGCCGCCGCATTTAGATGGTTCGCCGACGAAGCAGTCGACGTGATGGTTATTGAAGTCGGCTTACTTGGCCGTTGGGACGCAACCAATGTTGTTGATGCACAAGTTGCAGTGATCACGAATATTGGTCTCGACCATATGGAGTTCGCTGGTCCGACACGCGCCGATATCGCGCGTGAAAAAGCAGGAATCGTTAAGTCGCAAAGCGTTGTGATTTGTGGTGATACCGACGAAGAAATCATTGAGATTTTCGCAAATGCTGGCGGAGCGTCATTGTTGGTTCGCCAGCGAGACTTTGAAGTTGATTCCAATCAATTAGCTCTCGGTGGTCGCATGATTGATGTCCGAACTCCGACCACGATCTATCCAGATGTATTAGTTCCACTGCACGGTCGTCACCAGGCCGATAATGCGGTCGTGGCGATTACGGCAGTCGAAGCATTTTTTGCTCGACCGCTGGCTTCGGACATTATCGACGAAGCATTTTCACAAGTCTCGATGCCGGGCCGATTTGAAGTGATGGGTCATCAACCTTTGGTCATTATCGATGGCGCTCATAACCCAGCCGGCGCCGATGTGTGTGCTGCGGTTTTTCTCGAAGACTTCGATCCTGCGGGGCGCCGACTTTTGGTGATTGGTTGTTTGAAGGGGCGCGACCCTTTCGACATGTTGTCGGCCTTGCGGGCCGATGAATTTGATGTCGTGGTGTGCTGCACCGCTCCATCGCCACGCGGGCTGCCTGCCCAAGAGGTTGCCGAGGCGGCGCGCCGATTGGGGTGTGACGAGGTAGTGACCTTGAATACCGTCGAGGCTGCTATTGATCGGGCAATGCAAGAAATTGGGCCCGACGACGCACTGCTCATTACGGGATCGCTCTATGTCGTCGGGGCAGCCCGACCATATTTGCGCCGACTGTTGCCCTAACCCGAACAGCGAGGAGGGGAACTCGGCGGTAGGGTTAGCGACCATGTCTGACCGTACCCTTGTCCTTTTGAAGCCCGATACCGTTGAACGCGGACTGATCGGATCCGTTTTGTCCCGATTTGAAGCCAAAGGCCTCACCGTTGTGGCCTTGGAATTACGTCAGCTCGATGCCGACACGCTTGCTCGCCACTACGAAGAGCACGTGGGCAAGGGCTTTTATGGAGAATTGGTGACTTTTATGTCCCGAGGACCAGTCGTGGCCTTGGTGCTCGAAAGCCCCGAAAACACTTGGGAAGTTGTGCGCAACATGATGGGTGCCACCAATCCTCGTAACGCCGCTCCTGGCACCATCCGTGGTGACCTCGGCATCTTGTTCACTGAGAACTTGGTGCATGGCAGCGATTCCTTGGCCTCGGCCGAGCGCGAGATCAGTATTTTCTTCCCCAATCTGTAATATTTCGGGGTCTCCTGCTTTTTGGCAGGTGCCGCACGTCGTAGGAGGCTCTGGCCATGGCCCGCAGTAATCCGCTGGCCCTCGGGCGAGATATAGCAATCGACCTTGGAACAGCCAACACGCTGATCTACGTACGCGGTCAAGGCGTTGTCTTAAATGAGCCATCGGTGGTGGCTCTTGACGTATCTGATGGCAAGCCGGTCGCAGTTGGCCACGAGGCTAAGCGCATGATGGGTCGTACTCCAGGACACATTCGTGCCGTTCGACCACTCAAAGATGGCGTCATTGCCGACTTCGATGTGTGCGAGAAAATGTTGCGCTACTTCATTCAAAAAGTGCATAGCAGTCGTTGGAGTAAGCCGCGCATGTTGATTTGCGTACCATCAGGAATCACTGGTGTTGAACAACGCGCGGTTCAAGACGCCGCCGAATATGCCGGGGCGCGTAAGCCCGTGCACATTATTGAAGAGCCAATGGCTGCAGCTATCGGCGCCGATCTGGCGGTGCACGAGCCAAGTGGCAACATGATTGTCGATATTGGTGGCGGCACTACTGAAGTCGCTGTTATTTCTCTTGGTGGCATCGTGACAGCTCAGTCATTACGAATTGCGGGTGACGAACTTGATGAGGCCTTATTGGCTTATCTGAAAAAAGAGTTTTCGTTGGCAGTTGGTGAACGCACTGCTGAAGAGATCAAAATTCAAATGGGCTCAGCATGGCCATTCGAAGAAGAAATGACGGCCGACATTCGTGGTCGTGACCTCATTAGTGGATTGCCACGAACGATTTCTTTGTCAACTGATCAAGTGCGTGAAGCGATCGCCGAACCTGTGGCAGCCATTGTTGACGCAGTGCGTACAACTCTTGACAAAACTCCACCCGAACTTGCCGCTGACATCATGCACCAAGGAATCACGATCACTGGCGGAGGAGCGCTGCTCGCCGGTATCGATCGTCGGTTGGCGCACGAGACCGGAATGCCAATCAACATTGCCAATGAACCGTTGTATTCGGTCGTCATTGGTTCGGGTCGAGCATTAGAAAATATTGAGATGATGCGCGGTCTCTTATCGCAGAGTGACGACTAGGTCGGGATCGGATCCATGCCGGTTTATTCGGTGAGTCGTCGTCGGGCAATAGCCCTGCTGGCTCTCACATCAATTTTGCTGATCACTCTTGACATACAAGGCAACTCAGTTGTCCGTGGATTGCGGGGTGTCTTCAGCACGATTTTTGAACCGGTACAGAGTTCGGCGCGAGTAATTACGAGGCCACTCGAAAATTCGTGGCGTGGAATTACCAATTACGGTGAACTTGAAGCCGAGAACCAAAGACTCCAAGATCAGCTTGATCAACAAGAGGGGGCATTTATTGCGGCCCTTGCTACGGCGCGGGATGCCCAAGAGTTATTGGCATTGAACGGAATTGATAACTTGGCCGATATTTCGTCGGTCACTGCGCAAGTGATTGGTGGAACTCCTTCGAATTATTCGCAGACAATCGAAATCAATCAGGGCAGCGATCGAGGTTTGAGAGTAGGTATGCCTGTGGTCAATGCTGCGGGCTTGGTCGGACGGATTACTTGGGTTGACAACGATCGATCGTTGGTCTTGCTTGCTAATGATTCGCTGTATGCGATCCCGGTTCAGGTGGTCAATCAACCCAACATCGTGCCGGCTACGACAACCACCACAACGACGACGACAAGTACGACGACGACGAGTACGACGACGACGAGTACGACGACGACCCTTCCGGTAGTGCCGCCGGTGAGCGCTGTCGCTGATCCGAATGGCATCACGACAACCACGCAATCAATGACGACGACAACTGTTGATTTGTCAACCGTTGATTTTGGTGCGTTGGCTCCAACAACAACTGGGGTGATCGTGACGATCGCTCCAGGGACTACTGCTGGAGGTCCCACAACGACCCTCAATCTTGACGATCTTCCTATTGCTGAAACAGGAATCTTTCGTGGTCGCGGAATTGATAATGCGCCAGTTGTTGAGTTCATCGACCAGAACTCTCGTTTTGGAGAAGTCCAAGTTGGCGCGTTGGTGTTTACATCTGGTGGTTCGCAGAGTTTGGCGCCCCGAGGAATTGTGGTCGGACGTGTCATCAAGATTGTTGAACGCACTGGTACCTCTGGTGCTGTACTCGAAGTGCGTTTAACTGCCAAGTTGACATCATTGAACTTTGTGCGCGTTTTGTTGTACCAGCCCGTCGCGACCGGTGCCCCGTGATTGATTTTGTCAACAAGCCCGTCGCGCGATTGATCCTTGTGGGTTTGCCCGCATTGGCCTTGCAAACAACCTTTTTCGCTGAAGTAAAGATCTTCGGTGTCGTTCTGCAGATTATGTTGGCACTTTCAATAGCGGCTGGCTTGGCGGGCGGTTCTGAAAATGGAGCGCTCGCAGGTTTTGTTTTTGGCTTGATGTTCGATCTTGTGTTAACGAGCCCTCTTGGGCTTTCGGCTTTGGTGTACGGAGCCGCCGGATGGGGAGCCGGATATCTGCATTCACGCGCTCTTGAAAATCCGAAATGGTTAAATGCCTTAGTAGTTGGTCTGATGAGCGGGTTGGCGACTTTCGTTCTGCCGATCGTGGCGAATTGGATTGGTGTCGAGGGGTGGCTGTCATCGCGACTCACCAAAGTGACGATCGTGGTCTCGTTGTCAAACGCCCTCTTCAGTTTTTTGGTCGTTCCCGTTGCGCGATGGTCACTTGCGATACGACGCAATCAGCGATTAGCACCGCCGGCCGAGGTGTTCCTCTGATGGCGACACCGCTCAATTCAAAACGTGTGTCAGGCTATTGCTATGGCATCTGACCAGCGCTCAAGTCGTTTGGCAGCTATCGGAATTGTCGCAATGCTGCTTTTTGGCGCGATGGGTATGCGCATGTGGTTCTTGCAAGTTGTTGACGCGCCTGCACTTGAACAAAAGGTTCAGTCAAATAAAACGCGCACCCAGAAGTTGCTGCCCGAACGCGGTCGAATTTTTGATCGTTACGGACGGATCATGGCCGACAACGAAAAAATGCTGACGGTGACGGTGGCATGGGAGGCATTACGCGATCGAGCCGACCGCCTAGAAATCTTTGGGCGATTAGCGCCAATTCTGCAGGTAACTGTGACCGATTTAGAAACGCGTTATGCCGGACCTCTCGGTGCTGACGGCAAACCAAAGGGCTCGAAGTACAGCCCGTTACTTCCATTGCCGATCAAAGAAGACGTCGGCGAAGACACCGCGATGTATCTGCTCGAACGCAGCGAAGATTTTCCAGGAATTGATGTCACGAACGAATGGAAGCGCGCTTATCCCTTTGCCCCGGTCGCCTCGCATATTGTTGGCTACCTCGGTGCCATCACCCAGAACGACAGTGCTCAGTATCTCGACCTTGGCTACAACCTCAATGAACGAGTTGGTCAATTCGGTGTTGAGAAGGTGTACGAGCGTTATCTTCGTGGAACACCCGGATATGTGAAATACGAGGTTGACTCGCGCGGAGTGATTCTGAAAGTAGTTGAGCGTGTCGAACCAATCGCCGGAAACGATCTTCAACTTTCAGTCGATCTCAACTTGCAGCAATTTGCCGAGCAAGCATTAGAGACGCAACTCCGTCTGCGTCGTTTTGTTGAAACCTGTCAAGCTAAAGACGAAAAGCGTAAGTCGGTTAAACCACAGTTTCCTGATTGTCAAAACTTAAAGGCTCCCGCAGGTTCAGTTGTCATGATGAATTACTCAACCGGTGAAGTAATGGCTTTGGCGAGTTACCCGACCTTTGATAATCGTTGGTTTAACTCGGGAATTTCGGGTGACAAGTTCTCGGAGATTTTTCCAAAGACCGACGATCCTGACAAATCACTCTTGGTGAATCGGGCAATTCAGGGTCAATACAACTTGGGCTCAAGCTTTAAACCGTTCGTAGCTTTTGCTGCCCTTGATACGGGGCAATTGCCAGGCGGTGAAGATTATTACTATCTCGACCAAGGTGAATACACCTTGGTCAGTATCGATAAAGAAACATGCCAGATGATCAAGTGCATCTACCGAAATGCATTGTGTGGAGGTGGCAACTACGCATGTCGTTACGGCAAAGTGAATGTTGAAGATGCGTTAGCTGTTTCTTCTGACACATTCTTTTACAAAATCGGTGAAGAAATTTTCTCCGAACGCGGTGGTCAGCCGATTTTGCAAGAAGAAGTTCGCAAGTTCGGTTTCGGTAGTTCGACAGGTATTGACTTGCCGTTTGAATCGGCTGGTCGAGTACCAGATAAAGAAAGTAAAAAGAAGCTCGTTGAGAGTGGCGTCTTGATGGAAGGCGAAAGCACAAATTATCTGGTCGGTGACAACGTTCAGTTGTCGGTGGGGCAAGGACTTTTGGCGGCTTCACCGTTGCAGTTAGCGCAAGCGTATGGGGCCCTCGCCAATGGTGGTGATGTCAACCGACCATTGATCGCCCTGGCTTTGCTCGAACCAGGAACACCTAATTCTGATCAAGTGGGGGTGGCTGACCTGACGAAAGCGGTCGTGGCATTAAACCTCGGAACTAAAGACACGATCCGTAGTTTGAGTATTCAGCCAGAAGTCCTTGACCCAATTGTGCGTGGATTGACTCGCGTGATCACTGGTCCTGGCGTTGAGTACGACTTCTATCACAGCACAACGGGCGAAAGACTTTTCGCGAGCTACCCATATAAAGATTTGCCGATTGCTGGTAAAACCGGAACTGCGCAGGGCGCTGCGAGCTTGCCTTGGAACGACTCGTCAGCTTTTGCCGCTTTTAGTCTTGATGCCAATCAGCCATGGGTTGTCTCCGCGTATCTTGAAAAGAGTGGATACGGATCGAAGGCAGCAGCACCGGTCGTGAAATGCATGTTCATGGCGACGATTGGTGCAGCAACAGTTGCCGACGTACTTCCGTCAAATCCGCTTGATATCACCGCGACAGTGGCAGCTCCCGAGCGCTCATTGCCAAGTAATCGATGTTTGGGTGGCGCAGCGTACGGTGGTCGCGACTAATGGTGTATCCAATTCTCAATCGGCGACCACAAAATCGTCTCGGAAATATGCGTTCTGGTCCCGGAGATCCACGACGAAATATCGACTGGACAATGCTGGCCCCGGTGGTACTGCTTGGTGTTATTGGTGCATTTGCGATTTATAGCGCAACATATTGGAAAGTTGATGCAGATCCGTATTGGTTCACAGTTCGCCAAGTGACCTTTTTGATTGCATCAGCGGTCGTGCTGGTCATCGTGATGGCCTTTGACTATCAAGTTTTACGCGAGCGCGCCTATTTTTTGTATGGCTGTTCAATTATCGCATTGTTGATGGTGCTATCGGTCGGTGCACTCAAGGGTGGTGCCCGACTCTCCTTTGACTTTGGTCCTATTGCTTTCCAGCCCGCCGAATTCGCCAAACCCGCAGTGCTCGTTGCGCTCGCTGCGTACTTCAGCGAATCGCGTGATGAGGTGATGAGTTATTCGAAGTTCATTGGCGGATTGGTGATTGTTGGAATTCCGACTGCATTGATCATCGTGCAACCCGACTTGGGTTCGGCATTCGTGTTGATTGTCGGAGCGCTGTGTATTTTGGTGATGGCGGGGGCACGACTGCGCTACTTGGCCTTGATTAGTTTTTTGACAATTGTGACCGTGGCTGCGGCTGTCGTTGCTGGCATCGTCGACCGATATCAGTTGAAGCGAATTACCGCATTCGTGAATCAAAACTCAACCGACAAAGACCTCGAGCGCTACGTGTTCCAGGTTAGATACGCCAAGCGTGCGGTTTCGACGGGTGGGTGGTTTGGCAAGGGGTACCTCGATGCGCCGCTCACTAATGGCAAGTTCATCCCAGTGCAGCAAAGCGACTTCATCTTTTCGGCAATCGCCGAGCAATTCGGCATGATCGGCGGGGGAGTCGTTCTCGGACTATTTGGCTTGCTGTTGTTTCGGATCTGGCGAGTGGGTCACCTGAGCAAAGACCAATTCGGGTCGTACATCTGTGCCGGCATCTTTGGGGTCATTTTGTGGCATGTTTTCCAAAACATCGGGATGACCATGGGAATCATGCCCGTGACGGGGGTGCCGTTGCCCTTTGTTAGCTACGGCGGTTCATCGCTCGTCTCGTTCGCGATCATGATCGGTCTTGTGGAGAGTATCCATATGCGCCGCATGCGATAAGGCTGAACAGGGAAGCCGAGGTGGGCTTATCCACAGGCTGGCTGTAGCGATAAGCGACCCGACTTGGCGGTCTGACGGTACAATTCGCAAGTCATGACATCCCTGTGGTCGCGGTTAGAGCCGCTTCTTCCTCGGGTGCGCAAACCAGCCCGCTATATCGGGTGCGAAGATGGAGCGATAGTTCCTCAGCACGGCCACGGAAAAGTGGCTTGGCTCCTCGCTTACCCCGATGTGTACGAGGTCGGCCTGCCCAATCAAGGGCTGCAGATCCTGTACGAGATTCTGAATGAGCGCCCCGACGCCGTAGCTGAGCGTACGTACGCGCCCTGGGTCGACCTTGAAGCCCTGATGCGCGAGCGGGGAATTCCTCTCTTTTCGGTGGACTCTCATCGTGCCGCCGGCGAATTCGACATCTTGGCCTTCAATTTGTCGTCTGAACTGGTGTTCACCAACCTTTTGAATATGGTTGACCTGGCTGGCGTGCCAGTGCGCGCCGGGTTGCGTTCTCCTACTGATCCCATTGTGATGATTGGTGGTCATGCCGCGTTCAACCCCGAACCGATGGCCGACTTTATTGACGTCGCCGTTCTGGGCGAGGGTGAAGAGGTCATTGGCGAGATCACCGAAGTCGTGCGCGAATGGAAAGCTTCGGGGCGCACTGAAGGTTCACGTTTGGCGGTCTTGAAAGCACTTGCCCAGATTCCGGGGGTCTACGTCCCGTCGCTCTATGGCGTCGAGTACGACGGTGACCGTATTCGTGAAATCAAACCTTTGTATGCCGGTGTCCCAGAGCGAGTGATGAAGCGCACCGTTTCTGATCTCGGCGATTGGGATTACCCGCGCAATCCGCTGGCTCCATTAACTGAGGTCGTTCACGATCGTCTTGCGGTTGAGGTTTTCCGAGGCTGCACTCGCGGATGTCGTTTTTGCCAAGCCGGCATGATTACACGACCGGTTCGCGAACGTCCCGCCGAGCAAGTTCGTTCAATGATCGTTGATGGCTTGAAGCGCACTGGATACAACGAAGTGAGCCTCACCTCGCTGTCAACTGCCGACTTCAGCGGAATTGAATCAGTCATTGCATCAATCGTTCCCGATCCGACCGCATGTGGTGCTCCGACAGTGAGTCTTCCGTCGTTGCGCGTTGATGCGTTCACGGTTGGTCTTGCTGCCAAAGTTGCGGGTGGACGCCGTAGTGGATTGACCTTTGCGCCTGAAGCCGGAACCTGGCGCTTACGAACAGTCATCAACAAACTCATTACCGAAGAAGATCTATATGGAGCAGTCGAATCGGCTTTTGCTTCGGGTTGGTCGCGAGCCAAGTTGTATTTCTTGACGGGATTACCTACCGAGACCGACATTGACACGCAAGGCATCATCGATTTAGCGGCTGGATGCGTTGCAGTGGGGAAGCGTCATACTGGTCGCGCCAATGTGACGGTCAGTATTGGCGGATTCGTACCGAAATCGCATACGCCATTTCAGTGGTTTGGCCAAAACGGCGTTCCCGAGTTGCGTCGCAAGATTGGTTTAGTTCGCGATGCCGCTACAAAAACTAAAGGTGTCAATGTGAAGTGGCACGACCCGTCGGCGTCTTTAGCCGAAGGTTTGGCCAGCCGTGGCGATCGACGCATCGGTGCAGTGATCGAACGCGTCTGGCGCGATGGTGGAGTCTTCCAAGAGTGGTCAGAGCATTTCAAGCTTGATCGTTGGCTTGATGCGATGGCCGCCGAAGGATTGTCGCCTGACTATTACATCACTCGTCATCGCGACGAGAACGAAATTTTGCCGTGGCACCATCTGTCGGCTGGTTTACATCAAGATTTCTTGTGGCAAGACTGGCGTGCTTCATTAAACGAATTCGGCCTTGAAGATTGCCGTTGGACTCCGTGTTATGACTGCGGTGTGTGCACTGGTGACGGTCTTGAACACATCGTGGCGTCACCGATTCCGCCGGCAGGTGGCAGCCAGGGGACTGGCCAAGATTTGTCGCGAGGCGGAATTACTCCTGTCACCTTGCGCAGCAAATCAAGCGTGGGTGCACCATGAAGATTCGCGTGAGCTATTCAAAATTAGGAAAGATTCGCTTTACGGGTCACCGTGATGTTGCGCACATGTGGGAACGCACGATGCGTAAGGCGGGCATCGCTGTGGCGATGTCAGTTGGGTTTACGCCGCGACCCAAAATGGCTTTTGGTTTAGCTCTTCCCACGGGCGCCGAATCATTGATTGAACTCATTGACATCACCCTCGACCCAAATTCGGGGGTGACAGTTGATGATCTCGACTCAATTGCCGATCAGCTGTCAGCGAGTCTTCCCGTAGGTATGAGTGTGACTGGCATCCGTGAGTGTGCTGGCACCGAGGTTTCTTTGCAAGAGGGTGTCGTTGCGACGACCTGGCTCATGCTGGTCGCAGAACCAGTTGATGGATCAGATATTGAATCCACTATTGAACGTGTGAACAACAGCGCCGAGGTGCTGCTGATGCGCGAACGCAAGGGAGAAAAACACTTGGACAATATTCGTCCAGGAATTTTAGAACTCCGTTCGGCTGATGCCGAACTGATGTCATCGTTACCGGCTGACTGGATTGGTGAATCCGTTGGTCATGCAGTTGTTGCAGTGCTCACCACCTCGGGTCGAGGGATTCGACCCACCGAGTTAGTCGAAGTTTTGGTATCCGGTAGTGATCCGCTCATTAATCCCTGGGATCACCTCAATCGGGTACTACGTATCAACCAATGGATTGAGCGAGACGGTGAGCGCGTTGACGTGCTGACCGGCCGCCCTGCGCACCCTCAGGTGTGCGCATGAGAAAGGAACATCAACATGAACGAGCCACTATTTACCGAGCCCGGCGACGAACCAGAAGCAGTCAGCGAGATCAACGAATCTACTGATACTGGCGAGCACAACGACAACGGCGAACCCAACGAAGAATCTGGGGCCAACAACGCCCATAAGAAGCGTCGTCGGGGTTCGCGTGGCGGCCGTAATCGTCCTCGCCCCCAGGGCGCATCAGCTGATTCTGATGGCGAAGTCGATGAAGATTTTGACGACGACGATGATTCAGACGACGAAGAATTTGATGACGATGATTCAGGCGACGATGATTCAGACGATGATGCGCCTCATGTGTCGGCGCCGATTGCTGGCGTGCAAGATGACTTTGAGTTGCCCGAGCGAATGAACGAAGGTCGCGCCGATGTTGAAGCGGCGACCGAAGCTTTGGTTCCACGTCCGAAGATTGGCGACACTCGTCCGAGTTCGGTGCCCGCAACTCCGCCTTTGAGTTCGACGCCGTCTGGCGTCACGATGCCCGGTGGTACCCGCGCCGGCGGACCTCGACCGAATAATCAGCGCAAAGGTAAGGGTCAGCAAAACGCCAAAAAGAATGCCCCCAAAGATGCTGCAGCTCAAGATGGTGTGACGCCTGATCAAGAAGCTGTTGTCGAAGGCGTTCCGACCTCTGGTGAGACTGCTGCTCCGACTGGCGAGTCAGCCAATGCCAAGAAGAAGCGTCGTCGCAACAACAAGCCCCGTGGTGGCTCTGATATTCGTAACAACGATCGTTCAGATGCGGCTGTCGTTGAACGTCGTAAGGGACGCGAGCGCAACGGTCGTCCGATCGGTCGCTACTTCATGGCTGTTCAGGTTCGTAACGACCTCACCCAAGTGGCGGTTATGGAAGGCCGCAGCCTGATTGAGCACTACGTCAGCCGTCCCGCCGATGACGTGGCGCAGATTCACGGAAACATTTATGTCGGCAAAGTGCAAAATGTCTTGCCGGGTATGGAAGCGGCTTTCGTCGATATCGGAACTCCGAAGAATGCAGTTCTGTATCGCGGTGATGTGCAGTACGACGCGGAAGACATTGTTGATAGCGAACCACGGATTGAACAGATCTTGAAAGGTAAGCAACTCATTGTCTGTCAGGTCACGAAGAATCCGATCGCACTCAAGGGAGCGCGTCTGACGCAAGAAGTTTCGTTGCCTGGACGGTTTGTCGTATTGATTCCAAACTCGAAAACGTACGGCATTTCAAAGCGTTTGCCTGATGATGTACGTAAGCGTTTGCGCGGAATTCTTGATCGTGTCAAGCCAGCCGAACATGGACTGATTGTGCGAACGGCTGCTGAATCAGCAACCGAACACGAACTTCATGCTGATATGACGCGTCTGCTTGACCAGTGGAACGCCATTGAAGCCAAGGCCGCCAAGGCGAGCGGACCGACATTGCTTTATCGCGAACCACCGCTTGCGGTTCGGGTGATTCGTGAAGAGTTCAACTCTGACTATCGCGGCGTCATCATTGACGATCATCAGTTGTTTGAAGACGTTCATTCGTATGTCCAGGCTTTCAACCCCGAACTTGCTGACCGCGTCGAATACTTCGATCCCGCCAATGAGGGACTCCCGATCTTTGAGAAGTTCCATGTGCACGAGCAGATCCACAAAGCCCTTGATCGCAAGGTGTGGTTGCCCTCAGGGGGCTCGTTGATCATTGAGCACACTGAAGCCCTCACCGTGATCGACGTCAACACCGGTCGCAACGTGGGTACCTCAAACCTTGAAGCAACGGTCTTCCAGAACAACCTTGAGGCTGCCGACGAAGTGGCTCACCAACTGCGATTGCGCGATATTGGCGGAATTATCGTCATTGACTTCATCGATATGGAAATTAAGGACAATCGCCGCAAAGTCGTCGAGGCCTTCAAGACAGCTTTGTCCCGAGACAAGACCCGAACTCAGGTATTTGACATCTCTGAACTGGGTCTTGTGGAAATGACTCGTAAGCGAATTGGTGAGGGACTTTTGACGAACTTCGCAGGTCAGTGCCCTGAATGCCAGGGTCGCGGCATGCTCGTGAACCACGATCTGCTCAACTGATGAACGACACCATGAACGACCCAATGAATGACATAAAGATAAGTCCTGACCAAGGCGTTGGTTTAGCCTCGTTGAGGCAGGTAGAGTCGCTATTCGCTATGTATGCAGTGATCGCAACCGGTGGCAAACAGGTCCGTGTGGCCGAGGGCCAGCAAGTGCATGTTGAACTTCTAGGCCTCGAACAGGGTGCCTCGGTGGACTTCACGCCCGTGCTGGTCGTCGATGGCGACACCGTGCTTGCCACACCTACTCAACTCGCCGGATCAAAGGTCTCGGGTCGCATTGTCGGCTCGGCGTCAGGTCCCAAGATCAACGGCTTTACCTATAAGCGACGCACTAACCAGCGCCGTCGCTACGGGCATCGCCAGCACTACCAGGTGGTCGAGATCACCTCAATCGCGAAAGGCTGACACCATGTCAAAGACTAAGGGCGGCGGATCTACACGTAACGGCCGCGACTCAAACGCACAGCGCCTCGGCGTGAAGTCCTTCGGTGGTACATCAATCACCGCCGGAACCATTCTCATTCGTCAGCGTGGCACCACTTTCCACGCCGGCAAAAATGTTGGCCGTGGTGGCGACGACACGTTGTTCGCCTTGGTTGATGGAACTGTTCAGTTCGGAACCCGCAAGGGTCGTCGAGTCATCGACGTTGTTCCCGCCGAATAATTTCAACAAGAACTAGTTTTCAAACGACCGCCTTCGGGCGGTCGTTTTGCATTATCCGTACTTTTAGACGTCGATGCCACGCGGAAGTTGTTCGGTACTCCATCCGAGCAAAACTGCCCCTTGGCGACAGGCGAAGCGATCGGTCATTCCGGCGACGTACTCAACAGCGAAGCGTTGGGCTTCGGTCGACCCGCTGGTGGCTCGCAGGGCTTCTGGCAAATGGATTGGTTGGGCAGTGTAAAACTCAACGAGTGCTCGCAAGAGCGCGATGACTTGATCGGCTTGATGGCGGCTTTCGGGTCGTAAGTAGACCTGTTCATAGTTGAATTTTCGAAATGCAGCGAGAGCTTCGGCGATATCGGGTTCCATGCCGATACGCCCACTGGTCATTGCGGCCCGCACCATCGACGTAATAAATGCGCCAAGTTGTTGCGAACGAGTGCTTCCGCAGCGAGATGTCACTATTGCTGGTAACTCATGAGGCGTCACGATCCCCGCATCAACGGCATCTTCAAAGTCGTGGCAGACATAGGCAATGCGATCGGCCCAACTCACGACTTCGGCCTCAGGAGTGCCAGGTGCGGGTCGGCTCCATGAATGATTACGAATACCGTCGAGAGTTTCACGGCATAGGTTTAAAGGAACGAGCGTGATGTCGGCGCCCCACACAGCATGATCAAAGCCGCCTTCGATAAATGGGGCTAAAGCATCTTCGCTGGCATGTCCACCCGGCCCATGGCCGCAATCGTGACCGAGTGCGATGGCTTCGGTGAGCGTGACGTTGAGGCCAAGTGGTCGAGCGACCGATGCTGCGACTTGAGCGACCTCAATAGCGTGGGTGAGTCGCGTGCGCTGATGGTCGTCGGGAAATACAAAGACCTGAGTTTTGCCAGCCAGTCGACGAAAGGCCGGAGCATGCAAAATACGATCTCGATCTCGTTCAAAACAGGTTCGCAGTGGGTCGGCTTCTTCGGGAATTGCCCGATTGCCCGATTCGCTCGAGCGGGTTGCGAGACGACTCAGCGATGACTCGAGAAACTCTTCGCGTTCGGCCCGTGAGCGACTCCCTGTTGACCCGGTGCCAGCCCATGAGTCGGTGTGAGCCAAAGTGATGCCGACTGGTGATTCGGAGCCGGTCATCGTGCTCGCCCAACGTTCGGCCCGCTCTTGCATGTCGGGGTCGGAATGCACCGAAGATGGGGTCGGTTGATGCGGTTCATTGCTCACGACACAACAATACGTCGGGGGTGAGGCAATCAACGGGGGTATCGTGGTCGGGTAGTAGTGAGAGGTCCTGATGAGTCATTTCGTCGACGAATGCCAATTGAATGTGCGCGCCGGTAACGGCGGAGCCGGATGTGTGTCTTTCCGTCGTGAAGGCCCCGAAGCCATGGGCGGTCCGAACGGTGGCGATGGCGGTCAAGGCGGAGACGTTTGGCTGATCGCCGACCGCAACGTGGCATCGCTTCTGGCTTTTCGCGACCACCCGCACCGCATTGCTGGTGATGGCGTGCATGGCAAGGGCAAAGACCTGCATGGTCGTCGCGGAGAAACAATGGAAGTTCGCGTTCCTGAAGGAACTTTGATTCGTGACATGTACACCGATGAGGTTCTTGCCGATCTCACCAACCACGGAGATCGTTGGATCGCTGCAGGCGGTGGGCGCGGTGGGCGCGGTAATGCGCGCTTTATGGCGAACCGACGTAAAGCGCCGAACTTTGCTGAGCAAGGCGAGAAGGGCGAAGAGCGTTGGCTCAAGCTTGAACTCAAGTTGATTGCCGATGTCGCTTTAGTTGGATTTCCGAATGCGGGCAAGAGCACGCTTATCAGCGTGATTTCTGCTGCTAAGCCAAAGATCGCCGCCTATCCCTTCACAACTCTTGAACCC